>Ga0118677_10000655_pt1 | contig 75374 bp, 43 predicted proteins | sample AliMusrvi5mmetaG_FD_86154 | JGI IMG/M metagenome (GOLD analysis project Ga0118677, IMG submission 86154) | reverse complement strand
TCATATTGCCTCCGTTTTTCACCCTTTGGGTGATGTAAAATTATGTTTTCGCAAACACATTTTACGACGGAGGCTTCTTCTTTTGTCCTCTTTTTTTATCTTTCTAATTCGGTGTTAGGGATATTTAGTTTAGGGCTTTGATACTGTAACAAAAAAGTTAGAATAGAAAATAGAGAAAAAGTGTCTGGGATTATGGAGGATTATAATATGGAGAAAAATTGTCGATCAGGCGCATTTAAAGCATTGCTTACGGCGCAATTTGTGGGCGCTGTTACGGATAGTCTGTTGAAGGTGGTTGTCTCGCTTTATGCGATTCAAATATTATTATCCTCCGAGGCCGCTACTCGCGCGGTAAGTATTGTTGGTGTTTTGTACATCCTGCCCTTTGTAATCTTTTCTCCATTTGCCGGGTATCTTGCTGATCGTTTCTATAAACGCACTGTGATTATTGTTATGGGAATGGTTAAGATCGTGTTTGCTTTATTGGCCAGCTGGGCTTTGTGGACAGGGAATCTCTGGTTTTTATGCGGAACCTTGTTCTTGTTTATGATCGATAGCGCTCTTTTTAGTCCAGCGAAGTTTGGTATTTTACCGGAGATGTTGAATGAAGAAGAGCTGTCAAAGGGCAACGGGTATATTCAGCTTTGTACTTTTGTCGGGATTATTTTAGGAACAGCGACGGGCGGGATGCTGTTTAAGATCTATAATAATCATTTGTATTATATTGGACTTTTGATGTGTCTGTTGGCTTTGATTGGCTTTGGCGTAAGTTTTGCGATTCGTTCTGAGCGTCCAGAAAGCATAAAACATCAGGGGTTTCTGTCTGGCACAATGAAAGCTTTGAGTGGTATCCGGAAAGATTCTGGGCTGTTTCTGACTATGATCGCATTGGCATTTTTTAATTTTCTTGGTGCTGTATTCCAGATGAATATTTTGATCTATGGTGCTCATGTTCTTTCTGTGGGGCAAGTCCATATTAGTGTGCTTCTGGTGGCGGTTTCGCTTGGGATAGCGGCAGGGAGTGTCTTGGCAGGAGGGGCATCTGAAGGAAAGGTCGAGCTGGGTCTTGTGCCACTGGGCGCAATGGGCATTACGGGGATGTCTTTTTTATTGGGGTTCGGAGGAAACTTTTACGCGGCATTGGTCATGCTTTTTATTTTGGGTGTGTGCGCCGGGTTTTATACCGTTCCTTTGAATGCGTTTTTTCAGCGGTACAGTCCGACAGAAGAGAGGGGGCAATATCTTTCTGTCTTAAATATTGTTTCTTCGTTTGGGTCTTTGTTGGCAGGTGGTTTCTTATGGTTCTTGGGAGGACAATTAGCAATTGGATCAGACAAGATTTTCTGGATTGTCGCCGTTTTATCTGCGATCGCAACTGTCTATATTATTGCGACATTGCCTATTGCTTTGGTGAGGTTGGTGAACTGGGTTCTCGCGCATTCAGTTTATAAATTGCGCGTTGTTAATAGTAGTCAAGTTCCTGAGGAGGGGGGCGCACTATTAATTGCCAATCACATTTCATATGTTGACGCGATTTTGATACTCGCGGCTTTAAAGCGTCCTGTTCGCTACATCATGTATCGAAAGATTTATGAACTTCCGATCATCAATCTCTTCTGCCGTGTACTAAAGGTCATTCCAATTGATCGTGATGAAGGGCCTAAGGCAATCACACGTGCATTATTGGAGGCACGAAAGGCGATTGAGAATGGTGAGTTGGTTTGCATTTTCCCCGAAGGAGTTTTGACGCGAACAGGTAACATGCTTCCATTTAATAGGGGATTTGAACATATTATGAAAGGTTTAAATGCGCCGATCATTCCTTTGTACCTCGACAATATTTGGGGAAGCATTTATACCTTTGCTAATGGAAAATATTTCTGGAAGATGCCGCGCTTTACGCTGTATCCGGTTTCGATTGTTTTCGGAAAGCCAATGCCAGCTACGTCTAAAGCGCATCAGGTGCGTCTAGCAGTGCAGGAACTGGGTGCAGAGGCGAGTATTTTACGCGGAGCATGGCGTAAAAAGTTGCATTTAGCTTTTATTGATGAAGTTAAAAGGCATCCATTCAAATTTTGCATGGCGGATTCAATGGGCGCGAGGTTCAATTATCCCAAAACCTTTGCAGTGGCCGTTGCGTTATCGAAGATTTTGTTTCCTGCTGATCGTCGTCCTAAGGAAACGAATGAGATGGTAGGGGTGTTGTTGCCGTCGTCGTGTATGGCGGCAATTTCGAATGTTGCTGTCGCATTCGCCGGGAAGGTGCCAGTAAATTTGAACTTCACTCTTTCTGCGGAAGCCGTTGACTCTTGTGTTAAGCAGTGCAATATGCGAATGATTATAACTTCTCGAGCATTCTTGAATAAAGCTGGGATTGCGGCAAGGCCGGAGATGGTTTTCTTGGAAGATATTAAGCCGAAGATTAGCTTTGTAAAGACGGGGCTGTATATTTTGTCAGCATTACTTTTTCCAAGATGGTTGTTGAGTGCTTTGTTTGTTCGCGGCGATAAGTTGAATGTTGATGATGTGGCGACGGTAATTTTTTCCAGTGGTTCGACGGGGGAGCCCAAAGGCGTTTTATTGACCCACGCGAATGTCTTTTCCAACATTGAGAGTTTTTATCAGGTTTTTAATATCAGACGGGATGATGTGGTTATAGCGGCGTTGCCATTTTTTCATTCTTTTGGATTCACGGCAACACTATGCTTTCCGATAGGAACGGCTGTTGGCGTTGTTTATCATACAAACCCATTAGATGCTGGAACTATTGGAAAACTCACTGAAAAGTTTAAGGGGACAATTCTCATGGGGACGCCGACGTTCTTGTCTGCGTATGTCAAGAAGTGTACCAAAGAACAGTTTGCCTCAGTACGGATGGCTGTAGTCGGCGCTGAAAAGTTAAAGGAACCGCTGGCGAACGCTTTTCAGGAAAAGTTTGGGGTGATGCCATTTGAAGGGTATGGCGCGACCGAGCTTTCTCCAATCGTGACTGTTGGATTTCCCGATTATGTCATTGATGAAACCATGGAGCGTCAGGTGGGGCACAAATTTGGCAAGGTAGGTCACCCGATTCCGGGAGTCGCAGTAAAAGTTGTTGATCCGGATACATTTGAATTAAAGGGTGCCAATGAAGACGGATTGCTTTTAGTTAAAGGCGCGAATGTGATGAAGGGGTATTTGAACAATCCGGCCAAGTCGGCGGAGGTCTTAAAGGATGGCTGGTATATCACGGGGGACATTGCTACGATCGACGACGATGGGTTTATTAAAATCACGGATCGCTTAAGTCGGTTTAGCAAGATCGGCGGCGAGATGGTTCCGCATATTAAAGTTGAAGAAAATATTATGGAAGCGCTGGGGGTGACCGATCCGGTCGTGGCGGTGACTTCAGTTGCTGATGAAAAGAAAGGCGAGAGGCTGGTGGTACTTTACGCCGTGGATATGGATGTTGATTCTGTCTGCGAATCCTTGACCAGAAAAGGCATGCCAAATTTATGGATACCAAAGAAGGATAGTTTTTTCCGTATTGATATGATTCCGGCATTGGGCACTGGGAAGACGGATCTCAAACGGGTAAAATCTTTGGCTCAAGAGTTAGTGGGATCGAGCAAGGGGGAGCCAAATGCGTAATGTGACTTTAAAGACACAAGATTGTCATCGTATTGAAGCGGTTCATCACGAGCAGGGGTTCAAGAAGGTTGTTATCCTTGCTCACGGGTTTTTTAACGCAAAAGATGCGTATCTTTTTCGCGAGATCGCGAAAGCATTGGCTTTTCATTATGATGTCGTTGCTTTCGACTTTCGTGGGCATGGGAAGAGTTCTGGTTTGTTTACATGGACTGCGAAGGAGTGTGCTGATTTGCAGGCAGTTATAGCCTATGTTAAGGATTGCGGATACGAATCGATCGGTCTTATGGGATTTTCCTTAGGCGCGGCGATTAGCTTGTTAGAAGCGGCGCAAAACCCCGATATTAAAACCGTGATCGCAGTCAGTGCTCCATACGATTTTTGGAAGATCGATTACCATTTTTGGAAACCGGGGATGCTGGATGATCTGAAGTTGAATTTAGGTTATAAGGCTAAGGGCAAAGGTGTGCGCCCGAGTCATCCTTGGCAACCGAAGATTGCACCAATTGATGTTGTTGATCGGATTTCTCCTCGGCCGGTCTTATTCATTCATGGCGCAGAGGACTGGCTGATTAATCCAAAACATAGTCGGGAATTGTATAACAAGGCAAAAGAGCCGAAGAAGATCGTAATCATTGAGAAAGTTGGGCATGCTGAGACGATGTTTGATCAGCAACCCGATTTGTTTATGAAACCTTGTCTGGAGTGGTTCGCGGGCACTTTGTGAAAGGATTGTCTATGAAATGGCTTTTAACAGTACTGGTGCAGTTGTTATTCGCGGTTTTCATGTATTTGATGGGCTCGGTCTTTTTTGGTGCCGCACTGGTGCCCGGATTGGCGTTGTTTTTAAAAGTTTGGCACGCAACAATTGCAATGACGCCGCTTTTAAGGCTCTTCCTTGTTGGAACAGCACTGTCTTTGGGGTATTTTATTTTTGGATTGATGCTTATTTTGTTGGTCGGACTATTTCGTACGGTTCTTCAGTTAAAACTAAAAGAGGGAACGCATCCATTGTTTTCAGCGGAAGCCATGAAGTGGGCCTTTATTAGCTCCCTGTTTCTGATGATTCATTATACATTCATTGATTTTATTCTTCTGACGCCTTTTGCCAATCTGCTGTTCCGTCTTTTGGGAGCCAAGTTAGGGAAGAATGTGCAGTTTAATTCAAAATACGTCTTCGATGCAACTTTGTTAGAGATCGGTGACAACACTGTCATCGGTGGCGGTGCGATCATCAATTGTCATATCGTTGAGAGGGGATCCTTGAAACTAAAGAAAGTCAAGATAGGCAGTAATGTGCTTCTTGGATCTCATTGCACGGTTATGCCAGGATGCGAGATTGGAGATCGCGCAATAATTGCGGCGGGGACGATTGTTCCTAAGGGCACAATTGTTCCGGCGAGAACTGTGTATGCAGGGCGGGAGCATGAATTAAAAAAGGACGCCACTGCAGGATAGTCAAAGGGAGGTCTTTATGTTTATGCCATGGATTTGGATTGCATCAATTATTGCCACAATTTATCTTGCAGAACAGAAAAAATTAGGGGTGGGGGGCTTCCTTGTTTTATCGATTTTTACGGGGCCGCTGGCTGTGATCATTGCTTTATTACTTCCAGCGAAGAACGCTTCCCAGAATGGTGGTTTGCCCGGAGTTAACAATCTTCAGGATGCAAAACGGCAATTACAAGATATTCAATTTTCTTTGTATGCCTTGGAAGAGAAGACAAAGAATCTTGAAAAGTTGATTGCCCGGCTATCTGGGGGTGAGGTTGGTACGGTTGTCGTTGAAGAGCAGAAGATTGAACCGATAGTTGAGGATGTTGCACGGCCAGAGCTTGTTCGCGTTGAAGAAACTAGCGCAACTGTTAAGAGAGCCGACATGGAATTGGATTTTGGGCGCAACTGGCTTAACAAGATCGGGATAGTTGTCTTGGCATTGGGAGTTGCGTTTCTTATCAGTTATACATTTAAATATTTTGGGCCATTCTTAAAGATTGCTTTTGGTTATGTGGTTGGTGGAGCGCTCTTTTTTGCTGGGTTCAAGTTGGAAACAAAAGAGAAGTTTGTGCAGTATGGCAGGGTTCTTTTAGGAGGAGCGTGGGCTATTATCTATTTTACAACATATGCGATGCACCATTTTGAGGCCTCGAGGATCATTGCCAATCAGGGTGCAGACGTATTCTTGCTGGCCCTTGTTGTGGCGGGAATGATGACTCATGTTATGCAGTACAAGTCAGAGGGTATGATGTCAGTCGTGCTTTGCGTGGCCTATCTGACATTGACTATTGGCCAGATAAACAGTTTTACCATCATCAGTATATTGTTTTTGGCGATATTGGTGTTGTATTTGGTCTATAAGTTTCAATGGGTCAAGATTCTTTCTTTGGGGATCATTTTGACTTATGCAATCCATTATGCTTGGCTTATGCCCAATATTCTTTCATCTTTTGGGACGGGTTCTCCGTTTGGGATTTCCCCAGCTAATTATCATGACTTTATGAATTTTGCTTTTCTTTCCTGTTATTGGGTCATTTTTCTTATAGGAGTTCATCTCGTTAGAGCAATTGATGAGCCGGTCCAGGCGCGGGCGCTTGCGGCGACAAATTTTGGAAACATTGCTTTGTATAGTGTCTTGTCTTATCCGTTGATTCTCGAGTTATTTGGTGCTCAGCGGTTTATGATAGTTCTTGTCGCAGGCTTGATTTACCTTGCGTGCGCCTTGCTTATGAAAAAGATGGGGCGAGAGAAAATGTATATCAGCGATATTGTGGCCGCTGTTTTTGCCATTACGTTTTCGATATCGCTAAAGTTTCTTCCCACTTCGACTTTGCTTATGTGGATGATCGAAATTCCATTCTTACTATTTATCGGTGAAAATTTTAAGGAGAGGGTGTTCCGGTATTTTAGCTATATTTTGTCGGCGGTTGTCGCGGTGAGAGTGCTGTTTTTAGGGTTTGAGTACATGCCAGATGTTCATTTTCTCGGGCTTGTATGGACTTGGTATGGCTTTATGTGTTTTTGGGCAAGCATATCGATGGCTGTATGTTTTTATTTGACCCAACGCATGAAGGCGGAGTCAGAAGAAAATAGTTTAGAGGTTGTATTTGATCAGGTTTTTTCGTTTGCCTCTTGTTTTTATCTTTCGCTTTGCATATGGTCGTTTGTTCATCAGCCATGGATCGCTTTTTCATTGTTTATACAGGGAATTGTTTTCTTAGGCTTGGGCATGGCCTTGGGATTGAGACGATTCAGGGCCTACGCTTATTTGGCGATGCTCGTTGGCACAGGAGTATTTCTTTTTGAATCCATTACAGCCGCTACCCCATTTATGAAATGGTTTATAGTGAGCTGTGATGTGTTGTCTTTGTTTGGTCTTTATTATGTGATGAAATTGATTAAGCAAAGGAAGTTGAGCGAGTTGTTCTATGAATATGAGGCTGAGCTGGCATTTGTGGCGGGGATTATTATTTTGGTTTCCGCAATTCATCAGTATGTTACACCGCAGTGGATTTCGTTAAGCCTTGGGCTTGCAAGTGTCACCGTGATATTAATAGGTTTTTTTGACGGGAACAAAACGGAACGAATGGGGGGCATGGCCTTATTAGCTTTGACGCTGGGCAGGGTAGTGCTTGTCGATTTGTCCGGGCTGGACATTATATTCAAAATAATCACGCTTATCATTTTAGGCGTTTTGTTTTTAGGAGTTTCTTATATTTACAACCGGTTTGGCATCGAGAAGAAATAGCGTTGTATGGGGATGAAATCGATGCAGAAAGGAACCTTATGAATAAGAAAGCGGTGCAATGGCTTTATAAGGAGTTGCCGGATTTGGTAAGCAAGGGAGTTCTTGCTCAACCGGCCGCTGACAGATTGCGGGAGCATTACGGTGATATAAAAAGTGTAGACAAGAAATGGTTTGTCATTATTTTGTGCAGTGTGCTTGGAGCGTTGCTTATTGGGCTTGGCATTATTCTGCTTTTTGGCCACAACTGGGAAGAATTGTCTCGTCCCGTGCGTGCGGTGCTTTCTCTGTTGCCTTTAATGGTCGGGCAGGCATTAGCAATGTGGGTTGTGTTTAAAAGGCCAGAGTCTCAGGCGCTCAAAGAGGGCACAGCGACATTCTTAAGTCTTATGGTTGGAGCATCGATTGCGCTGATTAGTCAGACTTACAACATCCCCGGGGATACACCGACATTCATTTTAACGTGGATGTTGCTCATCGTTCCGTTGGCATATCTTATGGATGCGACAATACCGGCGGCGATTTTTGTTGCTGGAGTTTCAGCATGGGCTTGCCATTTCTGGAATGAACCGCTTAAGGCGTTTCTCTTTTGGCCACTCATGGCCGTTGTCGTTCCGCATTTTATTTGGTCATTACGACAGGAGAAATACACCGTACGTGCGGCGATCTTGGCTTTGGTTATGGCAATATGTGCTTGTGTTGGGGCAGGATTTACTTTGGGCAGGTCTTGGCCGGGATCGTGGATTGTTATTTATTCGAGTCTTATTTCGGTGTTCTACCTTCTCGGTGCTTGGGAGTTTAAAGGATTTTCGACGAATTGGCAGAGGCCTTTTCAGGCTCTTGGAGGGCTGGGTATTTTTATTATGATGTTTATGCTGACGTTTCGATTTCCGTGGGAATCAATAGCGGGGAGGTATTCATATTCATACGCTGCGAATGAAATATCGTCGTGGGCCGCTATCCCGGATAATATTCTGACATTTTTACTGGTTGGCGGTGCGTTGCTGTTGTTCTTCCAATATGCCAAACGGCAGGATTGGATGAGGACGTTATTTGGAGCGTTGCCATTATTGGCGTTGATTGGCTACGCTTTTGGTGGGACGTCAGCAGTTTTTCCCATGCTGTTGTTTAACGTTTATTTACTCACTGTCAGCGTCTTTCGTTTGATGACGGGAATACGGACAAATAATCTGGGGGTTATTAATACGGGCATGGTTATGTTGTCAGCATTGGTTTTGGCGAGGTTCTTTGATAGTGAGATCAACTTTGTTCTTAAGGGATTGGTCTTTATATTTATCGGGGTTGGTTTTCTGGCGACTAATATTATGATTTTACGTCGCAAAGGAGGTGCCGCATGAGGAAAGAACTAATCATTGGAATTTTTGTTGGTTTGATTGCTCTGCAGATTGCTGTGCCAGTATCAATGATCGCTAAAAGGGAATCGACGTTGAAGGACGGGGCAGTCTTTCGTTTTAAGACTGCGCCAGTTGACCCTTATGACGCTTTTCGTGGTCGTTACGTAGCCATAAGGGCCGAGATTAATAAGGTGAGCAAGCCTCAAGGTGTTGAACTGAAGTATGGACAGAAAGTTTATGCGCAATTGATTGTCGATGAGAAAGGGTTCGCGCAAGTTTCACAGATTGCCTTGCAGAAGCCCAAAGATTCGGCATATTTGATCGCATCCGTTACATATCCCTCGGGGAATGACGTTGGGCTTAATCTACCGATTGATCGTTACTACATGGAAGAAAAAGCGGCTCCACGGGCTGAACAGGCTTATCGAGAACATAGCAGACGTGATAAGCAAGATGCGTATGTGATCGTTCGGGTTAAGGATGGGTTTGCCGTTATCGAGGGGCTGTATGTAGGCGATCAGAAAATCGAAGATGTTGTGAAGCAGAAAAGTTTATGAAAAACAAATTAGGACATATTTCGACGGTGCTAACCGCCTTTAGGGCCGCGATGGCCCCTTATCTTATTTGGGATGCCAAAGATGGCCATATTTCCCATTGGTTTTTATTTGCTTTTGTATGTGGCGTTCTATCAGATATATTGGATGGAGAAATCCTAAGACGATTAAAAATATCCAATATTCAGTTAAGATTTTTAGACTCGATCACCGATGCTGTTTTTTATATGTCGGTATTTGTTTGTATGTGGTTTACCCATCCAGAAATAATTCAAAGATTTATAGTGCCAATTTCTATCTTGCTAGTTACCCAAACATGCTCTTGGGTGTTTAGCTTAGTAAAGCATGGGAAAACAACTGCTTATCATTCCTATATTGTAAAGATTTGGGTTGGGATGCTTCTTGTTGGCACGATAGGCTTCTTTGTTTCGCAGTATCAATTTTTTTATTTCGCGGTTGTGTTTGGGATACTAAGCAACTTAGAGGATATTGTTATAACGGCGATCATGCCGTATTGGAAATGTGACATCCTAAGCGTTAAGGTGGCGCAAGACTTGCGTCAAGCATACAGTCGCCCCAGGTAAGATTTCAATTTTAGTGATAAAATTATATTATATTTTTTGTCGTGGAGAAATTTTCTATATTAAATATCACATGTGGTAGGATGGTAAAAAAGAAACTGGCCCATTGGCTACAGAATGGATAGGATTATGAGCTGTGAATGCATAGACGTCAGCGGTTGGCATAAATTTGTGGAGCCCACGAAAGGATCCCGGGAAAAACAATGGATTTTAAAACCATTGAAAGGTAAATCCCATGATGTTGAATTCTTTTTATTTAAAGAATCTAATAAAAGATATCCGGCTGAATTCTGGGCAGAAATTGTGGCTTCTGCTGTGGGAGAATTAGTTGGCATCGTTGTCCCTGAAACCTATTGCGCTAAATTAGGGGACAAATATGCAGCCTTAGTCAAATTTTTCTTAAAGATTGAATGGGATCTTGCTCAAAAGCGTTTTCAACAGTTGGACACCTTGTTTCATGGTGGGGATCTTATAATGGGAATTGATCCAGCATTTGATAGAAAGAAAGGGGAAACACATAATATTTTTTTGGTGGAAAGAATTTTCTCTGAAATGATCCCCAATAACCTGTTTGAGCAGTTCTTAAAAATTTTAGTTTTTGATGCGATCATTGGCAATACAGACAGGCATCAGGACAATTGGGGGTTTATTCAGGATAACAAAACTAATGAAATACGCCTAGCCCCAGCTTTTGACAATAGTACAAGTTTGGGAAGCGAACTAATTGAACAAAAGATAGCTGGTTATTTGGCCAAGGATGGGGTAAAATTAAAGCAATACATTTTGAAGGGCAGAGCGCATATGAGATGGTCGGACAATGGCGTTGATCTTGTCCGGCTTAATCATTTTGATTTATTGGGGAAAATTGCTGCTAATGATGTTAAAGCCAAGATTATTATTGGCCACATTAAAGCAATGACGCAGTTTTCCGATGATCAAATTGAAAATATTTTGGATGGTTTTGGGAAAATAAAGATCGATAATCCCATTTATTGTTTAAGCAAAGAACGTAGAGATTTTATGAAAAGGAATATTTGCTTACGCAGGGATTTATTAAAAGAACAATTTCAATTGATATGATAAGTACACAGGAACGCACAATTTATTTGTCTTGGCAGGCCGTCGATCATGGTCAGCGCTATATTATTGCTGAGCTAATTGAGAAGGCCAAGGGGGAATACTGTTTTCGCTATATCCAAGGAAACGATTTAGAAGAAGCCAAAAGCCAAGGATTTAATGGTTATCCGGCTTTCCCTGATTTTGACAAGGAGTACTCAAATAATGCCATTGATCCGTTTGTCATGAGGCTCCCTGCAAGGGCGAGGAAGGATTTGGATACTTTGTTGGATTACTGGGAGATTCATGATCGCAATATCACTGATTTTGACTTATTAGCGATTACTGGTGGTAAATTGCGAACCGATAACTTTGAGTTTATTGATCCACATAAAATTAAGCGGCCTAATCAATTTCTAACAGAATTAGCGGGCTTTGTCCATCATGCTGAGGATAAGAAGTTGAGGGCTATCCCGGTTGGCGCGGAGGTTCAATTAGAACGTGACCCGGGTAACCGCTGGGATTCCTATGCGATTAAGGTCTTATACCAAGGCAAGCAGATTGGCTATATTAAGAAGGTGCATGCCCGAACTATTTCGGAGGAGCTTGCTCGAGGCAAGCAGGTTAGGGTTGAAGTGAAGAATTTCGATCTTAATGGAGTAGTCAATTCAGTTTTATTAAAGGTCATTATCTCTGATTGATTTTTCTTCCTGTGCTAGCACCGTGCTAGCAGAATAAGCCGAACCACCGTCAAACAGCGCATATCAGCCAACAAGTCAATTCTCCGTAACTCCTAACACCCCTAAGCATTAGCCAACAACCCCAAACATTAGCAACACCGTCAATACAACTCATAACCTGGAGGTCATAGGTTCAAATCCTGTCCCCGCAATGCTTCGACTCGCCCTAACGGGCTCGCTCAGCACAAGTGCTTTTCTTGTGCTGAGCGTTTTGTTTTAGGGTGAGGAGAAGCATGCTGATCGACCGAACGAAGTGAGAGAGTCGAAGCATATGCCATGGTATCTTTATATCCTCGAAACACAAGACGGCAGTTTTTATACGGGAACAACTAATGATATCCCCCGTTGGATGTCTGAACATAAAGACGGTAAAGGCGGCATTTAACCCGGTTGTTTAAATTTAAATGTTTGCTTTTTACCGAAGAACAGCCAGACAAGTCGAGAGTTTTAATACATGAAAGGCCAATTCAAGGCTGGACTAGAAAAAAGAAGCTTACCTTAATTAAAGTCGATCTAAAAGTATTTAAAGAAGTACAACAAGTTAATTTTAAAACATTTATTCTTTCTGCCAAACGATAGTACTCTGATAGAAAACTGCTTTGACTCGTCCCTGTATCGAACGTGCAGGACTCGGTAGGCTAGGTTCTTTAACTCGCACTAAACCCAATTACAAAGAAATAGATGGACTGTTTCTGCTGTATGATTAAACTATGTCGCGAAGAAGGGATAAATTTATATGATAAAAAGCCATTTTTTAGGCGCCGGTTTGCTTCTGGCAACGGCCTTTATATTGACTGACTGCGGGAATCAGTCGGGGAATAAACCTACAATGCCGCCTGCCGAGGTGGGCACTGTAACGATTGTTTCTGAATCTTTGCCCATGACCACAGAATTACCTGGTCATCTGGATGCCGTGCGCACCGCTGAGGTTCGAGCCAGGACCACAGGTATTTTGCTTAAGCAATTATATAAAGAAGGCAGTGATGTCAAGGAAGGGGATGTATTATTTCAAATTGATCCCGCGCTTTTGAAAACCAGCTTAGATAGCGCCCAAGCTAATTTAGCTAAGGCAAAAGCAAACCTGCAATCCACCCAAGCCAAATTGGAACGTTACAAATCTTTAGTGGCCATCAATGCTGTCAGTAAGCAGGATTACGATGATGTCTTAGCTTCTGCCATGCAAGCACAGGCTGACGTTCAATCGGCCAAGGCTGCCGTGGACACAGCCCAACTTAATCTGGGCTACGCGACGGTAACAGCCCCGATTTCCGGCCTTATTTCTCCCGCTAAGGTCACCGAAGGGGCCCTGGTCAGCCAAACAGAGGCCACTCAAATGGCCTTAATCCAACAGTTAGATCCTATTTATTTTGATTGTACTCAATCCAGTACAGAGTTGTTGCGTTTGAAGCGTGCTTTGAACAAAGGGCAGCTGCAAAGTGTGGCTTCTGATGAAGTCAAGGTCACTTTATTATTAGAGGATGGAACAACGTACGAACACACAGGGGCATTATTGGTTTCGGATACAACTGTAGATCCCACTAGCGGTATGGTGACCTTACGGGCCCAATTTCCTAATCCTCGTCATTTGCTTTTGCCAGGTATGTTCGGCCGCTGCAGGATTGAACAAGCCGTTAATGCCAAAGCTATCACAGCCCCCCAACGGGGAATAACGTTAGGGCCTAATGGGACTGCAACCGCCCTTGTTGTTACCCCAGACAATAAGGTAGAATCCAGAGATGTAAAGACAACAGATGCTATCGGGGACAAGTGGGTCATTAGCGAGGGTTTAAAGGCGGGAGATAGGATCATAGTCGAAGGTTTACAAAAAGTGAAACCCGGTATGGTGGTTAATCCCGTAGCGTTTAATGCCAGTGATAAGACGCCCAGTCAACAGCCTGCATCATCCAATTAAAAAGGAATTATTGTGGCCAATTTCTTTATAGACCGTCCAATCTTTGCCTGTGTCGTTTCGCTTTTAATCCTTATCATAGGGATTGTTTCCATCAGTCAATTACCGGTGGCCCAATACCCTAGTGTCGCGCCTCCTTCTATATCTGTCAACGCAAGCTACGCCGGGGCCTCTGCTAAGGCATTGCAGGATACCGTCACCTCGATCATTGAACAGCAGCTCAATGGGATTGATAATTTGTTGTATATGTCCTCAACGAGCAACAACAGTGGACAGGCAACCATATCCTTATATTTTTTACCCGGCACAAATCCCGACGTTGCCCAAGTGCAAGTCCAGAATAAACTGCAACTGGCCATTCCTAGTTTGCCCCAGGTTGTTCAACTTGCCGGCGTGACAGTGACAAAATCTACGCGTAATTATTTGATGTTTTTTACGCTCTCCTCAACGGACGGCAGTATGAATGATATTGATTTGGGCAATTATATCGCCTCCAGCGTCCTTGATCCCATCCGTCGGGTCACAGGGGTTGGCGAAGCGAATATGTTTGGCACGGAAAACGCCATGCGCATTTGGATGGACCCGCAAAAGCTTTATAGTTTTAACATGACAGCGGATGATATTATCACAGCCCTTCAAGCCCAGAACGTCCAGGTGCCTGTCGGCCAGTTGGGAGCAAGGCCAGCCACCAGGGACCAACAATTAAATATCACCCTGCAGGGCAGAAGCACCTTACGAACACCGGAAGAATTTGGTAATATCCTTTTGAGAGTAAATCCCGACGGATCACGGGTGTATGTGCATGACGTGGCCCGCGTAGCCTTGGAAGGGGCCGATTATACGACCCAGGCATTTATTAACGGCCGACCTTCTTCGGCGGTGGCTATCAAGCTTTCACCGACTGCCAATGCCGTGGCGACCGCTGATGCCATTCATGCTAAAGTAGAGGAGCTTTCTAAATTTTTTCCAAAAGGCGTGCGCGTTGATTATCCCTTAGACCAGTCCGCGTTTGTGCGCATCTCCATCGAAGAAGTTATCAAGACCCTCTTGATTGCCATCTTCCTGGTATTTTTAGTCATGTATTTATTTTTACAAAACTTTCGTGCCACCATTATCCCCACCGTTGTCGTGCCTGTGGCTTTGATGGGGACCTTTAGCGTCATGAAGGCCTTCGGGTTTTCCATCAATGTTTTAACGATGTTTGGGATGGTGCTAGCCATTGGTATTTTAGTTGACGATGCCATTGTAGTTATCGAGAACGTTGAGCGTATTATGAGCCAAGAGGGACTTTCTCCTCGGGATGCCAGCCGTAAAGCGATGGGGCAAATCACGGGAGCGTTGATAGGAATTTCTTTGGTTCTGACGGCTGTTTTTATTCCTATGGCTTTTTTTGGCGGGTCCGTTGGAGCTATTTATCGACAGTTTTCCTTGTCGTTGATTGCCTCGATGCTATTTTCTATCTTTTTAGCCATGTCTTTAACACCGGCGTTATGCGCGGCTTTGCTGCCGCCTGTTGAAAAGGGGCATCATCATGAAAAGGGCGGCTTCTTCGGATGGTTCAATAGAGGGTTTCATCAAGGGACCAACCAATATCAGAACATCGTCGGACGTATGCTGCATAAACCGATGCGTTATCTGATCCTTTATGGGGCTATTATTATCCTTGTAGCGGTGCTCTATAAGCGGATGCCGTCGTCGTTTCTTCCAGAAGAAGACCAAGGATATTTCATAACCAATATTTCATTGCCGGTGGGAGCAACCTACGAGCGGACACGGGCGGTGTTAAAAAAAGTGGAGGACTATTTCTTAAGCCAGCCAGAGACCGATAAAATTATTACCGTCGCCGGATTTAGTTTTAACGGCCGCGGACAGAATTCAGCCTTGTCCTTTATACGTTTAAAAGATTGGAAACTCCGTCCTGGCGCTGAGCACAAAGTTCAAGCCATTATTGGCAGGGCCTTTGGCGCCTTCTCTCAGATTAAAGATGCCATCATTTTTCCAATCAATTTACCTCCCATTCCAGAATTGGGGACATCGTCGGGTTTTGATATGCAGCTAGAGGATCAAGGAAGTTTAGGTCATGAGAAGTTAATGAAGGTACGTGACCAGTTGATGGCCTTGGCGGCGCATAATCCAAATGTTATGGGTGTGCGTATGCAAGGTTTGGAAGATACGGCTGAGTTAAAGATCGACATCGACCAGGATAAGGCCAGCGCCATGGGAGTTTCTTTGGCGGAGATTAACACCGCCTTGCAGGCTAATTTTGGTTCTTTGTATGTGAATAATTTTGTTCACGGAAATCGTGTGCAGCGGGTCATTATGCAATTGGATGCGCCTTTTAGGATGTTGCCCCAGGACATCGGTAAAGTCTATGTGCGTAACACCCAAGGCCAAATGGTATCTTTATCGGGCCTGGTCAATTTGCAATGGACCTATGGGGCCCCCCAACTGCAGCGTTATAATGGATTTCCGGCCATAGAAATAGTCGGAAGCACTCCTCCTGGAAAAAGCACAGGTGAGGCTATGAAGGCTATGGAAGAAATGATCAAGCAATTACCGGCGGGGGTGGGTTACGAATGGACCGGCCAATCTTTTGAAGAACGCCTATCCGGCGCGCAAGCTCCAGTCTTGTTTATGCTTTCTAACATCGTCGTATTTTTATCTTTGGCCGCGCTCTATGAAAGCTGGTCTATTCCTTTTGCCGTCATGTTAGTTGTTCCTTTAGGTATATTAGGGTCTTTGCTGGCCGCAACATGCCGTGGATTACCTGATGATATTTATTTTAAAGTGGGGCTTTTGGCTATTATTGGTCTCTCAACCAAGAACGCTATTTTGATTGTGGAATTCGCCAAGGATTTGCAGGCCCAGGGAAAAGGTTTGATTGAAGCTACCTTAGAGGCAGTGCATTTGCGATTACGTCCTATTTTGATGACATCCATGGCCTTTATTCTCGGAGTGACGCCGTTGATGTTAAGTACGGGGGCAGGCTCCGCCAGCCAGCATGCGATCGGGACCGGGGTCGCGGGAGGGATGTTTTCAGCGACGGTATTAGCGATTTTCTTGGTGCCAGTCTTTTTCGTTGTCGTTCGAGGGATATTTAAACCCAAAGCGCCTTTACCCATTGACGTCAAGAGCAATGGCAGAGTTGCGACCATTGCTTTAGGGCGCGCTGAGAGTTCTCATGAATAAAATAATTTTAATTGGGATAACATTGTGTTTGACGGGATGTACCTTGATTCCGAACTACCATCGTCCGGTTTCACCCGTGCCGTCTCAGTTTCCTTTTACGGATTCCCAAGAGTCGCTTAATGGTGGCCGTTCTGCTTACGATACCGGCTGGCATGAATTCTTTAAAGACGCGCGTTTGCAAAAGCTCATTGAGCTTTCGTTAAACAATAATCGGGATTATCGGGTGGCTTTATTAAATGTCGATCAGATCCGCGCGCAGTATCGGATTATAAATTATGCCTTGCTGCCAAGTTTCCAAATTGATGGGACCGGTTTGCGGCAGCGGTCCTTAGGGACGAGTACAAGTTATATTAGACAACATTCTTATAACGCGAATGTGAACACGGCCTATGAGGTTGATGTGTTTGGCCATATCCGTAGCCTCAAAGCCCAGGTGCTGGAGCAGTATTTGGCCACACAGGAGGCTTCCCGCAGTGCTCAAATTTCTTTGGTCGCCGAGGTGGCCGTACAATATTTAACCGAACGCGCCTTAAGCGAGCAGTTGGCCTTGTTGCGCCTAACGCTTCAATCGGTATTGTCGAATGAAGAATTGATTAATAAAAGTTACAAGCTCGGGAATTCTTCTGCCTTGGATTTAAGCTTGGTCCAAGCCCAAGTGCAGTCGGCCAGGGTGGCGATTGCCAATTATGAGCGTCAGAGGGCACAAGCTCAGGATGCCTTGGTTCTTTTGATTGGGGAGCCCTTACCTGAGGATCTTCCGCTTCCTTTGCCACTAGAGAAGCAAAATTTTATGGCAGATTTACCGGCGGGCCTTTCTTCAGATTTGATTGAACGTCGTCCTGATATTCTTCAAGCTGAACATCAACTTAAAGCGGCCAACGCCAACATAGGCGTTGTGCGGGCGTCATTTTTTCCGAAGATTACTTTGACTGGGTTAGAGGGGACGGCCAGTACCCAATTGGCCAAGCTGTTTACTCCAGGAACGCAAGTTTGGAGTTTCTCTCCCCAAATTTCTTTGCCGCTTTTTAATCAAAACACCAACCTGGCCAATTTAGATGCCGCGCAGGTGGGAAAAAGGATTGAAATTGCTCAATATGAAAAAGCTATTCAAACGGCTTTTAAGGAAGTATCCGACGCTATTGTCGCCAGAGACACATTTAATGATCAAATCAAGGCACAGTTGGGGTTAGTGAAAGCCCAGCAAGAGCGTTATGATTTAGCAGGGAGCCGTTATCATAGCGGCCTGGATAGTTATTTGACCGTGCTCTTGGCCCAGCAGGATCTATATAGCGCCCAGGAAAACCTTATTCAGGTTAATCTGGAACGATTTGTTAATCTCATCACTCTTTACAAGGTTCTAGGCGGTGGATGGGAAGAGCATGCCTCTTAGAAAAGATTTAAGCACTCTGCGTTTTTACTTGCCGCAAATTCCCATGATCACAAATTCTGATAAATTTTGCACTTAAATCAATTTATCGTAATATATTAATTTGTCATGGAGTAAGAAGATTAGGCATTTGCAATGTTAGAAAGAATTCCGTAGGTAAAGGAGATTTTTATGATTAAGACGAAGATTTTGTTAGAAGAAAAAGATATGCCCAGACAGTGGTATAATCTGGCCGCGGATTTGCCCCATGGTTTAAAACCACCTTTGACAGCTGAGGGCAAGCCGATATCTGGGGAAATGTTGAGTAAAGTTTTTCCTATGAATTTGATCGAACAGGAAGTTTCCACCAAACGTTGGATCGATATTCCTGAGCCGCTTTTAGAAATTCTATCTCGATGGCGTCCGGCGCCTTTACATCGCGCGAAGTATCTGGAGAATTATTTAAAAACTCCGGCCCGTATTTATTATAAGGATGAAAGCGTGTCACCCGCCGGCAGTCATAAGGCCAATACGGCCGTGGTTCAAGCTTGGTACAACAAACAATTCGGTATTAAGAAATTGACGACGGAAACAGGGGCGGGCCAATGGGGCGGTGCTTTGGCATTTGCGTGCAATCTTTTGGACTTAGAATGTAAGGTCTATATGGTGCGCGTATCGTTTGACCAAAAACCTATGCGTAAGACTTTAATGCATGCTTGGGGAGCAACGTGCGTGGCTTCTCCAAGTCCATACACAAATTTTGGACGTAAAATTCTTTCTGAAATGCCAGACACTCCTGGAAGCTTAGGGATTGCCATCAGTGAAGCGCTGGAGGAAGCCGTCGCGGATCAGAGTGGTCAAACACGCTATTCCTTAGGAAGTGTTCTTAACCATGTCTTGTTGCACCAGACCATCATTGGTTTGGAAGCCAAGAAACAATTGAAATTGGCAGGCGAACATTTACCGGATGTGATTATTGGTTGTGCTGGAGGAGGGAGCAATTTTGCCGGTATCGCGTTTCCTTTTGTATCGGATAAAATCAATGGGGCTAAAATGACGATTATTCCTGTGGAGTCTTCGTCCTGTCCCAAAATGACTCGCGGAAAATTCACTTATGATTTTGGTGATATGGCGGGCATGACTCCTTTGATGGCGATGTTTAGCTTAGGACATAATTTTATGCCTGTTCCAATCCACGCCGGGGGATTGCGTTATCATGGGATGGCCCCTTTGGTCAGTCAGGCCATTGTGGATGGGCTTATGACGCCTAAGGCGTATGACCAGATCAAGTGTTATGAAGCAGCTATTACCTGGGCCAAAACGGAAGGGACAATCTGTGCTCCCGAAACGAGTCACGCCATAGCTTGTACTATTGATGAAGCTCTTAAAGCGAAAGAAGAAGGTAAGGAGAAGGTCATTCTTTTTAATTATAGCGGACATGGTCTTATGGATTTGCTCGGGTATGAAAAATATCTTACAGGTAAGCTGGAAAGCTACTCCTTGGCCGAGGAAGAGTTGGTTAAATCTATGGAAGTATTCAGTGGTCTTCCCAAAATAAGTTAATCCCAAATTTTGCATTTGAATATACAAATGTAAAATTTTGGGATTATGGGAGAAATTTCGAAATTTGTTATATTTGTGGGAAGATAAAAGCAAGAGGATATAATTAACCCCGAGAATCTTGAGAATAAAGTTAATAGGTGATTTATTAGAGGAGAAAGAGAAGACATGCCTACGGTTGATATTGTTGTATTAACATGGAATCAAAAGAAACTTATCCAGGATTTTGTTGGAAGTTTCATGAAACATACCAATTTCCCATGCAGGCTTATCATCATCGACCAAGCAAGCCAAGATGGAACGCCGGATTATTTGCGTTCTTTAAAAGGCAATGACCTCTGTTCTATTGAGCCAGTCTTTAATACTGAGAATAAAGGATATATTGGGGGTGTCAACCAAGGGATGTCCTTATCAAAAGCGGATTATGTTTGTTTGGCCAACAATGATTTGCTTTTTACAGACGGATGGCTTCAAGAGATGGTTGCTGTTTTAGGGAAAAACCCCAAGATAGGCCTTTTAAATCCTAATAGCAATAATTTAGGGGTATTCCCAAAGTCGGGACAATCCATTGATGAGTTAAACCTGGAGTTAAAGCAAAAATATGTTGGAACATTCTCAGAAATGACGTTTTGTATTGGTTTTTGTGTGTTGATTCGAAAAGAGGCGGTTAGTCAAGCGGGCTTCTTATCAACTTATTTTGATAATATATTCTTTGATGATACGGACTATTCTATGAAGGTCAAGAAATACGGCTTTTTGATAGGAGTAGCCAAAGGTGCCTATGTGTGGCATATGGCCCATTCTTCATCTAAGCAAATGGGTGCTCGCTGGCAGCAATTGATGGATAAAAATTTAAAGATATTTGAAGAAAAATGGGGAAAGATTTTAAGAATTTGCTGGGTTATTACAGAAAAGAATGAATTGTCCAAGGCTTTGGTACAAGGGGTTTCCTTGGCTCGTCAGGGGAATTATGTGACCATATATACAACTTTTTCAACGGACAAGGCGGCCACGCTTTTTAAAGATCAAGGAATGTTGGCACACTCGGGTGTGAATGTCGTTCATATGAATCACATGGGAAGCATTCTGTGGAAGAATATTATCAAAAAGAAAAAGTTTCATCTGGTGATTAACAAAAATAGATTAGCTAATGCGCTTTTGCGCATGGTTGGAATTCCAACCTTGTCTTCGTGGAATCAGGAAGCTTACTTAAAAGTTAAATTCTCTTAAGAACATCCTCTCTTGATATTTTGGGCGTTGTGTCCTTGCTGGGTTTTAAAAATCTCCATAGCAAAAGTAAACGCATTAGTGTACACTTGGTACCCTTATGGCACTTATTAGCATACAAGAAATATCTCTGGCCTTTGGTGGGCCTCTTATTTTTGAGAATCTAAGCCTGCAATTAGAAGCTGGCCAGCGGGTGGCTATGCTTGGACGTAATGGCGTTGGTAAAACAACGCTCATGAAGGTCATGGCCGGCCAGGTCCAGATCGACAAAGGTGAGATCATTTATCAAAAAGGTATTAAGGTTACCCATCTTCCTCAGGAAGTGCCTAAGGATATTAAGGGTACGGTATTTGATATTGTGTTTTCTGGTTTAGGAGAAAAGGCAAAACTCCTAAGTGACTACCATCATGTGACCCATCGACTTCATTCCCAACAAACACCAGGGCTTTTGCAAGAATTAGATCGTCTCCAAGCAGAGATTGACCATACCAATGGCTGGGATCTTGAAGCTTTAGTGGAAGATGTTTTGTCTCATATGAAATTAGACGGCGAAGCGGATTTTGAAACGCTATCAGGCGGACAGAAGCGCCGGGCCTTGCTGGCTAAAGCGTTGGTGATTAAGCCAGAGATTCTCCTACTGGATGAGCCCACGAATCACTTAGACATTGACACTATTATTTGGTTGGAAGGATTCCTGAAAACTTATCCCGGCACCTTATTTTTTGTGACTCATGACCGTATGTTCATGACTCATTTGGCCACCCGTATCGTTGAGCTTGACCGCGGTAAGATTTTTAACTGGTCTTGTGATTATCAAACATTTTTACAGCGTAAAGAAATGGCCCTTGAGATAGAAAGTGCCCAGCGGGCGGATTTTGATAGAAGGCTTGCCGAGGAAGAAGTTTGGATTTGTAAAGGTGTCAAAGCCCGTCGTACGCGTAACGAAGGCAGGGTCAAGGCTCTTGAGCGCATGCGCGAAGAGAAGATGAATCAGCGTCAACAAATAGGCAAGGTGCGCATCCAAGCTCAGGAGGCGGAAGTTTCAGGGCATCTGGTCATCAAGGCGGCTCATTTAGGGTTTAATTATGCAGAGAATTGTATTATCCGGGATTTTTCAACACAGATTATGCGTGGCGACAAGATTGGGGTCATTGGAGCTAATGGAAGCGGTAAGACGACGCTGTTGCGTATTCTATTAGGTCAACTGGCGCCTCAAAAGGGTAAGGTCCGTATGGGGACCAATATTGAAGTGCTTTATTATGATCAATTGCGTGAACAACTCGACGAAGAAAAGACCGTCATTGAAAATGTAACCAAGGGTTCAGACACTGTGATGATCAACGGTAAGCCTCGTCATATTATTGGTTATTTGGAAGACTTTTTGTTTACTCCTGATCGGGCCCGCACGCCGGTAAAGGTTCTTTCTGGCGGAGAGCGCAACCGTCTGTTCTTGGCACGCTTGTTTACCAAACCATCAAATTTTTTAGTCATGGATGAACCCACCAATGATTTAGATATTGAAACCCAAGAACTTTTAGAAGAGTTGCTGATGGAGTATTCCGGCACCTTGATTTTAGTCAGCCATGATCGTTCGTTTTTAAATAATGTAGTCACCTCAACGATTGTGCTTGAAGGCCAAGGAGAAATCTATGAGTTCGCGGGCGGTTATGATGATTGGTTGACTCAGCGTAAGAGTCAGACGCTTCCAGAACCAGCTAAGAGAATTCAAGAAAAGGAAAATAAGACTGTTGCCGCCTCAGAAGGGGAGCTGCGTCGTAAACTTTCCACTAAAGAAGAGGCGGAGTTGGGCCGTCTACCCGCGCTTATTGAAAGACTCGAGAACGAGCACTCTAAGCTTTATGAGCTTTTAGCAGATATTACTTTTTATCAAAGGGATGCGCATGAGGTCAAGAGGACGAAAGCTAGAGCAGAAGCAGTGGACGAGGAGCTTTTAAGAGCTTACGAACGTTGGGAGCTTTTAGAAAGCTTTAAAGAGCAATAAAATTTTCTACGGGAAGCTCTATCCTGAATTTAATTTTCCAAAATAAAAATAAAACACAAAGTAGATGATGCAATTCTTTTATTGTATACTTGTTAAGGAGTTAACAATTAAGCAATTGACAATATCTCTATTAAAGAGGGGAAAATGGTAAGTAAGCTTCAAGAAGATGTCGAAGAAAAGATCAAATATTATTGGCGGGGCGTCCATGCCTTTGGTAAAAGTTTTAAGCATTACAATTGGCAGACATTGGAATTGCTCCTTAATCTGACATTTACCTACAATTTGGTGGATGCTGGTTTGTCTTCGAAAACACGCCAACGCGGTCTTTCCAGGGCTGCGTTAAATGTGTTGTCCATTTTAAATCATTCGGATGGTAAAAAGGGATGTAAACATCATGAAATCAGCAAATTATTGCTGGTTAGCCGAGCCAATATCACGGGTTTGATTGATGGTCTTATCCGTCAAGGATTGGTTGAGAGGGCTTATGATGATAATGACAGACGAATTTGTATTGCTAAGATCTCTAAAAAAGGGGAAGCATTGGTTAAATCTTTTTTACCGGAATATTTTGAACATGCCGTTGGTTTGTTTTCGAATTTGTCTGACAAAGAGAAAAAGCAATTCAATGAACTATTAGTGAAGATGCGCGTAGGAGTTAAAAAAGTCTAACAATGAAACGTATGCCTTTATATCAAAGAAACGAAATCTATAACAAGCCGGCAGGTTTTTATTATTTTGTTTTTCTGTTTTTGTTAATTGTAAGCTATGCGTCTTGTGTTTTTTCTTCTGAGATTCTTAAATTAAGTTTAAGTGATGTTCTTAAGCGGGCCCAGGAGAACAGTCTGCTTATAAGGGTAGCCAGACGGCAAGTGCAAGAGGCGGCAGGACGTAAGCAGCAAGCAGACGCTGATCTTTTACCTAATGTTTCTTTAGGGGGCGCTCAAATGAAGGTGTTTAGAGAGAATCTTGATTCTTTGGGTTTCCCTGGAGGAGGCAATTTGGGCCCTCTTAAGACCTTTGATGCCCGGGCGCAATTGGTACAGCGCGTTTTTGATTTAAGCGCTCTTTCCCGTCATCAGGCGGGGGTTGTTGAACTTAAAATAGCCAATTTTGAAAATGACCTAGCTCTGCAGCAAGTGACATTAACGGCAGCCATGGCGTATTTGGAAGTTTTACATTCACAAGAACGTTTGGGCGCGATCGCCAAGGACAAGGTTTTGGCCCAAGAGCTTTTGACCTTGGCTTCGCATCAATTTGAAGAGGGCATTGCGGCTAAGATTGATGTCACTCGTGCTAAAACTCGTCTAGCGCAAGAAGAGTACCTGTATCAGGAAACGCAATTAAATGTAGATAGGGCGAATCTTCAATTGCAGAGGATTACCAGCTTGCCACTGGGAAAGCCCTTAGAGCTTAACGATAGGATGAAATTTTCTCAAGAACCTATTTTATCATTGCAGGAGGCTATTGATAAAGCCCAAGAAGAGCGCATAGAGATTAAAATCTCGGGACAAAAAGTTCAGTATGCTAAGTATAAAATGCAAGAAGCCAGAAACCAAAATTTTCCGCAGATATCATTGGTTGGCGATATTGGTCGAGCAGGCTCAGATATTTCGAAAAAAACAAACGAGGTCAGTGAAATAGGATTTAAGGTCAAAGTCCCTGTTTTTGAAGGCGGCCGCATTGCTGGAGAAGTAAAAGAGGCCGCTGGGAAAAAAGAAGAAGAGGAAATGATCAGAGATGATACCAAGATTCAAGTGGAAGAAGATGTGCGGTTGGCTTTTAAGACTTTGAACAGCAGTAAACAACAGGTATTGGCGGCAGAGCAGACCTTGATTTTAGCAGAGGAGGAAGTGAGCCTGGCGAAAAACCAGCTTATTTCAGGAATTAGTGATAATCTAGAGCTTATTACTGCTCAAACGAAACTGGCTGATGCAAGGGAAGCGTATACGGCCGCTTTGACGCAATATCATGTAGCTCGGATGAATTATTATTCGGCCATTGGTCATATTGAACGTTTTCATTTGTAACAATCCAGGAGATAGGTTATGCAGAGGATATTAAAAAGTTTTAATGGAGAAAATCGGCAGAAAACCATTACAACGATCATTGTTGTATCGGTTCTTTTGGTGGGGGTGTTTGTTGGGTACAATTATTTATTCCCTCAGGAATCAACGGATGATGCCTTTATAGAAGGGCATGTCATCATGGTAAGCCCCCAGGTGTCTGGACACATCCGCAAGGTTTTTATACAGGATAACCAGCTTGTCCATCCAGGAGATGTTTTGGCGCAAATTGATGAAAAGGATTATATTGTCTCCGTCGATTTAGCGCAGGCCCAGATGGCTGAAGCCCAAGCGGAATTAAAGCAGGCCCAAGAAGATTTAAAACGTTACAGTAAGCTTTTTGTTTCGGGAGATATTTCCAGACAACAATTAGATCGCTCTGTTTTAAGGGCAGATACGGCTGTGGCCCATTTAGGTATCGCCAAAGCCAAACTGGACGCCGCCCAGTTGAATCTTTCTTATACCAAGATGACAGCTATCAGTGAGGGGCGTATAACGCGTAAATCCGTGGAAGAGGGAGATTTCGTTCAAACGGGCCAGGCTCTTCTTGCTGTTGTTTCTCCAGAGCGTTGGGTGGTGGCTAATTTTAAAGAAACACAATTGACCCATATGGCCCCAGGGCAGAAGGTGGTTATTCATGTCGACGCCTATCCTCAGAAGGAATTTTATGGACATGTGGATAGTATCCAACGGGGGACAGGGGCCCGCTTTAGTCTTCTTCCGGCGGAGAATGCCACGGGAAACTTTGTTAAGGTTGTCCAGCGTGTTCCGGTTAAAATTCTTATCGATTCATCAGAAAATGATGATTCCCTGTCTTTAGGTATGTCTGTTGTGCCGGTTGTTAAATTGAAATAATAAAAATTTATGGATAAGCCCCCCTCCCCACAGGAAGAGCCCCCCAACGGTATTAGTAAATGGTTAATCGCAACCGCTGTGATGTTCGGTGCGTTTATATCGGTCATGGACATTAGTGTTGTCAATGTGGCCTTGCCCTATATGATGGGAAATTTTGGCCAGACACTTTCGGCCATCACGTGGGTGGCCACAGCCTATAGCATTGCGGCGGTCATTATGTTGACGATGTCCGGATGGTGGGTGACCCTGGTTGGACGAAAGAATTTTTATCTAGCTTCCTTTGCCATATTTACAGTAGGCTCTATTCTCGCCGCCACAGCGCATGATTTTACCTCGATGATTATTTATCGCATCATTCAAGGTATTGGGGGTGGGAGTTTAATACCTATTTCGCAGGCCATCTTACGAGAAAGTTTTCCCAAAAAAGAACAGGGCATGGCCATGGCCATTTTTTCCATGGGCGTTGTGCTTGCCCCCGCTTTTGGCCCGGTGATTGGAGGATGGTTGACGGACCATTACGGCTGGCCTTGGATTTTTTACATTAATATTCCCATAAGTTTGATTGGGATGTTTTTAGTGTGGCTTTATGTCCATGATCCTTCCTACCTTCGGCGAGGGATAAAGAAAATTGATTGGGGTGGCATAGTCCTTTTAACGACGGGTTTAACCGGCCTACAAACTGTGCTCGAACGAGGTCAGCAGGAAAGCTGGTTTGATTCACCGATGATTGTGGCGTTTAGTATTATTACGGTGATATCGCTTATGGCCTTGGTGATTTGGGAGTTATTACAAAGTGAGCCTGTGGTGAATTTCCGTTTATTGAAGAATATACAGCTAGGCATGGGGGTTGTCATTGTTTTGGTCTTTGGTGTTGCCTTATATGGGACGACCTTTATTTTACCGCAGTTTACTCAGCAATTATTGGGCTATCCGGCTTTCCAAGCTGGGCTTATATTGATGCCTAGGGCTGTGACCTTATTTTTTGTCCTTCCGTTAGTGGGGAGATTATTTAATTTTATAGATTCCAGAGTCATGATGGTCATAGGCATTGTGATTGTGAGCATTTCTTATTGGCAGCTGGGGCATTTGTCTTTGAATGCGTCGGACATAAGCATTATCCCGATTTTAATTTTGATGGGGATTGGAATGCCGTTTATGTTTGTGACTTTAACCACAGTGGCGGTGTCAACGATTCCTAAAGAAGAAATGACTTCCGCCTCGGGAATTTATAATCTATTTCAGCAAGTAGGTGGAAACATTGGCTATGCCATGGTCGTCACCGTTATAGAAAGGCAGTCCCAGGTGCATCATGCGTATTTGGCGGAATATATTAGCCAGCTAAATAAGAATTTTATGGTATTTTCCCAACGGGCCCAGGCGTTTATTGTTCATCAAGGGGGGGCGAGTGTACAGATTAAACCAAAACTGTTGGCCTTAAGCCAGTCGATGGTCAACAGGCAAGCCGATATGATGGCGTATAACGATGCTTCCATTGCCTTGATGGTCATGTTTATTGTAATCCTGCCGCTGGTCATATTTTTCCCAGTTGTGAAATCTTCGAAAGAATCGGTTGTTATAAGCGAAATGTGAAAGTAATATTCGACTAGATTCAAGCTATGAAGCAGTTCGGATAAATGGTGAAACTTTTTAAGGTGGGCTGTTGTCTAAATGGATGAAGGGTTTTGGCAGTAAAGGCGTAATAGCCTGTTGAAATTCATGATAACAAACTAACCATACAAGCTTGTAAGGTTAAAACCAGGAGGATCATATGATGAGAAAGATAAGAATAACAGTCGGTTTAATGACCGTTGTATTTGGCCTATCAGCGCCAGTTGTGTTTGCGGATAATGGCAATAGTGGTAATTTAGGGCAGGGGCAGGCCACCGTTGCCGCAAGCCAACCATCCTCTAATCAAGGGGATCATGAGGGAAAAAAAGAAAGCTGTAAAAAGTCTGGGAATTGTCCTATGAAAGGAAAAACTTTTCATAAATTAAATTTAACGGATGATCAAAAGAAACAATTAAAGGCCGTTGAACTGAAAAAACATGAAACGATGAAGGCAACGTTCGAACAGGTAAAGGCCAACAGGGAAGCCCTTAATAAGGAACTCTTGCAAGCAACGCCGGACTTAAATAAAGTTAATGATCTGCAAGCGCAGCTCAAGACGCTTCAAGGACAGATAGCCGATAACCACTTAAGCTCTATACTTGAAGTTAAGAAAATCCTAACACCGGAACAATTTAGTAAGTATCTTGAATTAGAGAAACAGAAATTTGGTGATCATTCCCGTTGGGGAAAAGAGGAAAAGAATGACTGCGGATGTGAAAAAGGTAAACATTGTAAGTTGCATAAACGTCATCATCGGGAAGACGGGAATCAAGAACATCACAAACATTTGGACCATGACGAAGATTCAAACGATTAAATTATAATGATCTTAAAGACGGTCCCAAGTTCTTTGTAAGATGGCTTGGGGCCGTTGTTAAGGGCTCAAGGGTTTAAGATGAAAGATTTATTATATTTATTAGTGTTGATCTTATTTGTTTGTTTTGCTTCTAGTTGCGGCAACAATTCATCTTCCCTGGCTCAAGACGCAGGTAGGCGACCAGCGATACACCGAGGAGGTTAGTTATGAGAAACATTATGAAGGTATCAATTATATTCTTAGCTTTAAGTGTATTGATTATTCGACCTACGCCGTCGTGGGCCTGGCGTGGTGACCATTTTAGGTTTGGTTTGGATCTCTCTGTGCCTGTTGGGGGGTATTATTATGGAGGTTATTACAGTCCGGACTACGTGTATGTTTCTTCCCCAGTTTACCAACCGGTTGTCATTAATGGTGTAACCTATTATATGAACAATGGAAATTATTACGTGTATACAAGCTATGGTTATCAACTTGTTTCGCCACCTTTAACGGTTGTTCAATCTCCGCCGACCATTCCCACAGCGCCCATTGAGGTGGCAACATCTACAAACGTTAACACAGACGATGTTTTTAATTTAAATATTCCTAATGATAAAGGCGGATATACACCCGTGATTATCAAGAGATCAGGCAATGGGTTTATTGGGCCGCAAGGGGAATTTTATTCGGAGTTTCCAAAAGTGGTGCAACTAAAAGTGATGTATGGAAAATAGTTTAATGGTATCTAGTTTTATGAAGGAGGGGGAAATGTCGAACAGAATAAGTTTGTCAACAACACTGATGGTTTGTTTAGGGGTATTTATGTTAGCTCTGCCAAAATTATCTTATGCTGACAGGGGAGATCGTCATGAGGATCGTCGTGGAGAACATCGTTCTTTCCGGTATCATGATCATCCGAGTTTTGGGCTTCGCGTGGATTTTTTGCCGGAAAGTTCTTTTACTTTCTCGACAAGAGGAATGAAATATTATTATAGTGATGGGATATATTACAATTGGGCGGGTAGAGATTATGTGATTATTGAACCTCCTATCGGTGCTATCGTCAATATGATTCCGCCGGATTACCATGCTGTTGTTATCAATGGCGTCACTTATTATACCGATAATGGAACGTATTACGTATATACCCGCAGCGGCTATCAAGTTGTCCCGCCGCCCGTGGTGATGACTCCACCTTCGCCGGTGGTAGTCAATCAACCTGCTCCTGTTGTAGTCAATGTGCCCGCCGCTGTAACAGCTCCAGCAGTGACAACGACGCTCACGGCTGATACCGATGACTCTTTTACCGTTAATATTCCAGATTCTAAAGGGGGATATGTTCCCGTTGTCCTTAAAAGGTCTAAAAAAGGCTTCATTGGCCCTCAGGGAGAACTCTATCAGGAATTTCCTAAGGTGTCTCAGTTGAAAGTGATGTATGGAAAGTAATTTAATTTTAGATAAACCAAAGAGAAAAATTATGAAGAGAATATTCCTGACTATTTTAGCAGTATTGGTTCTGGCGGGATGTGCTACCAGTGTACGGTATGTTAATTATACTGAGCAGAAGTTTCCTTCGAAAGATAAATACTATTTAGTAAATATTTATCCCTTATCTCAACAGCACCCCTTGGGGCAACCCTATTATGTGATTGGGAAGGTTGAGATTTCTGGATTCGCCAGTGATGGTGTCAGCCCTGAGTCTTTAGCGGATCAAGCAAAGCGTATCGCGCGAAAAAGAGGGGCGGATGCCATCATCAATGCCAGGACACAAATAGCTCGTTACGGCTGGCTGTATGGTCCATACCGGGACACAGTATTAAGATTTACGGGAGAATTAATTATATTTACGCCGGAAGTCTCAAAATAAAAAAGGAGAAAGCATGAAAAAGTCAATGTTAAGTGTTGTATTAATTGGTCTGTTCCTTTTGGTTTCCCACCTGGCCTTTGCCCAGGAAGATCAGCCCTTGGCTAACAGTGATGCTGTTGCTGTGAATCAAGAGGACACTAATCCAGATACGGCTTCTGTGCCTGCGGATACTGAGTCTAATGTTGATGTGCCTCTTGCAAATTCCGATAATCAATAGATAAAAATAGGATTAAGCTTTTAGTTTTAAGACATATGCCAACAGGAGAAAATCGATGATACGAACAGTCAGTCCCCCAAACCTACCCCTCCCGTTGGTATGGTGCTGGTAAAACAACATTTGCTAAAGAGTTTCTTCCTCATTACGCAAAATGTTCAAACGTGTCAATCGGAGTTATGGCTACTGAAGGGTTTAGAGCATTGGCCACAGGATTCTTGCTTGGCTTCAAGGTTGGCGAAGCAGACAAAGACGGCAAAGCGACGTATAAAATATTTCTCATCACTAACCGTCATGTTTTTTCTGGTCATAAAGAGGTGGTTTTACGTTTTAATCTTACGCAAGCCGGATCTAAGACCTATAACCTTCTTTTGGAAGATGATAAAAGTAATAAACAGTGGCTGGCCCATCCGAGAGATCCGCTGAAAGTGAGCCATCTGCGGTTGTGTAATTTTTAATATGGTAACATTGACAAATGGGGACAAATAATGTATATTTTAAGTAGAATTAACGACAAATGTCCCATTTCGAGGACAAAATAAGATGGATAAATTGATTATCATAGGCGAGCGCCTTAAACGCGCTCGCGAATCGTTGGGGCTAACTCAAGAAGATGTGGCGACTAAACTTGAGATTGGCAGGCCTCGTTATTCCGATATTGAGAACGGAAAAAGGGATGTTCCATTAAAAGATCTTTACCGGTTCGCTGAATTTTATGGTCGCCCGGTTGATTTTTTTATTAAAGAAACCTTGCTGACTGATAGCGGATTTAAAGTGCTTTTTAGGAAGACTGAAGGCGATGAAGAGGTTGCTCGTGTTGTTACAGAATTTGAGAACCTTTGCGAAAAGATGTGCGAACTTGAGAATATTGCTGGCGTAACAGTTCGGCCTCCAGTTAATCAAGATTATCAGTTTGAACGTAATAGAGAATGGCATTGGGGTAAGCATTATGCCGATATTGAAAGAAGACAGCTTGACCTCGGCCAAGCTCCTCTACGGAATTTAAGCCAGATTCTCGAAGAGAGGCGCGGTCTTAAGATTTTTTATCTGCCGATCCCTCCCGAACGTGGTGTTTACGGAATGTTTACCTACGATCAGAAAATGGGCGGATGCGTCCTTATTAACTCAAATCCCAATTTTGGTAATCAGCTCTTTTCGCTTGCCCACGAATATGCGCATTTTGTATTTCACAAAGATAAATTGGGTATTATCTCGACGGAACAAGAGCGAAATTCAACAGATGAAAAGCTTGCGAACAGTTTTGCGAGCAATTTCCTGATACCAGAAGATGCGGTGCGTGATCTTTTTAATATGCGGATTAAGGAAGAAGCTGATGTTAAGACTGAAGATGTAGTTTATCTTGCCGACTATTTTGGTGTGAGCTTCAAGGCAATGGTGTACCGTCTCAATAATCTGAAGCTTATCACAGACGATATCAAAGATGAGCTCATAAACTTTACTTGGGTAAACTCCGTCCGTGAGTCGATGGGGATATCCGAGCCGGAGCGTAGCAGATCGAAGTTTCCTACCTTGTACCTGCATCTTGCTATCAAGGCCTATCAGCAAGGGAATCTAACTACTGCAAAGCTTGCCGACTTCCTGGAAATTCCTCTTTATCAGGCAATGGATCTGGGGAGAAGATTAAGAGGAAAAAGTCAGGATGAGTCCGGCAACGCTGTTTAACAGAGAAAAGATTGTTTGCGATGCCATGGTCGTTATCAATTTCCATGGCCTCATCATGCTGGATAAGCTCATCGGCTGGGCTCCAAAAGAAATTGTCATTGAGAAGAGCGTCAGAAAAGAAGCAGGCTATTCGATGAATGGCCCGATAGACCTTGAGCCGTACATATCAAGCGGTCATGTGATCGAGGAAGAAATACACGGCAAAGAACAAGAAGACTTGTTTTTTGAATATCGCAATAAGAAGGTTGGCAAGGCCGTCATTCACGCGGGTGAAGCCGTTTGCCTTGCTCTGGCCATTTCAAAAGGTTATGGTCTCGCTAGCGATGAGCTTGTAGTAAGAAATGAATTTAAAACACGATGCCCCGGCAAGACGTGCATCCACTCTTGGGATATCGTAACTATCGCGTTGAAACTTGGTTTTATTAATCAAACTGAAGCCAACGGATTGAAGAAGGGTTTATATTACGTGTAACTATGAGAGGAAAATTTCCGCTTAATAGTGCCAGCATTGACGCTCAAATTCCGGCGACCCCGGGCGCCTACGTGCTGGTTAACGCCAGTAACAATGCCGTTTATGTAGGGCGGTCAGATAGCGACTTAAATGCCCGCCTGAAGAATCATTTGCCGGAATGCGAAGAGAACGCGTGGATCAGGCGAAGCTTTCCGACTGATTTTTATTTTGAACAAGCCATGAGTTCGCAGGACGCTTACAGGCTGGAATGCGACTGGTTCCATAAATACAGGCCGAGTTGCAACAGTGCGCATCCGGCGAAGTTATCAAACATCTGGGCTTGCCCGGTTTGCGGGTTGTAATAAGCTGTCTTTTTTTACGCGCTCTGGTAAAATAACGGATTGAATGGCGTTGGCTGGCTGATCATTAGGTTCCTTACCTCCGAGAGCCAGCGACCCCATTTTGTGTTAGGATTTTCCAAATTTACAGAAATATCAGAAAGTCAGAAAGGGATACCCAAGAGACCTTAAATTTGAATACAACGGCCAGACCTTTGACGCCGCTCAGATAACCGGCGGCCACCTTTACCATCCGCACTATGACCCCTGCAACTAATCTTCAAGAGATATTGGGTTTCCAGCAACAAAAAGAAACACCCATTTAGGATTCCAGTTGAATAATAGATGATTTTAACGATAATGGATTGGTAGGACGCTTACAAGTTTGTATATTCAAAATTAGGGATAAAGAGATTCTGAACCAGATTCTGAACGGTTCAGAACCTCGCTAGATAATGAACGGTATTCTGAACTAGATTCTGAACATTTTGAACGGGATTCTGAACCAGATTCTGAACATTCTGAACCTTTTAGGGCATTCTGAACCTGGGATTCTGAACGGTTCAGAACCTCGCTAGATAATGAACGGTATTCTGAACTAGATTCTGAACATTCTGAACGGCATTCTGAACCAGATTCTGAACGGTTCAGAACCTCGCTAGATAATGAACGGTTGTTAATCAGCATGTAATAATGTACCAATAATCAGCGTGAAAAATGTACCACCTGGTTATGAGCAGAAAAAATACAGCAGTGATCATTAAGAAACGGAGGAAGGTTTAAGGTCAACCAGTCCAAAGGCAGGGAGGTGTATATGATTGAAGATAGCTCTGAAAAGATGCTTGAGTTTTTGAGACAATCGGGTCCTTGCAATACAGAAAAAATAGCAAAATATTTAGGTGTTTCTGAATCAATGGTAAGCAGGAAAACCCGTAGGATGATTAAAAGCGGGGTACTGGTAAAGGGAGGAAAACATCCCGATATAACCTATGAAATTGCTTCGCCTAAAATCGAAGGCGAATCTTCTCAAACGCCATTAAACACAGTTAAACCCACACCTCAACAGCTTACCGCTCAAGCTTCAAAATCAAATCCTGACGAATTACCCCCCTGGCTCAAATGGATTGGCAAATTCGGCATAGATATCAATAGGGTAAGGGCCAAATATGTCAAAATGTATTCGTTTTTTTATAGGGACAGTGAACGATTAGTATCTTCACGGATTATCTATAACCCTTCCTATGGATCTAGTGTTATTGAAAGTCTTATCAAAAAAGTGGCTCAATGTCTAATTTGGATAGCTGCTGTTGTGGTTGTCTGCTTTGGGCAAATGAAAGAAGGGTTAAAGGACAAAAACTCCAAGGCGGCTTCTCAGTCGTTTCTTCTGCTTGTTATTATACTGGGGGTCGCAGTCGCGATTTTTATGGTTTTAAACCTGCCTAAATATTTAAGGGAACACAGAGCCATAAACCAAATGCAAGAGCAATTGACCAAGATTAAGGGAGATTGGCTGAAAATGCGCTTGGAATTAGAAAATTCAAAAGCAGAATTATCTCAAACACAACGGACATTACAATTTAGGGAAAACTATTTAAAGATGGCCAATGATCAACTGGCAGATTCACAAAAAGCTTTTAGCCAATCACAGAATGAATTATTGAAAGCCCAAAACGATTTATATGCGTTTAAGACAGAATTAAGCAATAATCATGGCCAATTAGCAAGTGAACAGCAGCAGAAAAATGATTTGATTTTAAGGTTAGGCCAGGCCAAGGATGACGTGCAAGCCTTAAAAGCAGACAAGGGCCAATTAAATAGCCAACTTCAAGATGAGCAGGTGAAAACCAAACGGTTAGAAAATCAAATCGACCAAATTAATCAGGAGTACCTTCAAAAGAAAAATGAGTTTGAGGCCCAATTGCGGCAAGAACAGGCCAAAACAAAACACCTAGAGGCCCAAATCGATCAGATCAATCGTGAATATCTTCAAAAGAAAAATGAGTTTGATGTTCAACTGCAGCAAGAACAATCGAGAAGCAAGCAATTCGAAGAGCAGTTAAGGGCTGCTGTGCAGAATCAACCAATTCAACCAATTCAATCAATCCAATCAATACCGGCGGTCGAGTTAGAACACATATCCATGGAGAAGGTTGTGCAGTGGACCAAGCAGGGCGAGTCTGATCAAGAAATCATTAGTCGTATAAAGCAGAGCCATTCCACCTATGCCTTAACCTCAGAGGATATCGGCTGGCTGCATCAAAAGTATGTCAGTGAAAAGGTCATTGCCGCGATGCAAGAGGGAAGGTAGTCGTTTACGGCGCTTATGAAACATTCGGCCCAAATTTTTATTTGATTCCCCATCGGATCGATTTCTAACAAATTCCCCAAAATTGTTTTTCATTTTTATTAATCTTATTTTCATTGGGGGTATTCCATGAAGAAACAAGTTATCAAAAAATCAGCAAGTCTGGTTCCGATAGAAATTATTCAAAGTAAGATTTATTTAATTCGTGGTCACAAGGTCATGCTTGATAAAGAATTAGCAGAACTTTATGGTGTTTCAACTAGGCGGCTAAAAGAGCAAGTGCGTAGGAATTTTAAAAGGTTCCCCGAGGATTTTTTGCTTGAATTGACATGGGAAGAAGCACAGTCTTTAAGGTCGCAAATTGCGATCTTAAAGAGAGGCGAGCATGTTAAATATTTGCCGTATGCTTTTACTGAACAAGGCGTGCCATGTTATCAAGTGTTTTAAACAGTGATAGGGCTATTGAAATTAACATTCAAATTATGCGTGTTTTTACGAAATTACGAGAAATGATGGCTACCCATAAAGACTTAGCCCGTAAAATTGAAGACCTAGAGCGTCAATTCCAAGAAAAGTTTCAAGAACACGATAAGAAAATTATTTTAGTATTTAATGCCATTAAGGAATTGTTGACGGATAAAGAAGAGGCTGCCAAGAAGCGGGGGCCGCTTGGGTTTATCCCCCCTAAACTACCGGAAGTTGATAATAAATCTAAAAGTTAACGATTTTAGTGTGATTCAGGCTTGTTTTTATGATTTTAAAGCGTTATTGTTGTCATCATAACCAGACTGATGGGGAAGCAAAATTTTGGCTAGAACCTGTTATAGCGTTGGCTGAATTATATAGGCTTAACGCTAAACAAATAAAGGTCTTACAAAAAATAGTTGAGGAACGAAGAAATGAAATTGAAAAGTCCTGGAAAAAGCATTTTAAACGTTGAAGTTACGCAGATAACGCCTAATGGCGTATGGATTTTGGTTAAGGATACAGAGTTTTTCTTGTCTTATCAAAAATTTCCTTGGTTTGAACAAGCAACAGTGTCCCAAATCCATCATGTTCAGCTGCTTCATGGTTTTCATTTACGATGGCCTGATTTAGATGTTGACTTGCACCTTGATTCCCTAAAAGATATTGAAAAATATCCGTTAGTATACAATTAATTCTTAATCTCTCTCTATCGATAATAGTCATTGTCCCTGTCCCTTTTATAGTGTATACTCACCTTAATAGATGATTCCTTCCTTGACAGATCTCTTGATCTTCGTTTCTGAAATCTGCCGGACTTGCCTTCTATAGTATGGGGTTGTTGAACCTGAGAAATTTTTGTATCTTAGCAATATAAAAAATCGAATGTGATGCGGGGTTAATATGTCAAAAGGCAGAGTGAAAGAATATGATTCGGACAGAGGATATGGGAGTATTATAGACTCTGGGTCAGGGCAGAAACTTTTGGTGTATGCCAATTTTATTGATGTCAAAGAATGCAAAATGCTCAAAGAAGGGCAAGAAGTGGAATACGAAATAGAATATCAACGTGGTGAGAATTGGGCCATTCATGTAAGGTCTTTAATTCTCAAAGAAAGGATTTAACGGATTATGTCTTTAAAACAAACAAATGTCACAACCAATGTGGAAGGCGGCTTCTTCGGTTTAGGAATAGCCCCCAAAATTTTAGAAATCTTAAATCGCATCAAATTTAGCGTCCCAACACCTATCCAGCGAAAGGCCATCCCTATGGCCATCGAGGGGAAGGATGTTATAGGTATAGCCCAGACAGGCACGGGCAAGACCCATGCGTTTGCCATCCCTATGATTCAGCGTCTGGCCCATCAAGAAGGGATTGCGTTAGTGTTGGCAACCACCCGTGAATTGGCTGTCCAGATTGATGAAGCGGTAAAGATATTGGCACATGCCTTTGGCATGAAAACAGCGTGTCTTATTGGAGGCATGCCCATGCGTCCTCAGCAAGACGCGCTGCGCAGAGGCCCGCGTATTATTATCGCAACGCCAGGAAGGCTCATTGATCATTTGCAAAACCGTAATGTGTCTTTAGGTAAGGTGAGCATGCTTGTCATTGATGAAGCGGACCGTATGTTGGACATGGGATTCGCTCCCCAGGTTGAACAGATTCTAAAAAATGTCCCTCGTGACCGACAGACCATGATTTTCTCCGCCACCATTCCCGCAGAAATTATGCGCATGGTCAATAACTATATGAAACTTCCCGTCCATATCGAGGTTGCCCCTTCCGGAACAACCGCGGAAGGTATTACTCAGGAGCTTTATATTGTTAAACAAGAATCCAAGATGGTGCTTTTAGGGAAATTATTGTATCAGCGTCAAGGTTCCGTGCTTTTATTTGTCCGCACCAAACACGGCGCCCATAAAATCGTCAAATCCATTCGGGAAATGGGTTTTCGCACCGCCGAGATCCATTCCAATAAATCCATGGCCCAGCGTAAAGAAGCTCTCGATGGTTTTAAGTCAGGACGTTACCGCATTTTAGTGGCCACCGACATCGCTTCTAGGGGTATAGATGTCTCGTGTATTGAAACGGTCATCAATTACGACTTGCCCGATGATATAGAAAATTATGTCCACCGTATCGGACGCACAGGAAGGGCCGGCGCTAAAGGCCAGGCCATTTCTTTTGCAACACCCAACCAAAGCATGGATGTGCGTAACATTGAAAAGCTTATCAAAAAGCAATTGCCGATCGTCAAGCATCCGGATGTTCCCGGCGCTGAATTTGACCGTTCGTCAAAGAGCTCTTCGTCTAGGCCGCAACGCCGTGGATCAAGCTTTGCTCCTCGTCATAATAATAAATCAAGACAAGATTTTTCCAGGGGAAGAAGATTTGGGAGATAAACTCCCCCCCCGTCCCCTAATGGCGCTAGTTTAAGGCGAATTACTCAGTAGAGTGTCATTGCGAGCCCTGCTTTTTAGGGCGAAGCAATCTCAACAAGAACAACCAATCCAAAAAAGATTGCTTCCCTGGCCCGTCTTACAGACGTACCAGGACGGGCAGTCGACCTTTCAGGGCTCTTTCGCAATGACACGAAAGTGATATTGACGGGCCTCTTTGCTAAACATACCAGATTCAAGACGCAAGGTAAGTAAAATCATATTATGTCCAACATTTCATTTTTGACTTACTTTTTAAATATGTTATACTTTTGATAGAAAGTGGGGTGCAGATATGACGACAACAGTTATGACAACAAAAGGACAAATTATTATCCCATCGCGTATACGTCAGAGATTCAACATTAAAAAAGGCACGCGATTTTCTATTGAAGAAGAAGGGAATAAACTTATCCTTCAACCCTTAACGGTTGATTATTTTGAAAAAATGGCAGGGATTTTAAAATCTAAAGAAATCAGTTCAAAGACAATTCTTCAAGAGAGGGCTAAAGAGAAAGCTTTGGAGGATAAGAAATGGTCAAAGTTTTAGACGCCACAGCGTTGATGGTTTATTTAAAGAAAGAACCTGGTTATGAAAGAGTTAAAGAGGCGTTTGTCAACGCGTCAGAAAGCAACAAAGTTATATTAATGTCCACTGTTAATTGGGGAGAAGTTTTTTACCTATTGATCAAAGATCAAGGTATTGAGCAAGCCGAAAGAATCCAAAAGATTATTGAAACCTTTCCTATTGAATTTGTGGCGCCAGATTTTCTTATAACAAAGCAGGCGGCGTTGTTTAAAGCTGCCAAAAAACTCCCCTATGCAGACTGTTTTGCCGCGGGCTTAGCAAAAGTTCATAAAGGAGAAATTATCACGGGCGATAATGATTTTAGAGCCATTGAGAACGAAATAAAGATTATTTGGATTAAGTAAAGTCCCTTGTATTTCTTTTAGGTTGGGTTATAATTTTCCAATGAACAAAACCTGCCGCTATCTTCCGTTAGTTGCATCCCTTTTTATTTCATTGACGCTAAACTTAGTCTGCCCTATGGTTTTAAGGGCGGATGAGATTGCTTCCGCAATCCCTGAAGACAATTTGTTATACCCTGTTATTATCGGCCTAGATAGTTCAGCCACGGGCAGTGGATTTTATTTAAATACGCCCAAATGCATTTATTTTGTCACAGCCAAGCATGTTTTATATAAGCAAGAGGACAAGAAGTGGGTTTTAAACGGTAAAAAGGCCGTATTACAGTCTTCCTCAAAGAATTTAGAGGGCCAAAAGTTTGAAATCAATCTGGAAGAGTTGCTCAAGCACAAGGCCATCATTTCCCATCCCACGGAAGATTTAGTCCTGGTTAAAATGGGAGAACTGACCGGCCCCGGTCAAATCAAGATTTCCGACGGTGTAAGCTTTGTGAGTCATGGGGATCTTGGGATTGTCGGCATGGCGCTGGAAGGTCTGAAAAAATTTGACGATGTCCACGTGAGCAATGATGTGTACATTTTTGGGTTTCCAACCTCATTGCAAAACCCCGCTTTAGGCCTAGATTTTTCAAATCCTCTTTTAAGAAAAGGGATCGTCGCCGGTAAAGATATTAAATCTAAGAAAATTATCCTGGATGTCCCCGTATATTTCGGAAATAGCGGCGGGCTGGTCATTGAATCCGGTTTTAATGTGGCCAATCCAATGACGCGGGAATATCGCGCGATTGGAATTGTTTTAGGGATGATTCCCTTTATCAATGAATTTAAGAACAAACAATACGGATATTCTAATTTTGAAGTTGAGAATTCAGGTTATTCCTTTGCCCTTCCGATGGATTTTTTATTAGACTTAATTAAGAGCATTGAAAATTAAATGTTAATAGGGGGTAGATAGGGTTAATCAGATAGGTATGAAAAAGCAGAAGGTAATTTCAACAGACTTCAGTTTTAACGCATTGGTTGAATTATGTCGGCGGACCCATGAGGAGCTGCGGATTCAAGCAATCCGTTCGGTTGATATTGCTATGGTCGCTAGGAATTGGCTGATTGGTTGGTATATCGTGGAGTATGAGCAAATCGGTGCCGACCGTGCACAGTATGGAAGCCGCTTGATTGAGCGCCTGGCCGATAAACTTTGTTTGAAGGGATCTTCAGCTACTAACTTGCGCAAATTCCGTCAGTTTTATCGCGAGTATCCGATTCAACAGGCGCTGTCTGTTGAATCTGGTAAGGCGCCATTCGCTCCGTTAAATTGGCAGGCAGTGTCTGTTGAATTGTTGCGGAGGTTTAGTCTGAGCTGGTCTCACTATGTCGCGCTTCTTTCCATTGATAATCCTGATGAACGGCAATTTTACGAAATTGAAGCAAGGGAATGTAACTGGGGAGGACGCGACCTTGAGCGTCAGATTGCCAGCTCGCTTTATGAACGTCTTGCCCTGAGTCGTGACAAGAAGGAAATTCGTCGTTTGTCGCAAAAGGGACAGATTGTCGAGAAGGCTTCGGACATAATCAAGGATCCTCTGGTGCTTGAGTTTCTAGGAATTAAAGAGAAATCTGATTATAGCGAGGAGGAATTGGAAACTGCAATTATTGACAGGATTGAGAACTTCCTTCTCGAAATGGGCAAGGGATTTCTTTTTGAATCCCGTCAGAAGAGGTTCACCTTCGATAACGATCACTTTTATGTTGACCTTGTCTTTTACAATCGTCTTTTGCGCTGTTACGTGCTTCTAGATTTGAAACGAGACAAGCTGACCCACGAGAATCTTGGTCAAATGCAGATGTATGTTAATTATTTCGACCGTCATGTAAAAACAAAAGACGAGTTACCAACTATTGGCATTGTGCTCTGCCATCGCAAGAATGATTCTTTAGTTGAGCTAACCCTGCCGAAGAATGCCAACATTTTTGCCTCGAAATACCAGTTATATCTGCCATCGAAGGAGATTTTGAAGGAGCAACTGGAGAAGATTGAAGCGGAGTTGGGAGGGGGGATGCCATGATCTCCTCAACAATCACCAAAATTATTATATATAAGAAAAATGTCTTCAGTAGACCTCTCGGATAAAAGACTAAAGATTAGGATAAGCAGAAGGAAGGTTATAACCAAATTAACATCGAGGAGGAAACGTATGGGAAGAAAATCTTGTCCTTTATGCAAGGTAGTGGGGCTTCTGGTTATTATAGGAGCGATTAATTCAGGATTAGTCGGTCTTATCCATGTGAATTATCTGGATAAAGTTTTCTCTCACCTCCATTTGGCCAGGGTCGTTGATATTTTGATTCCCGTGGCCGCGGTGGTGCTATTGGCTAGTTATTTTATTGATTGTCCTGCCTGTAAAAAATGAAGCCCCGCGTATGTTCTCCTTGGGCGGAATCTCGCCGAAGGCGGAGAAATTGTTATTCAACCCAAATTTTGCATTTGTATATTCAAATGCAAAATTTTGGGTTTACCTCCACAGCTTGATTTAATCCCTAAAATTAAATCTAATAAGGGATTAAATCAGTGGACCCTACGGGCGAATTTTTCTATTGAAAAATTCGGGTTTAAGCATCAAACATCCTGAATTTAAAAGATTTAAATTCCTAATTTAGAATATTTCATGATTCCATAACAGTAAAGATTTTCGTGACAGCGCTTGACGTTAGATTCTTTCTCTGATAGTTTTATACTAAATTATGAGAAGAGTTTCCCTAACACTCCTGTTACTGTCTATTCCGGTTTTAAATTCAGCCTTTGCTCAAAATGTTCCTCCAGGCCAGCAGGCCGGCGTCCAAGCACAGCGTTTTAAAGAAGAATCACTACTTAAAAAAGAAAGTTTTGAGCAAAAAATCCCAAGGGCTGTGGAAATGGCCGCGCCAGAAAAACCTTCAGGGACAATGGCGGAAAGTGTCTCGTTTGTTCTTCAAGATATCGTTATCAGCGGCTCAACGACGTTTGAAGCATGGGATTTAAAGCCTGAGTATGCTTCTTATTTAGGAAAGAAAATTACTTTTAAAGAACTCAACCTGATTGTGGGAAAGATTGAAGCTAGGTATAAAGCGAAGGGATATCTGACCACCATCGCCTTTCTTCCAAAGCAATCGATTAAAGATGGGGTTGTGGAAATCCAAGTCGCTGAAGGCAATATGGGTAATTTGATTATAGAGGGTGATAAAAGGGCCCTGGCCATGAAAGATTTGGTAGAAAAGTATTTCCATACGCTCAAATATGACCTTTTTAATATAAACACGCTGCAGCGAGACCTTTTAAGGTTAAATCAGAACTCTGATATGCAGTTTAGCTCAACCCTGGCTCCTGGGAAAACGCCGCAGACCACCGATGTGATACTAAAAGTCAAAAGTTCTAACCCCTATCATGGCGGTTTTCGTTTTGACAATCAAGGATCCCGTTCAACCGGTAAATTACGGGAATCTTGTTATTTCCACAGTTCCAATGTCAGCGGGCATTTTGACAGCTTTTTCGCCAATATTATCTCAAGTACAAATACCTTGGGTGAATCTTTCAGCTATACTCTTCCAATGGGCACCTATGGGACTAAGTTTGGCATTGATATTACCCATTTTAAGATGAAAATAGGCAAAGAATTCAAGCCGTATCACATCCGTGGGGAAACTCAGATATATACACCCCATGTTTCTTGGGAATTGGCATTAAAAGAAGATTTTCAGGCAACTTTTGAGACTGGATTGGACATTAAATCTATTACTCAGGAAACAAACTACAATAAATCCAGCGATGACCAACTAAGGATACCTTATTTTGAGCTTAATTTAATGAAAAGTGACCCCTATGGTCAGACCACTTTTAATCCTAAGGTCTCTTTTGGGACTTCCAGCTGGTGGGGAAGCTCCGTGGCTGACCATTCCAGTGCCAGCCGCCTTGGCAGTGGCGGGACTTTCGTCAAATATCTACAGTCCTTGGGTCGTGTGGAAAAAATGCCTTTTGAGAGTTATCTCTCCGTGCGTTCACAATTTCAGGCTTCATCCCAGACCCTTCCTTCTTCCGAGCAGTTTCAAATCGGAGGGGCCAATTCGGTGCGCGGTTATCCTGAAGGAGATTATGTTGCGGACTGGGGTGGAAATTTAAGCGCGGATTGGGTCATGCCCATGTATTTGATTCCTAAAGAGTGGAAGCTTTTGCGGACGGATATGCCGCTTAGAAATTTTATTGAGCCGGTTTTGTTTTTTGATATTGGCGGTGGTTCAATTGAGAAGACTATGCCGGGCGAGCGCAAATATAAATTTTTAATGGGGACCGGATTTGGGTTAAGGCTGCAATATAGCAATGATGTTTCTTTAAAACTTGATTACGGATTTCCCGTCGGTAATAAACCAACTTCAGGTGTCGGTCCAGCCAATCTGTATGTGACCTTGCAAGTGAATAAGTAATTTTAAACATAAAAATAAAAAAATATAAAAAATTTCTTTACATTCTCCGTGCAGGAGTACAATAGATATATTGAATTTGTTTTTCTTTTCAAAATTAAACAAAATTAAATAAGTAGTTAGCAAATAATTTCTAATTGCAGAATCCTTAGAAGGATCAATTAATGAAGGCGCTTGAAAGTAAAGTTTTTATCATGTCATTGAAACAAGCTTTTTCAAATTTTTCTTTAGCTGTAATGGCCTCTTTAGGAGAAGAGAATAATGCCTGTGCGCTATCTATGCACACATAAGAAAAACCTACCAAATAATAATCTTCTCCATAAATTTCTTAAAACTTCAAAACAGAGCCAAAACCCAATAAATTTCATCAAGTTACGAACTTTGTCTTTATTTTCTCGACGAGGAAATATTCTTTTAAAAATTCAGCGTTTGCAAGAATACATATTGTGTCATTGCGGGCCTTTTGATCGCCTGAAAAGATTGCTACTGTCCCTAGGGGGCTTCTTCACTGCCCTGAGAGCTAGGGTAGGTACAAGGCCTCAAGCTTTAAAACATGTGTTTTTCCAAAAGCTGAATGATTATAAGAACAATATAAAATTTATTTTTTCATTTCATGATATTTTTGAGAGTTTATTAGCCGTTTCTTTACAAAGGAATATATTATAAAATCATCCAGACTGGAATGATTACGCATAAGATTTTCCATTCTGGAGCAAGTTTTAAAATCAATTGGTAAGAAATTTAGAAACAAGATAGCGTTTTCTCAGAAAAGGGTTTAAGGCCTTGATTTGGCGTTATTACGTGCTATATTTAAAGTAGGAGATGTTGTTGATTTAAAATAAGTGTGAAGATTATGAAAGAAAAGTTAGAAAATATAATAGAATTTAGAAAATTAAGAATATCCATATTCTTTGTATTCTCTATTTTCTTTTCTGTTTCAGCCTTTGCGCAAGTTGTAAGCCTACCCCAAGGGGCGAAAGGTAATGGTACAGCCGAATTAAATGGTTCCACCTATACCATCACGGGGACGACTAATAATACGAATATGGAATTTGAATCATTTAATGTCCCTTTAAATACCACTGTCAAAATTTTACTTCCTTCAACAGATTCAAATTTCTATGGCACGGTCACAGGGGGTTCCCAAAGCCAGTTTATTGGCACGTTCTTTTCTAATGGAAATGTTTTCTTTAACAATCCCAATGGAATGTACATTGCGCCAACAGCCAATATTCAGGCTAATAATTTCATTGCGTCAACGTTGAACATAACAACTAATAATTTCCTTCAAGATAGTTATACCTTGGAACATGGACTAAAAGATCCTTATTCCCAGATTGTCAATGAAGGGACCATCCGGGCGAATAACGTGGCCTTGGTAGCTTCCAGTGTGACGAATACCAAAACAGGTGTGATTACCGCAACCGCTGGAGTGGTGCATTTGGCTTCAGGCAATAAGGCAGTTGTGAGTTTCGACCAAAAAGGTATGATCAGTGTGGAAGTCAATGAACAGACAACCGGAAAAGTTTATGATGCTTCTGGAGCAAATGTTCAAGATGCCATATCGAATCAAGGGACCATCCAGGCTGCCAGGGTTTATATGACTGCTCAGACTGCCCAAGATGTCTTTAAAAATGCCGTTAATCAAACAGGTATTGTCCGTGCCAGTGAAGGGGATATTACCATTGAAGGCAATAATGATCTCCAGGTTTCAGGGACATTAGATGCCAGAAATGGAAAGGTCAATGTTGTCTCAACCATGGCCTCCATCAATGTGGAAGCTCCTCTTCATACAATGGGTAGCACAACCCTTTCCGCCGCCAAGGATATCAATGTCAAGGCAGATGTGGATACAACCTTAGGGAATCTTAGCTTTATCGCGGATTCAGATAAAGATGGCATTGGTTCATTTCATCAAGAGGCAGGTACAACCCTATCCACAGTAGGTTCTGGAAATATCACAATCCAATCATCCAATACTAGCTATTTAGGGAACATCAATGCGGCAGGGGATGTAGCCTTATACCAAGCTGGAGCAGCAGCTCAATATTTCAACGCACCAACCCGTCAACCCGCCAACCCGCCAACCATGTATGCGGGTTCTTTTATTCTAAATAATGGCGTGACCTTAAATGCCGGCAACTCCCTTTATATTATAGAAGGAAGCTGGATCAATTATGGAACGTTTAATCCTCAAGTTTCAACAGTCTCTCTTATTTCTTCAAAGGATGCCGAAATTATTGGGCCCAATACTTTTTATAATTTCACGGTCAATGCCCCTGGTAAGACTGTTAAGTTTGACGCGCAATATCCCATGGTTGTTATTAACAATTTAATTTTAAAAGGTGCTTATGGGAATCTCTTAAGGCTTGATTCTTTAAACGCGCCCTTACAGTGGACACTCAATGTGCTTGGTGATGAAGATATTGAGTACTCCATCATCGGGGACTGTCATGGAGTCCGCGGTCCACCGAATGATCGCGGTCCGCCTCTTATGACCGCGCATAGCAGTTCGCTTGGTAATAACACGAATGTAGATACAGATCCATACTGGACAGGACAAGGTACAACAAGCAATTGGTCAGACCCCAATAATTGGGACACAGGAACAACTCCTCAGCTCAACGATACAGTCACCTTCGATGGTGTCACAGGAAGTAATCCCAATAAAAATTCATTCATAGATCCCGCGTTTCAAGGAACCATAACCAATCTATATATTAATGGCTATACCGGCACCATAACCATGGGTCGTGATCTTTCCATCAGCGGCAATTTTTCTCATCTTTCAGGGACCTTTAATCCAGCCACCTATACCGTTAACTTCATTGACGCTTCCAAGACTTCTCTAATAAGCGGCAATACCACCTTCTATAATTTAACCTGTATCACACCTGGTAAGAAAATCATATTTGAAGCTAATTCCATGACTACTATTACAGGCACCTTGACTATTAGAGGAGCGACAGGAGGCGTTTTACCAAACTTCCCTAACTATGTCACACTGGAATCTTCAATCCTGGCTAAGGGCAGCGAATTTGGAATAACCATTAACGCTGTCTCTGATGGCTTGGGTCATGCTCAATTGGATTATATTATTGTCAATTACGGTCATGCCTATGGTCCCTTAACGCCGATACCAGCCGGACATGAATATATCCGCGCGGAGATTAATATCGGCTGGGATGCGACCTTTACATGGACTGGAACTAGTGGGGACAACAAATGGTCGACCGCGGCCAATTGGGGTGGTACAGCGCCCACCGGTGTTAGCACCGATGCTCTGGTTTTCGATGGGTCAGGTACAGCGTATCCATCACCCAATAATGATATTGTAGGAGGGACGTTTGCTTCCATTACCTTTAACGCGGGGGGATACACCTTAGGCGGACAGGCTTTTACCTTGGCTGGTGGAGCTTCCGCTATCAGCAATACTGTAGGTACCAATACGATCAACAACAATATTACCTTTAGCACTTCTGCCCCAACCATCGCGACAACGGGCAGCACAAGCTTGACCATTGCGGGTACCATTGCCAATGGGGGCCTTTTAATTACAGCCAATAGCGCGGGCACGCTTATCTTAAGCGGAAATATTTCAGGTACGGGAGGACTTACCAGTTCAGGCTCAGGGGTATTGACTCTTTCTGGAGTGAACAACACCTTCTCTGGAGGTGTAACGTTAAGCACGGGGACGCTTAATATCAATCATTCCGCGGCTCTTGGTTCAACTGCGGGAACATTTACCATCAACGGCGGGACGATTGATAACACTTCAGGAACAGGGGTCACAGTTGGAAATTATAATCTCGCCTTAAACGGAGATTTTACTTTTGGAGGTTCAAGTTCTTTAGTGTTTGGCACTGGAACAGCCCCCATGAATGCTTCTCGGATTATTACATGCAATGGAACGCATTCATTGACCCTTGGGGAAGTCATCAGTGGTACGGGATATGGCCTAACCCTTACAGGCACTAGTACGGGAGCGCTGCTATTAAAAGGAGCCAATACCTACACAGGAAATACGACAATCTTAAATGCCGTCCTTACTGCCGGAACAAATTCTTATAATGATGGAGTGACCCCAGGCGCCTTTGGTGAATCGACAGCGACCATCTCGATAGGGGACTCCAGTGGAAGTTCAAATGCATGGATTTTGACCAATGGAGCTTATACTATAGCAAGAAATATATCTATAGTTGCTGCTGGAAGCTCAGGTGTAGCAGGGATTCAAATGGCAAATGGGTCTATTTTCTCCGGAACTATTTCTTTGAATAAGGATATAACAATAGACTGTAGCTCAGCTGGGGGTTCGGCCACTGTTTCTGGGGTTATTTCTGGTACGCGAAAGGTTTATATAGGTTCAGGCGGTTGGAATCCTGGTGCGGTCGTACTCTCAGGAAACAATACCTATACTGGAATAACAACTGTTACGGGAGGTGTTTTAATCGTTAGCAATGTTGCCGTCGGAAGTAATGCGTACAGTAACATTGGTAATGCTGCCTCCCCAGTGGTGTTAGGTATGGGTTCAACCAAAGGAACTCTAGTCTACACGGGTGCAGCAGCCACCTTTATCCGAGGTATTACCCTTACCGCCGGCGGTGGGGAGATTGATAACGTCGGAAGCGGGACGCTGACAATTGGTACTAATAATATTACCGGCACTAATTATAATCTGACCATCGGCGGGACAGCCAATACAACCATCAGCGTTGTTATATCCACAGGTTCAGGGACCTTGACTAAGACCGGAAGCAGCACGCTGGATTTAACCGGAGCCAACACCTTTACCGGCGCGGTGAATGTCAACGGAGGGATACTTGAATTAGATTTGTCGGGGACGAATAATGTTATTAATTCCGGCAATGCTTTGAATCTCAACAACGGAACGCTGTATATCTTAGGGAAGAACAGCGGAGCAAGCAGCCAGACGTTAGGTGTTGTGACCGTAGGTCAAGGGGCCAGCCAAATGTTAATTAATCCCAACGGTGGTGGCGGCACAACCTTGACCTTGGGAACCATGACCGTTACAACGGCAGGCGGGACTTTGTTGACGGGATACGCGACCAATTCGGGGGCCGGAACAGCGACGATAACAACCACCAGCGGCAGTTTGACCAATGGCATTTACAACGGACGCATTACCTATACCCTAGATGGAGGTCTAACGGCAGATTGGGCTACCTGTACGGGCGGCGGTCCTTATACCTTATCCGGTTATTCCAGCTATACCACAACACTGCCGACCTCTGGGTCTTCCTCAACGGGTAATTATAGTATTGCCGACTATACAACCGTTTCCTTAAGTGCTGACGAAACAGTCAATACATTAAAGTTGGGTAATGGTTCAACCGTTGATCTTAACGGACATATCCTGACCATTAACGGTGGTGGGATTCTTGCCGTTGGAAGAAGCGCTTCCACCATTCAAGCCACAGGCTCAGGTACCTTAAAAGCCGGTAACGGCAGCGGCGTTTATGAGCTTATCTTACAAAGCTACAATATCATTGGGCTTATAATCTCCTCGGTGATTGGCGATAATGGAGCCAATGCCACAGCTTTAACAGTATCGGGAGAAAGTCCGCAATCATTTGATTCAGGAAACGGTATAGTCCAACTCTCAGGGACCAACACCTACACCAATGGGACGTATCTTAACAATGGAACCCTTAATATCAACGCCTCAGCGGCGTTGGGTAACGTCGCCAGTACATTTACGATTAATGGCGGTATCATCGATGCAACTGTTGGAGGGATTACGACTCTTAATTATCCTATGAATTGGAACGGAGATTTTATCTTTAATGGAACCAATAATTTAAATCTTGGTAGTGGTGCTGTGACCCTAGGCTCAACCCGCACGGTGACGATACCAACGGGAACGTTGACGGTCAGTGGAGTCATCGGGGATGGCAGTAACGGTTATGGGCTTATCAAGGCAGGGACCAACGGTACTCTTTATCTAAACGGTTCAAGTGTTAACACCTTTACCGGTGGGGTGACGATAAGCGGGGGTACGTTAGAATTAGACATGGCCAATAGGGCCACCAATCTTCTTGACCCCAGTAATAATCTAACCTTAGGAGGGACAGGGACATTATACATATTAGGCAAGAACAGCGGTGCCAGCGCACAGACCTTAGGCAGTGTGACGGTTAACTCCGGCGGGACACAGATATTAGTCAATCCCAATGGCGGCGGTGGAACAACCTTGACCTTAGGAGCCATTACAGCAACGACGGTAGGCGGGAGTTTATTGATAGGTAAGGCCGCCAGTGCTGGCGGCGGCAGCTTGACGATTACAACCACGAGCGCTCCTGACAGCACAGGCATCTACGGCGGACGGATCATGTACACCTCTGATGGAGGCACTACGGTTGACTGGGCGGCTTCAGCCTCAAGCTCCTCGCCATATACCTTGGCAGCCTACAGCGCTTACACGACAACAGTACCGACCTCAGGAGATAATCATACCGTCAATTACAGCCTTGCCGGTAACTTGACCTTAAGCGGAGACTTGACCGTCAACACGTTAAAGATTGGGCCAAACTATACGGTTGACCTTAACGGGCATGTCTTGACGATTTATAGCGGTGGGCTTTTGTCCACCGGTGGCACTGCCTCTACTATTCAAGCTACAGGCGGTGGTACGCTAAAAGGCGGCACCAACGGTATTGGCGGCTATGACTTGGTGATCGGAAGCTACAACACGGTGGGCTTGACTATCTCGTCGGTAATTGGCAATAATGGTTCTAATGCCACGGCCACAACTGTTTCAGGGACGACGGGCATCTTGACCCTTTCAGGAAATAACACCTTCACCGGCGGCGTCACACTTTCCGCCGGCCAACTTAACATCAACGCCTCCGGCACAAGCTCTTCAAACTCCGCCATTGGCACGGGCACGTTCACGATTTCCGGCGGGACAATTGATAATACTTCGGGCGGGACTGTAGTACTTGCAACAAACAATCCTATAGCCTGGAATAGTGATTTTACTTATGCCGGTGGAAGTGCTCGTTCTTTAGATCTTGGTACAGGAGCTGTGACTCCCAACGCCAGTCATGCTGTAACTGTTTCTGCTGGTAGTCTTAGAATTGGCGGTGTTATCGGGGATATCGGCGGTGGCGGTGCTTTCAATTTGACTAGTTCAGGTTCATTATATTTATATGGCAACAATACTTACACGGGTACAACCACAATAAGTTCAGGTATTTTGTATATCGGATATACCGGCTCTACTGGCACACTGGGCGCAGGGGCAGTTACGGACAACGGCTCATTATACTTTTATCGAGGCAATTCTATGACCGTATCCAACATCATTAGTGGTTCAGGAAACGTGAGACAATATGGTGGTGGAACAACGATTTTGTCTGGGGCCAATACCTACACCGGAACTACCATCATCCAAAGCGGCACCCTCAGCGTCTCATCCATCAACAGCGTTTCCGGCGGCAGCCCAAGCAGTAATTTAGGTGCTCCAACAACTGCAGCTAACGGCACAATTTCTATGGGTCTACTCACACTTACCGGTACGCTTCTCTACACCGGCACGGGTGAGACGAGCGACCGCGTTATTAACTTGGGAGGCACGACCGGAGGCGCCACCATTGACCAAAGCGGCGCGTCGGGCGCTTTGAAATTCACCAGCGCCATGACAGCGACGGGAGCTGGTATCAAAACGCTGACTCTCCAGGGCTCGACCGCCGGCACCGGTGAAATCAGCGGCGTCATCGTTGACAACAGCGGAACAAATACAACATCAGTCATCAAGCAAGGCAGCGGCACATGGACATTATCAGGAGCCAATACATATACCGGGACCACCACTATAAGCGCAGGCACATTGAAGCTTGGGGCTGTAGACGCCTTGAATTCCTCAAGCGGCACCGTGAGCGTTACAGCTGGGGCGGTGCTTGATTTAAACGGCATCACACTGACAACAGCTCCGGCGTTGACATTAAACGGTACAGGTGTCTCTTCGGGCGGCGCATTAATGAACTCAGGAGCTGCCGCGACGTATAGCGGACTGATAACCTTAGGCAGCAGCGGAGTCAGCATCATCGGCGGGAGTGGAACAATTAATGTAAGTAACGTAGGAACGATAACGGGTTCAGGTTATAACCTTACCCTTGGTGGCGCACAGGGCGGAACGTTGACAAGCATTCTCGGTACGGGAACCGGAACACTCACCAAACAAGACGCGGGAACATGGACGCTGTCGGGAGCCAACACCTATACAGGAACAACGACGATAAGCGCAGGCACATTGAAGCTTGGGGCTGTAGGCGCCTTGAACTCTTCGAGTGGTACTGTCAGCGTTACTGCGGGCGCGACGTTGGATCTCAATGGCATCACATTGACGACAGCACCAGCCTTGACTTTAAACGGCACAGGAATCGCTTCAGGTGGCGCATTGATGAACTCAGGAGCTGCGGCGACGTATAGCGGACTTATAACCTTAGGCAGCAGCGGAGTCAGCATCATCGGCGGGAGTGGAACAATTAATGTAAGCAACGTTGGGACGATAACGGGTTCAGGTTATAACCTCACCCTCGGCGGTGCGCAGGGCGGCACGTTGACAAGCATTCTCGGTACGGGAACTGGAACACTGACCAAGCAAGACGCCGGGACCTGGACACTGGCGGGAGCCAACACCTATACAGGAACAACGACGATAAGCGCAGGCACATTGAAGTTGGGGGCAGTTGGCGCCTTGAACTCTTCGAGTGGTACTGTTAGCGTTACTGCGGGCGCGACGTTGGATCTCAATGGCATCACATTGACGACAGCACCAGCCTTGACCTTAAACGGCACAGGAATCGCTTCAGGTGGCGCGTTAATGAATTCAGGCGTAGCGGCGACGTATAGTGGACTGATAACCTTAGGCAGCAGCGGAGTCAGCATCATCGGCGGGAGTGGAACAATTAATGTAAGTAACGTAGGAACGATAACGGGTTCAGGTTATAACCTCACCCTCGGCGGTGCGCAGGGCGGAACGTTGACAAGCATTCTCGGAACGGGAACTGGAACACTGACCAAGCAAGACGCCGGAACCTGGACACTGGCGGGAGCCAACACCTATACAGGAACAACGACGATAAGCGCGGGGACATTGAAGTTGGGGGCAGTTGGCGCCTTGAACTCTTCGAGTGGTACTGTCAGCGTTACTGCGGGCGCGACGTTGGATCTCAACGGCATTACACTAACAACAGCACCAGCCTTGACCTTAAACGGCACAGGGATATCGTCGGGTGGCGCATTGATGAACTCAGGCTCTGCGGCGACCTATAGTGGGCTTATAACCTTAGGCAGCAGCGGAGTCAGCATCATCGGCGGGAGTGGAACCATTAATGTAAGCAACGTAGGGACGATATCGGGTTCAGGTTATAACCTCACCCTCGGCGGTGCGCAGGGCGGAACGTTGACAAGCATTCTCGGAACGGGAACCGGAACACTGACCAAGCAAGACGCCGGAACCTGGACGCTGTCGGGGGCTAATACGTATACCGGTACCACCACCATCAGCGCAGGAACATTAAAGCTTGGAGCTGTCGGCGCGCTTAACTCATCAAGTGGCACTGTCACTGTTTCCGCATCAGGAGCAACGCTGGATTTGAATGGTGTCACACTCACAACAGCTCCTGCCCTTGCCTTAAATGGCACAGGTATCTCGTCAGGCGGAGCTTTAACAAACAGCTCATCCACTCTTGCCACATACAGCGGAAATATTACTTCAAGCAATGGCGGCACGATTGGAGGGTCAAATCCTATCACCTTGAGCGGCACAGTCTCTACTTTAAATTCAACCTGCAGTAGCACTGTTACAGCAAGCAATATTGTTTCCGGTGGCATCACAGAGAATGGCGGCACAACTGGAGTATTAGTATTAAGTGGCAACAGTCAGAGCTCTGGTGCGATAAACACTGATGTTACCAGCGGAACATTGAAAGCTGGAGCAGCAACTTATATATTTGGCAATGGCAGTGGAAACTTAACTGTTAGTAGTGGAGCGGTATTGGATTTAAATGGGTTTATTTTTACAGTTGGCATGAGCGATAAATTGTTTCTAAGCGGCACCGGGATTAACGGAGGTGGCGCATTGATAAATAGTTCAGCTACCGCCGCGACCTATTTATATTCAATGACTTTAAATAGCGATGCAAGCATTATTGCTAATAATGGCGCAATAACCCTCTTCTCCGGAAGTGTATCTTTGGGCAGTTATAATTTAACATTAGGTGGGTCAACCGGCGGTATTATGAGCACAGGAGCGATAAGCTCGATTTCGGGTACGGGTGGAATTATTAAAAAAGATGGAGGCACCTGGGAACTTGGATATGGGGGTGCTAATTCTTACACCGGTGGTACGACTATCAATGGTGGCATTTTAAACTTCCATAAGAGCGGGGCTTTGGGCTCAACCGGCAACATCACTTTCACCGGCGGTACATTGCAGTATACAGGGACTAACACCCAAGATATCTCAGCCAGAATAAAGAACTCCACCTCACCCATCAGTATTGATACCGTCAACAACAACGTTACATTTGCCAGCGCCATTGACAGCAGCAATACCGCCGGCTTGACGCTCAACAGCACAGGCAGCGGTGTGCTCACGATTTCCGGGGCCAACACCTATACAGGAACAACGACGATAAGCGCGGGGACATTGAAACTAGGAGCTGTAGGCGCTTTAAACTCTTCGAGCGGCACTGTCAGTGTTACCGCAGGCGCGACGTTGGATCTCAATGGTATCACACTGACAACAGCACCAGCCTTGACCTTAAATGGTACAGGAATCGCTTCAGGCGGCGCGTTAATGAACTCAGGAGCAGCCGCGACGTATAGTGGACTGATAACCTTAGGTAGTAGCGGAGTTAGCATCATCGGCGGGAGTGGAACCATTAATGTAAGCAATGTTGGGACGATAACAGGTTCAGGTTATAACCTTACCCTTGGCGGGGCGGCGGGCGGTACGCTGACAAGTATTCTTGGTACGGGAACTGGAACACTGACCAAACAAGACGGCGGAACCTGGACGCTGTCGGGAGTTAACACGTTCTCCGGCGGGGTGACCTTAAGCGCGGGGCAATTGAATATTAACAATAACAGCGCGCTTGGAAGCGGGACGTTTACGATTTCCGGCACCAGCGTCATAGATAACACTTCAAGTGGGGATGTGACCATATCCAACCCCATGGCATGGAACGCTGATTTTACCTATACGGGTAGTCTTCACAATTTGATTCAGCAGACGGGCGCTGTGACCATGAGCGCCAGTCGTCAGGTGACGGTTTCGGGTAATAATTTTACCGTCGGCGGGACACTTAGCTCTGGGAGTAATGACCTGACCAAGGCCGGGGCAGGGACCTTGACCTTAAATGGAAGCACGACCTTAAATAATTTAACCATCTCTGCAGGGGTTTTAGCGACGACGTCTGCGGCCTTTAGCATCGCCGGCAACTGGACCAATAACGCGGGCGCAAGCGGCTTTAGCGCGGGCACAGGCACGGTGACGTTGACCGGTACAGGTTCAGGCGGCACCGTCACCTCGGGCGGTTCAAGCTTCTATAATTTGACCCAAAGCGGCACAGGCGGCACCTACACCTTGCAGGACGCTCTTGTGGTGGCGCATAACCTGACACTTAGCGCGGGGACGTTGGATACAAAATCAGGATCTAATTGGAGTGTCACCGTCGGTAGTGCCAATCCGACCAATGGAAATCTGGATCAATCTTCAACAACGTCTAAGTTTACGGCCCGCAGCTCTACCATCACCTTAAATGGTAACGGCAGCTTTACCGCTGATGGGACGTTAGATGGCACCCAATATAACAACGCAACAATTGTACTCAATGGAGTCAATACTCTTGCTTACAACAACGATTCAAGTTATTGGGCCAATGGATTTAACAACCTGACTGTTGGACAAGGCGGAAATACAACGACCATAGCGGCAAGTAATCTTTTTGCGGTTCGTTCAGTCTTGACGATTGGTTCAGGAACACTGACGAGTAGTGGCAACACATCCCTATATTTATTAGGAGCAAACCCGCTTAGCTTCGATGTCAATTCCCATCTTTCTCTTTACTCGATTGATTTCTTTGGCACTAATCAGACAATCCCAACTCTTACCAATGGATATAATTGTATAATAGGCATGGGAGGACACTCAACCACAGTTACTCAGACAGGAAATATTAACGTTAGCTCCTCCTCCACATATAATTTATTGATTAATGGGGATGGTGATGGGACTAGAGTTGACACCTGGAAAACCGATGGATATAACCTGACGGTTGGAGGTGGTCTTCAAATTGGTAAAGGCAGTGACTCGGCGTTAAAAGAACTCGATGCCACGCGAAATGTAGGAGCGGGGCGTACTTCGACCATCACCGTCAGCGGCAACTGGCTTAATTACGGCACAGGTACGGCACCGTCGCAGTTTATCGCGGATAATTCAACCGTTATCCTAACCGGCACGGGCAGCGGGACGACCATTACTTCCGGCACGACCAATTCGCCGTTTTATAATTTTACAGTTAACGCGAGCGGATATACCTACACCTTACAGGATGCCCTTACGGTTAGTGGGGCGCTGACCGCTACCGCCGGTACGCTTGCCATCGTTGATAAGACGGTGGGCGTCACGGGGAATCTCATCTTAAACGGAGGCACTATCACAGGCACGACGGGAACGATCAGCTCTGCCTTTTATGATATGCAGTCAGGTTCGGACAGTGCTATTCTTTCAGGCAGCGGCATTGCCTTGACCAAATCAACCGGTGGCACGGTAACACTCTCAGGGGCCAATACCTACAGCGGAACCACGACGATAAGCGCTGGCACCCTTAATGTCAGTAACGCGAACGCCCTGGGGGCCGGGAATCTTCTTCTTAACGGCGGGACCTTGGTGGCCAACAATGATTTTAATGTGGGCGGCAATTGGACCTACTCCTCGGGGACCTTTACCACCAATAGCCATACCGTCAGCCTGATAGGGACAACGGCCAATCAGACAATCACCACGCTTGGTACCCAGCATTTTTATGGCCTGACCATCAATAGCACCGGCGGCACGGGAACCTACACCCTGCAAGACGCGCTTAATGTGGATGGTAATCTTAACGTAACCTTGGGCACATTGGACACCAAATCAGGATCAAATTACGCGATTAACGTCACAGGAAACGCGACCATTGCCAGTACTTTAAAGGCTCGAGCATCAACCCTTACCGTCGCTGGTAACTGGGACATGTCCAGCGGAACATTTACCTATGGCACATCATTGGTCAATTTGACGGGGACTGGGAGTATAAATGCCGGGACATCAACAACATTTTATGATTTAACCTGTGCCAATGCTACAGGCCCTCAAACAACAACCTTGTTACATGACGTAACTGTCAACGATGTCCTCACCCTTGGCGGGGGATCAGTAACCGGAGATTATTATTTTACCCTAGCAGGGCTTGGTACGTCTGCGGTTCTTAATGGTAGTTCCATAAATATTAGAGGATTTAGATTTTCACCAAGTAGCGCAGGCACAGTTAATCTTGGGGGGAATTATGGGACATTGAGTGCTGGTTTATATATGTATGCCACAACCAATAATTCGGTATATAGTTTTGCAAGTGGGCTAACAGCTACTGCTCCTCTAGTATTTGAAGCGGCTAATGGGGTTACAGGCACAGCGGTCAACACAAATGGTAACAGCTTAACAGTCTCAGGGGTAACCTTTGGTAATACTTTAACAGGCGCCATTGCCGCGGATTTTGGAGCATCTGCCATTTCCGTCGGAACGGGTGGAATCATTGTCAGCAGCAATAGCGGCTCCCACACGCTTAATTTGGGTTCATCGACGATTAGCACTAGCGGTCCCTGGACCATGGTTAATGGTACGGGGAACATTACAGTGACTCCGGGCACTTCAACGGTCACGTTGACAACCTACTCCAATACGATTACCAGTAACGGCCAACATTTTCATAATCTAATAATCAATACTTCAGGGCATACCGACACCCTTGGGGATGCGCTTTATGTAGAGGGTAATTTGACGTTAACCGCCGGAACACTCGATACCGCCTCCGGTTCAAATTACGGAATTACGCTGAAGGGCAATTGGCTTAACAATGGAGGCACATTCACACCTCGTCTAGGCACTGTGACCTTTAACGCCACCGTCGGCAATACCCAGACCGTAGATTCCAATGGCCAAAGTTTTTACAGCGTGACGCATAATGCCGCCGGTACCTTGCAATTGACCGGACATGGCGTATCGTTATTAAATGGCTCAACACTGACTAATTCCGCCGGTACGATAGATTTAAACGGGCAGAACCTGACCGCGGCCAGCGGTTCCTTTACGCTTTCAAATACCGGCGGCAACATCAAGCTTATCGGCAGTGAAACCACCACGGGCTTGACACAGGACACATCCGGCGGGACATGGACCTTTGTGGGTAATGGCACAGGCACCACCCGCACTCTCAAGGACTTTGGCTCTACGGATTATTACAATTTGGTCATCAATCCAACCGGCGGCAGTCCTGATATCTTCCAGCTTGCAGGGGCTTTGGTTGTGGCCAATGATTTAACCATCTCCGCCGGGACGTTGGATATTAACGGTAATAATTTGACGGTGTCAGGAGGCGGAAGTAACTTCTCTAATCTAGGAACACTTAAGGCCCAGGGCGGGGAGACCATCACCACTTTGGTGATGGATACAACGCACGGAACAGTTTTGTATAATGGCGGCGGGACATATAACACCGGACTTAATTTGGGCAACACTTATAACAATCTAACCTTTAACGGCAGTGGTACGTGGACCTTGACTGCCGGCTTGACCGTCAATGGAACACTGACTTTGACGACGGGAACGGTCAATCAAGCCACCAATGCGGTCAGTGTAAGCGTCGCTGGATATTCCCAAACTGGTGGAACCTTTACCTCAAGCAACGCCGCCTCGGGAGCGACGACATTTACGGACAGCGGACAATTTAACCTAAGCGGCACCACCTACACCTTTACCCGTTTTAGCTCAGGTGATGGACTCGCCACTGGCACAGCTTATGCGGTGTATGACGTCTATGGCTTGCAAGGGATGAACAGCGTCAGTTACATGGCGAAATTCTTCAAGCTGGCTAATGATATCAATGCGCAGGTGACCTCGACGAATAATTGGAACAGCGGTGCAGGGTTTGTGCCGATAGGAACATCTGCCAATAAGTTTACCGGAAATCTTGACGGTCAAAATCACACAATTTCCTATCTGACTATTAATCGGTCGAGCACTGATTATGTGGGTTTATTTGGGTATGCGAATTTAGGGAGCAATGCGATTACCAATGTCAATCTGACGGTAGATAATATAACCGGAGGGCAGGAAACAGGAGGTTTGGCGGGATATCTCTCAAGCGGGACTATTTCTAATTCATCAGTGACGGTCAATTCAGGTAAAACCGTTTCTGGGACAGGAAATTATAATGCTGGTGGGTTGGTCGGAAAAAATGACGGGACTGTTTCAAATTCCAGCGCGACTATCACCGGGACGGTTTCAGGAATTGATAATGTGGGAGGTTTAGTAGGATACAATAATGGTGGAACCGTTTCAAATTCAACCGTAACAATATCAGGGACGGTAGGGACAATTGGAGGCAGTACGTATAATTTTGGTGGATTCGTAGGAGAAAATGACGGGACTATCTCAGGTTCGAGTGTGACGATAACGGTATTGGGCACAGTCTCCGGGGCCGCTGATTGTACCGGGGGTTTTGCTGGAAAAAATACCGTAACCATCTCCAATTCCAACGTAACTCTTAACGGAACAGTTTCGGCCAGTGGCGGGCAAGTCGGCGGCTTTGTGGGCAATAATGATAGTACGACACATAGTATTTCTAATTCCTTTGTGACAGGCAGCGGGACGGTGGATGGAGGCAGTCAACAGCAGGTCGGCGGATTTGTCGGAATAAATACGTCAGGGACAATTTCCGATTCCTATGCGGCGGTTTATGTAACCAATACTGCTGGCGTCGTAGGTGGATTCGTAGGAGATAATCGTGACACCATTTCTCAATCCTATGCCACAGGTAATGTCAATAGTACGGGAAATTATGTGGGCGGCTTTGTTGGGTATAACCATGGAGGGACCACCAGCAACGATTACGCCAGGGGAAGTGTAACCGGCTCAGGGTCAAATAATATCGGCGGCTTTGCAGGGAAGAATACTGGATCAATTAGTAATTCTTATGCTACCGGAAGCGTCAGCGGAAGCAGCCAAGAGGGAGGATTCCTGGGGCAGGATTCTTCAGGTACTTATAGTAATAATTTCTGGGACAATCAAACAAGTAACCAGGCGCATGGTATTCGCGGTAACACCGACGATGCCAATATCACCGGCATGAGCACGGCCAATATGAAAATCGAGGGCAATTTCACAGGTTGGGATTTCAACACCGTCTGGAAATTGGTGCCTAACCAAAGCTATCCGTTCTTCCAATGGCAATATCCGTCCTATGTTTCAGGAACAGCTTATTCGGATGCTGGGACAACGGCCTTGACCTTGGCCAATATCATCTTGGCCAAGAACGGAACATCCTTAGGGACGGCGGTGACGGATTCTAACGGGATTTATTATTTCCTCCTAACAAGCGCCTTGTCATCGTCGGATGTTTTGTTAGCGTACACAAGCGGTAATTCTGTCAAAGCCAACACCGTAACCATCAATGACGGCAATGACATGACCTCTCTTAATTTGTATGGCTCAAGCTTGATTCTCCGTCATGAAACCGCCGGCCCCATCACCAACGCGACCCTTACAACCGCTCTTGGGGCCTTGGTCGATAGCGATATTAAATATTCCTTAAGTGGTTCAGACCTTACCGATTCTATCGGGCTTCTTATCTGGTCGGGAAAAACCTATACTCCGGGGGGCAATATTACCGTCGCTGGTAACTGGAAGAGCTCGGGGACATTTAATAAAGGAACGTATTCGGTGACCTTTAATGCCTCAAGCGGCACACAGACCTTGGATGCGGGAGGTTCAAGCTTTAAAGACCTTATCCATAATGCCGCCGGGACTTTAAAATTGATAACCAACAATTTAAGCGTAACGGGTGTCTTGACCAACAGCGCCGGCAGTTTTGACGCTAATGGCTTGACCAATACTGTCACGGGATTGACGACCATTAGCGGAGGTACATATCTTGCCAAGGGTGCGAGTCAAAGTTTCAATGGCGGCTTGACGATCAATGGCGGTGTCTTTACCGGCGCGGCCGGGACGGTCAATACCACCGATGTGACAATCACCTCAGGGACCTTGACGGCCCCCTCGGGCACGATGAATGTTTCCGGTAATTGGTCCAATAGTGATACCTTTAACCATAATAGTGGAACAGTTGTCTTTAATGGTAATGATCAAAGCATCAGTGGGACTAATACCTTCAATGTTTTCACCAAAACTGTTGCTAGTCCTTATACGCTTACCTTCGACCATCTGCATACCCAAACCTTTGCCGGGACCTTGACCTTAGAGGGGGTTTCGAGCAATCTTTTGTTGTTGCGTTCTGATTCCAGCGGCAATCAATTTACCATTACCCCACAAAGCACCGTTACTGTAGCTTATTTGGATGTGAAGGATTCTAATAATACGGGCAGCACCATCGTGGATAATAGCTCCAAGGATTCGGGGAATAACACCGGCTGGTATCTGGTGCATCATTTTACCGTTGCAGGCACAGGAAGCATGAATGCCGGCGCGTCTAATCAATTGACCATAACCGCCATCGACGGCACGGGAAGTACGGCTTTAAGTTTTACGGGGGATAAGACCGTAACCTTTAGCGGAGCGACGGGAATAGGCGCGTATAACCCAAGCGTGAGCAATAAAAACGGGACAGATATTACCATGGGCACTTCCGAAACCTTGACCTTTGCCCTTGGCGTGGTTTCAGGATCCTCTGGCGCCGGCGGGCTTATGAAACTCTACAATGCCTCTGAGAACCCGACGATTAATGTTACGGATGGGACGCGCAACTCCACAGGCCATGGGCTCTCAGTAACGATGTCCCCAGGAAGCGTGGACCATTTTGTGTGGAGTGGGATGCCTTCCAGTGCCATCGCGGGAACGGCCTTTGGCAGCGGCTCGACGATCACAGCCTATGATCTCTTCGGCAACGTTAAACCTTTAAGTAATCCCGAGTCAGTTAATTTTAAGACAAGTGGAACGATAGCCCCCGACAGCACAAGCTATCCTACCTACTCTAATAATGATATAAGAGGCACTGGATATGACACAACGCTCAATTTAAGCACGGGAAGCGTGACCTTAGGGGATGTATTTAAACTGTACAATGCTTCTGAGTCGCCAACGATAACATTTACCGATTCTTCAGGAAAATCAACCTTTGTCACTATCTCAACCGTATCTTCTGCTATCTTTGACCACCTAGGATGGAGCGGCATGACCGCGACAGTGACGGCAGGGGCGGCCTTTGGTTCCGGCTCGACCATCACTTCTTATGACGTCTATGACAACGTTAAACCTTTAAGTAGCTCGCAGTCGGTTAATTTCTCAACCAATGCAACGATAGCCCCTGATACGACCAGTTATCCGACCTACTCTAACCATGATATCCGAGCAGCGGGATATAACACGACAGTAGATTTAAGTACGGGCGTGTTTAATTTAGGCAATGTTTTTAAGTTCTTTAATGCCTCAGACTCAAGTCGCACCATCACCTTCACGGATTTAGGGACGGCTAAATCTGTTCCAGTGACCATAACAACCATTAACACAGCCAGCTTTAACCATCTTAGTTGGACAGCAATGCCAGGGACGGTTACAGCTGGTACGGCGTTTGGCAGCGGCTCGACAATTACCGCGCAGGATCTTTATGATAATACCGTGACCTTAAGTAATCCTGAATCGGTCAATATAGCAACCAGCGCTACGATTGCCCCTGATTCTACCCATTATCCAACATATTCGAATAATGATATGCGAGGCGCCGGGTATGACACCACCGTCGATTTAAGCACAGGAAGTATAACCTTAGGCAATGTGTTTAAACTGTATAATACGACAGGATCTCCGACGATTACCTTTACAGATTCTTCAACGGGTAAATATGTGACGGTGACCATCACCACCGTTAACGCGGCGACCTTAGATCATGTGACCTGGAGTGGCATGACGGCAACGGTCACGGCCGGCACGGCTTTTGGCAGCGGCTCGACGATTACAGCCTATGATATTTATGATAACATTAAACCGCTGGGGAGTTCTGAATCAGTGACCTTCGCCACCACGGCAACGATAGCGCCTGATACAACCACCTATCCGGATTATTCCACCCATGATATGCGAGGCGCGGGATATAACACGACGGTAAATTTAAGCACGGGTGTTCTTAATTTAGGTAATGTTTTTAAGTTTTATAATGCGTCTGACTCAAGCCCAACGATCACTTTTACCGATTCGGGGACGGGTATAAATACCTTTGTGACCATTACAACCATCAACACCGCCAGTTTCAATCATTTAAAATGGACTGGGATGCCCGGCACGGTAACAGCCGGGACGGCCTTTGGTAATGGTTCAGTCATTACCGCCCAAGACCTTTATGATAATACCGTCACCTTAAGCAATCCTGAGTCGGTGAATTTTATGTCTAGTGGCACGATCGCTCCTGATGGCACACATTATCCCACCTATTCTAATAATGATATGAGAACGACAGGATATGACACGACGGTTGATTTAAGTACGGGGAGTGTGACCTTGGGCAATGTGTTTAAACTGTATAATACTTCTGAATCGCCGACAATTCGATTTACAGATTCATCTACGGGTAAATATATAACGGTGACCATCACAACCGTTAACGCGGCAAGCCTAGAGCATATGATATGGAGCAATTCTCCATCGACGGTGACGGCCGGCACGGCCTTTGGTTCAGGTTCGACGATAACCAGTTATGACGTCTATGATAACGTCAAACCTTTAGGAGCGGGGGAGGCTGTCAATTTTGCCACCACAGGTACTGTTGCCCCTGATACCACGAGCGTACCTACCTATTCAACCCACGACATGAGCGGTTCTGGATATGGCACAACGGTTAACTTAAGCTCGGGAGTCCTTTACCTAGGCAATGTGTTTAAACTTTTTAATGCTTCAGAAACACCGTCGATTACCATGACCGATACCGGAACAGGAAAGACCGTGACGATGAATATTTCAACGGTCAATCCAGCCGTTCTGGATCATTTTACCTGGGGAAATATTTCGACCCAAACAGCAGGCGCGGCCTTTGGTCTAGGTTTGACGGTAACAGGTTACGACGTGTATTTGAATAACGCTTCTTTAAACGGAGCATTGGCGGTGAACCTTTCTAGCAATGCCAATATTGCCCCGGATTTAAGCCATCACCCTGTTTATAATTCAGACCATATCGACGGCGCAGGACACTCAGAGACCTTAAGCTTTACGGGCGGGGTGGCGACCTTGGCCACTAATCCTTTTGCCTTCTACAGCGCCGAGAGTAATGATAATATCACCATCAGCTATTCAGGCAAAACGGGGATAAGTAATGATTTTACCGTCAGCCCAGCAAGCTTAGACCATTTTACTTGGGATAATATGCCAGCGACGGTAACGGCAGGAACAGCTTTTGGCAGCGGTTCAACCATTACCGCTTATGATATTTATGATAATGTTAAGCCGCTGATTGCTTTAAACACGGTCAATTTTACGACGAGTGCTACGATCGCGCTTGACGCGTCGCATTATCCAACCTATTCAACCCATGATATGCGAGGCGCTGGATATGACACGACGGTCGATTTAAGTACGGGCAGCGTCAACTTAGGCGATGTGTTTAAGTTCTATAATGCCTCAGACACCAATCCCAGTATCACTTTTACAGATATCACAACTGGGATTTACAAAACGGCTACGATTACAACCGTCGATCCAATTAGCTTTCACCATTTAGCCTGGACGAATACACCAGCGACTGTCACGGCGGGTACGGCCTTTGGGTCTGGTTCAACGATTACCGCCCAAGACCTTTATGATAATACCGTAAGTTTAGGGGCCGCTCAGTCAGTAAATATTACGACTAATGCAACAATAGCTCCTGATGCCAGCAGTTATCCAAGCTATTCTAATCATGATATCAGAGGTGCTGGGTATGATACGACGGTGAATTTAAGCACAGGCGTGCTTAATTGGGGTAATGTGTTTAAACTGTTTAATGCTTCTGAATCACCAACGATAACCTTCACCGATAGTGGTACAGGAAAGTTTGTGACTATGACCGTCACAACGGTCAATCCAGCGACCTTTAACCACTTAACCTGGAGCAATTCTCCAGCATCAGTCACGGCAGGGACCGCTTTTGGTTCGGGAACGACGATCACCTCCTATGACTTGTATGATAACGTCAAACCTTTGACCGGTGCGGAATCGGTTACTTTCTCGACGAATGCAAGTATAGCGTTAGATGCCAGCAGTTATCCAACCTATTCCACCCATGATATGCGAGGAGCTGGATATAACACCACGGTTGATTTAAGCACAGGGGTATTTAATTTAGGCAATGTGTTAAAACTCTTTAAGGCGGGCGAGACTCCAACGATAACCTTTAGCGATTCAGGAAAGACGGTGGATCTTAATATTGGAGCTGTTATCCCTGCCAGCTTCGATCATTTGGCGTGGACGAATATGCCAACGACTGTGACGGCCGGAACGGCCTTTGGTAGCGGCTCAACGATTACGGCGCAGGATCTTTATGATAATACAGTTACCTTAAGCAATCCTGAGTCGGTCAACTTTAAGACGAATGCTACCATAGCTCCTGATGGCAGCAGTTATCCAACCTACTCTAATAATGATATAAGAGGCTTAGGGTATGACACTACGGTCGATTTAAGCACGGGTGTTTTTAATTTGGGCAATGTGTTTAAATTGTATAATGCCTCCGAGTCTCCCACCATAACCTTTAGTGATTCTTCAGGTAAAGATGTGACGGTAACCATCACAACGGTAAGTCCAGCTAGTTTTGATCACTTGACCTGGATAGGAATGCCAGTGACAGTGACGGCAGGAACGGCCTTTGGCGCAGGCTCAACCATCACCGCGTACGATATCTATGATAATGTAAAGCCCTTAAGCACGACAGAATCTGTCAATTTCTCAACCACCGCCACCATAGCTCCCGCCGGTGGCAGTTATTACCCGACGTATTCGAATCATGATATGAGATCTTCTGGCTATAATACGACGATCAACTTAAGTACGGGGGTCTTTAATCCAGGTAATGTCTTTATTTTATATCGAACAGGAGAATCTCCGAAGATAACTCTAACAGATGGAGCCAAGACCATTGACGCGACTATCACAACCATCAATGCGGCGACTTTTGACCATTTTTCTTGGGCTAATATTGGCACGCAGACTGCCGGGAGTTCCTTCACGGTACTTGTGACAGCTCAGGACGTGTATAACAATACAAGGACGCTGACTTCCACGGAGACGGTGACCTTTACCACGACGGCCCTGATTGCTCCTGACAACGTCAACTATCCAACATACGCTGGTTCTGATTTAAGAGGCACAGGAGTCACCGTCAATAATGTAGATATCTCCTCAGGCAGCTTTACGACGGACAATATTATTCTATATAAAGCAGGACAAACGCCAACCTTGACGATTACCGATTCCGGCAAGACCGGGACTTCAAATGCTATTACCGTCAACCCGGCGGCAGAAGCAAGCCTAACATTATCGGCCGCTTCATCCACCATGACAGCGGGGGGAACTAATCAGTTAACGATTAGAGCCTATGACACGTACAACAATCTAGATACCCTTTATACAGGGGATCATGCTTTCAGCTTTGCCGGGGCCAATAACAGTCCTTTAGCTAATCATCCCACCGTCACCAACAAGAATGGGACGCCCGTTAATTTCGGCAGTTCAACGACCATTACCTTTAGCAGTGGGGTATCTTCTGTTGGGGCGATCATGGCCTTGTACGACGAGGAATCGGCCTCGGTGACGGCTTCTGACGCGGGCTTTACCTCGAATTCCGTTAGTGTGACGGTCAATCCTGATAGTTTAGACCATTTTACCTGGAGCGCCATAGGGGCAAAGACGGTCAATAGCGGATTTACGGTGAGCATTACGGCCAAGGATATTTATGGCAACGTTAAACCATTGAGTGCCAATGAAAGCTTGACCTTTACGACGACAGCAACCATTGCCCCTGACGGAATAAGTTATCCTACCTATGATGGCTTTGACTTAAGAGGCGGCGGGGTTACCGTCAATAATATTGATATATCAACGGGAAGCTTTACCACCTCAAGTATTGTTCTTTATAATTCCGGACAAACACCGACCTTGACCGTTACGGATTCTGGGAAAAGCGGCACATCAGGCAGTATCACCGTCAATCCAGGGGCCCTCGATCACTTTACATGGAGTAATATTGGCACCAAAACCGCTGGCGCTGGTTTTACCGTCAATATTACAGCCAAGGACGTTTATGGTAACGTTAAACCTTTAACATCGACGGAATCTTTGACCTTTACAACTACGGCGGCGATAGCGCCAGATGGAATCAATTATCCCACCTATAATGGTTCAGACTTAAGAGGCGGTGGAGTGACGGTCAATAATGTCGATATTTCAACGGGAAGCTTTACGACTGCCAGCATTGTCCTTTATAAAGTAGCACAGACCCCGACGATAACGGTGACGGATTCCGGTCACAGCGGGACAAGCAACAGTATTACCGTTTCTCCAGCGGGCTTAGATCATTTTATCTGGCAGGCCATAGGGACGCAGACAGCGGGGACTGGATTTACGGATCTTGTGACGGCACAGGACGCGTATGATAATCTCCAGCCATTGACCTCAACGGAAACAGTGACCTTTACGACAACCGCGGCGATAGCGCTCGATGGGACGCATTATCCCACGTACGCCGGTTCTGATTTGCGCGGCGGCGGAGTGACGGTCCATAATGTGGATATCTCCTCGGGAAGTTTTACAACGGATACGATTGTCCTTTATAAAATTTCTCAAACTCCAACCGTAACTATTACCGACTCAGGAAAGCCAGGGACAAGCAATTCTATTACCATTGACCCGGCGGGGTTTGACCATCTTTCGTGGGCAACCATTGGGACACAGACGGCTGGAACTCCATTTACGGTCGTGGTGACCGCCCGTGACGTGTACGGTAATGTCCAACCATTGACATCGACGGAAACCGTGACCTTTACCACAACCGCGGCCATCGCGCCCGATGGCATCAGTTACCCGACGTATAATGGTTCTGATTTAAGAGGTTTTGGGGTTACGGTCAATAATGTGGACATCACCTCGGGGAGCTTTACGACGTCTAATATTATTTTCTACAAATCTGCTCAAACACCGACCTTAACCGTTACAGACTCAAGCAAGACGGGGACTAGCAGCGCCATAACAGTTTCTCCGGCAGGACTGGATCACTTCACCTGGACAGGCATTGGCGCTCAGACGGTAGGCCAAGCTTTTACTTCTCTCATTACAGCTAAAGATTTATATGGCAATACCCAGCCTTTGAGCTCCACGGAGACGTTGACCTTTACTTCAACGGCGTCCATTGCCAATGATAATGTGCATTATCCCACCTATGATGGGGCTGATTTAAGGGGCGCTGGAGCAACCGTTAATAATGTGGACATCTCCTCGGGAAGCTTTACAACGGCGGACATTGTTTTATTTTATTCCGGTGAAACGCCGACTTTAACAATCACGGATTCTGGCAAACACGGGACATCGAATGCGATCACGGTGCTTCCCTCCGCCTTTGTGTATTTTACTTGGGACACAATAGCAGCGCAGATTGCTGGCACGCCCTTTACGGTCGTGGTGACTGCCCGTGACGTTTACGGTAACGTCAGGCCCCTAACGGCAACGGAGAGTATCAGCTTTACATCCACAGCAGCGATTGCTCCCGACGGTGTTAGTTATCCGACCTATAATGGTTCTGATTTACGCGGCGCGGGTGTGACGGTGACGGATGTGGACATTTCAACGGGTATATTCACGACATCCAACATCGTTCTGTATAAGACAGCTGAAACTCCAACCTTGACAGTAACGGATTCAACGCATACGGGGACTTCAGCGGCGATCACAGTCCATGCCGCGGCATTGGATCATTTTACCTGGGGCAATGTGGGCGCGCAAACGGCTGGTAATGGTTTTACGGCCACCATTACGGCCAAGGACGTGTATGGCAATATCAAACCTTTGACAGCTACTGAAAGTGTGACGTTTACAAGCACCGCGACGATAGCGGCGGATGGGGTCAGTTATCCGACCGCTAACGGTTCCGATTTAAGGGGTGCTGGCGTGAGTCTCAACAATGTGGATATCTCCTCGGGGAGCTTTACCACTTCAAGTTTCGTGCTTTATAACATCAGCGAAACACCGACGATAACTATCACTGATTCAGGAAAGACCGGGACGTCTAACACCATAAGCGTTGCGCCATATTCATTTGACCATTTTTCCTGGGCGAACATCGGGACAAAGACCGCGGGCAGCGGCTTTACGGTCGTGATCACGGCCCGTGACGTTTATGGGAATGTCAGGCCATTAACATCGACGGAGACGGTCACATTTACAACCAATGCCACTATAGCCCCTGATGGGAGCAGTTATCCCACTTACGCCGGTTCAGATTTAAGAGGTTTGGGTGTGACGGTTAACAATGTGGATATATCAACAGGTGTTTTTACGACCTCAAGCATTGTTTTGTATAAAATCACCGAAACTCCAACCTTGACTATCACGGATTCAGGTAAGACGGGGACAAGCAATTCTATAACCTTAAATCCATCCTCCTTAAACCATTTTGCCTGGACTAATGGACCAGCTAGCGTGACCGCCGGGACTGCTTTTGGGTCAGGCACGACCATCACGGCGTATGATTTGTATGATAATGTTAAACCTTTAAGTACAACTCAATCGGTTAAGTTCTCGACGGATGCTTCCATAGCTTTAGATGGTTTGAGCCTTCCTTCGTATTCTACTCACGATATGACAGGCGCGGGCTATAGTACGACGGTCGATTTAAGCACAGGTATCTTTAATCTAGGGGATGTCTTTAAGGTGTATAAGGCAACTGAAAGCCCGACGATAACGTTCACGGATATTACTACGGGAAAGAATATTGGAATCAATATTACAACCGTCAATCCGGCGGTGCTGGACCATTTCACCTGGAGCTCTATAGCCACGCCACAGGTGGCAGGAACAGCTTTTGGCAATGGGGTGACGGTGACAGGCTACGATGTGTATTTGAACAATGCCGCCTTAAATGGTTCATTAAGCGTTAACTTGACGACGAATGCTTCAACAGCTCCCGATGGGACGCATCACGCAACCTACAATGGCGACGCTATTGATGGGGCAGGACATGCGGAAAGCTTGAGCTTTAGCAGTGGTGTGACAACCTTAGGCAGTGATTTATTGACCTTCTACAATGCCCAATCAGGCAACCACATCACCTTGACCTATTCTGGGAAGAGCGGGCAATCCAATAATTTTGTGGTCAATCCGGCGGTGCTGGATCACTTTACCTGGAGCTCTATAGCCACGCCACAGGTGGCAGGGAGTGCCTTTGGCAATGGGGTGACGGTGACGGGATACGATGTGTATCTAAATAACGCCGCGCTTAATGGCTCGTTGAGCGTGAATTTGACGACCAACGCGTCAAGCGCACCGGATGGCATCTCTCACGCGACGTATAATTCCGACGCTATCGATGGAGCAGGTCACGCGGAAAGCTTGAGCTTTAGCAGCGGGGTGACAACCTTAGGCAGTGATTTATTGACCTTCTATAATGCTCAATCAGGCAACCACATCACCTTGACCTACGGGGGCAAGAGTGGAGTGTCTAATAATTTCGTCGTCAATCCGGCGGCTTTGGATCACTTTACCTGGAGCAGTATCTCAACGCCACAGGTAGCGGGAGCGGCCTTTGGCAATGGTGTCACCGTCACAGGATATGATGTGTACCTGAATAACGCCGACTTAAACGGTTCATTGAGTGTGAACTTAACGACGAATGCGTCAACAGCTCCTGATGGGACGCATCACGCGACGTACAATGCCGATGCTATTGATGGGGCAGGGCACGCGGAAAGCTTGAGCTTTAGCAGTGGCGTGACGACCTTAGGCAGTGATTTATTGACCTTCTATAATGCTCAAGTAGGCAACCATATCACCTTGACCTACTCAGGTAAGAGCGGTCAATCTAATAACTTTGTGGTCAATCCAGATGTGTTAGATCATTTTACCTGGGGCACTATCACAACCCCAAAGACAGCGGGAGTAAGCTTTGGAAATGGTGTAACAGTGACGGGCTATGACGTGTATTTGAATAACGCGGCGCTTAATGGGGCGCTGAGTGTAACGTTATTAACCAACGCCTCAACCGCTCCCGATGGTATCTCTCACGCGACGTATAATGGCGACGCTATTGATGGGGCGGGACACTCAGAGAGTTTGACCTTTAGCAGTGGGGTTGTGACCTTAGGCAGTAATCTATTGACCTTCTACAATGAGCAGAGCGGCAATCATATCACCCTGACCTATTCGGGCAAGAGCGGGCAGTCGAATGATTTTGTGGTAAATCCTACAGGCCTGGATCATTTTACCTGGAGCAATGGGCCTGCCAGTGTGACGGCTGGGACAGCCTTTGGGTCTGGGACAACCATCACTGCCTATGACGTGTATGATAACGTTAAACCTTTAAGTATAACCCAATCTGTTAAATTCTCGACGGATGCTTCTATAGCGCTAGATGGCAGCAGTCTTCCATCGTATTCCACTCACGATATGACCGGTTCAGGCTATAGTACGACGGTCGATTTAAGCACAGGCATCTTAAATCTAGGGGATGTGTTTAAAGTGTATAAGGCAGGCGAGACGCCGACGATTACATTTACGGACATTAATTCCGGAAAGAATATAGGGATAAACATTACAACGGTTAATCCGGCGGTATTAGATCACTTTACCTGGAGCAGTATAGCCACACCGCAGACAGCGGGGACGGCCTTTGGCAATGGGGCCACGGTCACGGGTTATGACGTGTATTTGAACAATGCCGCCTTAAACGGTTCATTGAGTGTCAATTTGACGACGAATGCGTCCACAGCGCCCGATGGCACTTCTCACGCGACGTATAATGGAGATGCTATTGACGGGGCAGGACATGCGGAGAGCTTGAGCTTTAGCAGCGGTGTTGTGACCTTAGGCAGTGATTTATTGACCTTCTACAATGCGCAATCAGGCAACCATATAACGCTGACCTATGGGGGCAAGAGCGGAGTGTCGAATGATTTTGTAGTTTCTCCGGCGAGTTTCGATCATCTAACATGGACTGGGATGCCAATTACAGTCACGGCAGGGACGGCCTTTGGATCCGGTTCGACGATTACGGCGAAGGATATTTACGACAACATAAAACCATTGAGCAATCCGCAGAGCGTTAACTTCTCAACGACATCGAGCATAGCTCCTGATAGTACAAGTGTGCCGACGTATTTAGGCAATGATATAAGAGGGGCGGGGTATGGGACGACGGTGAATTTAAGTACAGGTGTGCTTAATCTAGGGGATGTGTTTGTGGTATATAAGGCAGGGGAGACACCCAAGATCACCTTTACCGATTCAGGAACGGGAAAGAAGGTAGATGCGAATATCACAACGGTTAATCCGGCGGTGTTAGATCACTTTACCTGGAGCAGTATCGCGACACCGCAGGTGGCAGGAACGGCCTTTGGTAATGGAGTTACTGTCACAGGATATGACGTGTATTTGAACAATGCCGCACTTAATGGCGCGCTTAGTGTGACCTTGACGACCAACGCTTCAACCGCGCCGGATACAATCTCTCATGCGACATATAATGGAGATGCCATAGACGGTGCAGGCCACGCGGAGAGTCTAAGCTTTAGCAGTGGTGTGACGAGCTTAGGCAGTGATTTATTGACCTTCTACAATGCGCAAGTGGGTAATCATATCACCTTAACCTATGGGGGCAAGAGCGGGCAATCCAATAATTTCGTCGTCAATCCAGCAGTGTTGGATCACTTTACATGGAGTGCGATAGCGACTCCTCAGACGGCAGGGACAGCCTTTGGTAATGGAGTCACAGTCACCAGTTATGATGTGTATGACAACGTAGTTTTATTAGGGGGAAGTTTAAGTGTGACGTTATTAACCAATGCCTCAACGGCGCCCGATGGCATCTCTCACGCGACGTATAATGGGGATGCCATTGACGGAGCGGGCCATGCGGAGAGCTTAAGCTTTAGCAGTGGTGTGACAACCCTAGGCAGTGATTTGTTGACTTTTTACAACGCGCAATCAGGTAATCATATCACCTTGACCTATTCAGGTAAGAGCGGAGTGTCTAATAATTTTGTGGTCAATCCGGCGTCTTTAGATCATTTTACATGGACGGGTATGACAGGGACCGTGACGGCGGGGACAGCGTTTGGTTCAGGTTCAACGATTACGGCCCAAGACCTTTATGATAATACCAAACATTTAAACGGATCTGAGTCAGTTAATTTTTCAACTACCGCGACGGTAGCCCCTGATGGGATTAGTGTCCCAACATATTCAAACCATGACATGACGACAACAGGATATGACACAACGGTTAATTTAAGTACAGGAGTGCTTAATTTAGGTGATGTATTTAAACTGTTTAATGCCTCAGAGAGTCCTGACATTGTTTTTAAAGACAATTCATCAGGAAAGACCATAAGTGTCAATATTGGGACAGTCAATCCAGCGGGGCTTAATCATTTTACATGGACCAACATGCCAGCCACCGTGACTTCAGGGATAGCCTTTGGTTCCACTGCAACCATAACCGCCCAGGACCTTTACGATAACGTCCAGCCTCTAGGAGCGGGACAGTCGGTCAATTTTGCCACAACAGCGACTATAGCTCCTGACAACATTCATTATCCAACCTATTCTGGTCATGATATCCGAGGAGCTGGTTATGATACGACAGTTGATTTAAGTACGGGTATTCTTAATTTAGGGGATGTCTTTTTGCTTTATAAAGCAGGCCAGGCCCCTACCATGACCTTTACCGACAAAAATTCTGGTAAATATATAACGGTCAATATTTTACAGGTCGACGTGGGAAGTTTGGATCACTTTGCCTGGTCAGGTATGCCTACGACAGTTACCGCCGGTGTGGCCTTCGGGGCGGGTTCAACCATTACTTATTATGATGATGCTGGCAACGTTATACCTTTAAGTGATGTAGAAATAGTAAGTTTCTCAACGACAGCAACGATAGCTCTTGATAATACAAGCGTGCCCACGTACACCAACGGCTCGGCGCATGATATGAGAGGCGCGGGGTATACAGCTAACCTTGATTTAAGTACTGGAGTTATAACCTTAGGGGATGTATTTACCTTATATAAGGCGGGAGAAACACCGTCTATAACCTTTCTTGATGCGGACACACAAAAATCCATAACGGTTAATATTACAACCGTTAATCCATCAAGTTATCATCATTTAAGCTGGAGCGGAATGCCGGCTACAGTGACAGCTGGGACGGCCTTTGGTTCGGGTTCAATAATTACAGCACAGGATCTTTATGATAATACGGTTACTTTAAGTAATCCTCAGTCGGTCAATTTTGCTACAAGCTCAACCATCGCTCCTGATAATACAAGCGTACCGACCTATTCCAATCATGACATGAGATCTTCAGGATACGACACCACGGTTGATTTAAGCACTGGCAGCATGACCTTAGGCAATGTGTTTAAACTTTATAATACTACCGGTAGTCCGACGATAACCTTTACGGATTCCGGTTCCGGGAAAACAGTCACGGTGACTATTACCACAGTCAATCCAGCTGCTTTAGACCACTTTACCTGGACTGGAGCTTCTTCTACAGTGACCGCAGGGACAGCCTTTGGGTCAGGCTCAACCATTACAGCCTATGACGTGTATGATAATGTTAAGCCATTAAGTTCTTCAGAATCGGTCAATTTTAAAACAACGGCAACTCAAGCCCCTGATCTCTCTAGTAATCCTACCTATTCTAATCAAGACATTAGAGGGGTGGGTTATGACGACACCGTTGATTTAAGTACGGGTATCTTTAACCTGGGCGATGTGTTTAAAGTATATAAGGCAGGTGAAACTCCGACGATAACCTTTACTGACATTAATTCAGGAAAGACAAAGGATATTAGTATCACAACCGTCAATCCGGCGGTATTAGATCACTTTACCTGGAGCAGTATAGCCACACCGCAGACAGCGGGGACGGCCTTTGGTAATGGGACTACGGTCACGGGTTATGACGTGTATTTGAATAATGCCGCCTTAAACGGTTCATTGAGTGTCAATTTGACGACGAATGCGTCCACAGCGCCCGATGGCACCTCTCACGCGACGTATAATGGAGATGCCATAGACGGAGCGGGCCATGCGGAGAGCTTAAGCTTTAGCAGTGGGGTGACGACGTTAGGAAGTGATTTATTGACCTTCTACAATGCGCAATCAGGCAACCATATAACGCTGACCTATGGGGGCAAGAGTGGAGTGTCTAATAATTTTGTTGTTTCTCCAGCGAGCTTCGATCATCTAACATGGACTGGGATGCCAATTACAGTCACGGCAGGGACGGCCTTTGGATCCGGTTCGACGATTACGGCGAAGGATATTTACGAGAATATAAAACCATTAAGCAACCCGCAGAGCGTTAACTTCTCAACGACATCGAATATCGCTCCTGATGGAACAAGTGTACCGACGTATTTAGGCAATGATATAAGAGGGGCGGGGTATGGGACGACGGTGAATTTAAGTACAGGTGTGCTTAATCTAGGGGATGTGTTTGTGGTATATAAGGCAGGGGAGACACCCAAGA
>Ga0118677_10000654_pt1 | contig 75493 bp, 78 predicted proteins | sample AliMusrvi5mmetaG_FD_86154 | JGI IMG/M metagenome (GOLD analysis project Ga0118677, IMG submission 86154) | reverse complement strand
TGCCAACAGAATGATCCGCAGGTTCGTCGCCAGAGGCTGCGATATCGCTCGCCTTACCAAGCACTCCGTCGCCGCAATCGAAACCTGGATCAACAACTACCCTCGCAGAATCCTCGCCTTCTCCGCCCCAATCCATCTCTTCAACAACGAACTCAGCGCGATCGCTTAACCATGAACAACGACCACTACCTACGGCATTTAACTTTACAACCTACCGGGAAGACTGTTAGGCTGTAGGCTTTTAACGATAACGGGGGGGGGGGAGCGGTAAAGAGCTTCCTTCACCCGTGACGCAAGGTCACGGGGATCGGGGCGCTGGCCCGTTGGGAGGGGGATGGCAGCGGCGGTCATCCGGCTATTTGATGTTGCTTGCCGCCCTTACTTTCCGGATGAGGGGGTCCGGCGGCATGTTCTCGGGACATGACACCGTCAGGATGAACCGCCCCTGCCGCGCGATGTCCAGAAATTCATCCAGCCGGTCGTGCGGGACCCATCCGGCAACGGGGCACTGCAGCGACGCGGCCAAAAGTTTTTCGCGCAACCCGGGGTGGTCAAGCAGCGCCGACGCAAGCGACAGCTGGTTGGGGTCTTCCACAAACCACTGCATCAGGATGCCCCGGTAGGAACTGACCAGGTCCGCCTGGTACAAGCCGAGCGTGTGGTTGTGGAAGAAGCCGCCGCCGGTGCTGGTAAAAAGCTTCTCGTTCGATGGACGGTCAAACGCGTCAGCCGCCTCCCGGCTGATGAGCCCCACCGGGTCGCCATTCACAAACACGGCATCGTCGGGCAGCCAGGTTCCCCAAACCCCCACGCCCCAGCCCGCCGGACGCGGCGCCTCACTTGCCAGCAACCGCTCGACGGCGATTGACCAGTCGGCGCACCAGCCGGCCAGCGCCTTCACGCGGTCCGGGAACTCGTACATGTCCGCGAAAAGCTCCGTCCCGCGGATGCCGTTTGCGGCGTCAAGCGGGGAACGGTGCAGGTACGGAAGCACCATGAAGTCCTCCTCCCAGCACTTCCATAGCTCGCGGTTCAGGTCGCGGGCAAAGCAGATCCACTTGTTGGCGGGGTCGAAGGCGAGCCGTCCGATTTCCGGCCATGACAGGTTGGGTTCCAGCCAGCTCGTGGACCCGTCGTGTATGGGATCACGTCCGACCATGGCCGCGGTGATCCCCCCCATCCCCCAATGGACGACCGCGCATGGAACCTTGTCGTCGTCGATGGCATAGACCCGCCCATACGATTTGCGAAGGAGGTCCACATACTCCCGGACCGCAGATTCTGCAGCTCCGGGCGCCAGCGCAGCCTCCGGCCCGCGCTCGTGCAGCCGCGCGCAAAGGAAGCCCTCAAAACTGGGGCTTCTGCCGCCGTTGATGGCGACGAGCAGGTCCCCGGGCTCGCGGCGGCTGTGAAACTCGCGGTACCGGGCGATCCGCTGTTTCAGTTGCGATGCGTACTTGTCCATGGATAGTTGATCCAATTACTCCTGCATCACGAGCGCCGCCTTGAAGAGACCCTCTTTCCTGGATTCGAGGTCGTGGAAAGCCTCCGCCACCCGGGACAGGCCGTAATACGTCACCAGCGGCGTGACGTCCAGCCGGCCGGCGTGCATCAGGTTCACGCCCGCCTGCATCGCCGCCATCTTCTCCTGCCACCTCCGGCAGTGGCCGTTGACGACGTCAATGGCCTTGTAGTTCCACTGCTGCATGTTCACCGTGCGCGTGCCGCTGTTGGACGTGTGGTAACCGAGCAGCACGATCCGGCCGTGCTGCCGCACCAGGTCGCCGCACAGGTCCAGCGCGGACTGCACCCCGGCCGCCTCGATCACCACGTCGAATTCGCCGAATTCCTTCAGGATGTCCGCCGACTTCCCGGCCTGGGGATCGACGGCGGCATCCGCGCCCATCCGCTGCGCCATCGCCAGACGCCAGGGGATCGGATCGAACGCGCAGACAAAAGCCGCGCCCTGCAGCCGCGCGACCATCAGCGCCACCAGCCCCATGAACCCGCAGCCGACGATCGCCACCCGGTCGCCCACGCGGGTGCCGAACCGGTTTCCGGCGTGGATCACGCACGCCACCGGCTCGCCGAGCGCCCAGCGCGGGTCCACGTTGTCCGGCAGTTTCACCAGCCGGTCCGCCGGACGCACGAAGTACTCGCTGAACTTGCCGCCCAGCGCGGTCACGGCATCGCCGGCCTTGAGGTCCGCCACATTCGCGCCGACCTTTTCAACAATGCCGCTTGCCTCATGGCCCAGCAGGAATTCGGGGGGATTCATGTTCGCCCTCATCCGATAGTGGTTGACTTCCCCCTCGCAGACACCGCAGACCGTGGTTTTCACAAGGACCTCGTCAGGGCCGCACGACGGAATGGCCTGTTCCCTGATCTCGAAACCCTGCCTCGTCATCATCGCTACTCTCATGATCCATACTCCTTTTTTCTTTTATCGTCCAAGCCGGGGATTGTTTACAGAACCCGGCACACCTGGCTGCTTCCGGACGCCGCCGAACTTCGGGCCATGGGCGCCTCAGCGCGGCCGCCCCGGCTGGGGCATCGCCGGGTTCCAGTCCGGCTTGCCGCCGGGCGAGAACGTGATGTTGCGCACATTCGGCTTGCGCCCGTCCCAGCTCGGATAGTTCTCGACGAGCACATCGGCCTCGCCCAGCGATCCACACACCTTCCCCGCGATGGAGAAATTGTCGAAATGAATGCCATCAAAACTGCCGTGGAAGGACATGATCGTGGAGGAGCGGGGCCAGCGCTGATCGACCTCGGTGTCCTTGATGAGCAGGTTCCGGATCTGCCCGCCGCCCTTGCCGTCGGCATGGCGGTCGTGGGTGTAGAAGTCGATGAGCCGCTGCTTGGCGTCCAGCACCGGCTTCTCGAAGCGGTTGCCGACAAACCGCACGTCCTCAATTTCCGCGCCGTCCTCGATATAGAGCGCCATGCCACGATCGCAGCCCAGGATATCGTTATCCTCAAAACTGATATCCCGCGAAGCGTTCACTTCCGATCCGAGCTTGAGCGCCGACTTGAGCGAATAGATCGTGTTGCCGATAAAGCGGACGCCTGTCGATCCAACCGCGCCCTTGCCTTTCAGGCAGGCCGCGTCATCGCCGCAGAAGATGAAGCTGTCCCGCATGACCGTGTTCGTGCAGCTTTCCAGGTCGACCCCGTCGGTATTGAGCACGTCGAGATGCGAAATGACCTTAACGTTCCTCAAGACCGTGTCCACACAGTTCGTGAGGTGCGTGTTCCAGGCCGGCGAGTCCAGCAGGGTCAGATCCTCGACGACAACGTTGCGGCAATCGGCCAACGCGAGCACGCGGCCGTCTACGTCCTTTTGCCGGAGTTCGGTGCCGCGAGCGTCAATGGTGCCGTATCCCGACAGGGTCAGGTTCTTGCAGGACTCCGCCATGACCAGCGCGAAAGGACCGTACCCGGTTTTCACTGACCGCCGGATATCTTCCGGCGACGGGGATGCGAGCAGAACAGCCCCTTCGTCAAGGTGCAGCGTCATGTTGCTCTTGAGGACCAGCGTCCCCGTCAGGTAGGTGCCGGCCTCCACCCAGAGGACGCCACCTTCCGGCACCGCGCCGATGGCCTTCTGCAACGCCTCCGTCTGCAGTCCGCCACCGGTCTTGTCGGTGACAAAGTCCGAAGCACGAACCGTTTTTTCCGGAGAAAAACGCCCGCCGGGCTTCCGCCGATCCGCAATCACGTAGAGGGGGGGATACTCGTCGAACCGGATGCAGTAGTAAGCGCTCTTGTCGATGGTGTAGCTCAGCGTGCCGCGGTGGATGGCGGCTTTCGGCACGCGGCGGAAAGGCCGGAACTCGCACTGGTGGATAAACTTGCGATTCTCCAACCCGATGGAGGGCCTCAGCTGCACCTCGATCCGGCAGGTGTCGTCAAAGACCAACCGCGCAAAGAACTGGTCTGAGAAACCTTCGACATTCACTTTTTTTCCGTTTGCATGGACAACATAAATCGGCCCCGAATCTTTCACGAAATGTTTTCTCCTGTTTTGATTTCAACCTGTTTTATCGGACATACAAGATGAACGCATCTTGGGCTGCCGTTGCGTGGCTGCAGCCCAGGAACCAGTTCGAGCCTATGATCAGCCGCGAGAGCGAGACGCCCCCGACCAACGTGCGCGGAAAACGATTCATGACTGTATCTCCTTGACCAATTTACATCCCAACCCGCCTTGCAACAGCAAGGCGCGAAACACGCCAAATGCACCAAGAAATCTTTCCACCCACATCCCGGCTCCCACGCATAGAACTAAGCCAGCGACTGCCTGCAGAACTCGACACACCTGGCGACTTCCTGCACGGCGTCTGAATCCGCAGGCACCGGGTACTCCAGCTCAATGTCGGCGGGGAATGGCAACCGGTTTTTCTTCATGTACTGCAGCACCAGCGCCACGGGCGTGTCGCCCTCTCCAAACGGCATGTTGGGCCCGTTGTTCACCTTGCGGTCCTTGAGGTGGATGCTCAGGATCCGGTCGGCATATTTTTCGATGAACGGAATGGGCGACTCGTTCGTGGCGGCCACGTAATGGCCGATGTCGAAGTTGATGCCCAGGTATTTGCTGTACGACAGAATGCCGCCATCGTAGGTGGTCGGCGTGACCTGCATGTGGTTGTGGAAGCCGACCATGATCCCGTGCTTGTCGGCGAAGGGTCCCAGCCGGCGCGCCGCGTCCTCGGACAGCTCGCGGGTGATGCCGACGGCGCCAAGGATCCTGGCGACCTCGAAGTACCGGTCGATGACCGCATCGGGAATGCAAGGGTCGCCAATGTCGCGGTACTTGATGATGTGGATCCGGACGCCGGCGTCGTTGTACAGCTTGCGCAGCGCGCGGAAGCCGTCGAGCGACGTCGCCAGCAGCCACTCGTTCCACTCGTTGACATCCCCGCTGGCCGCGGGCCCCCCCGCGAATTGTCCGGCCGGTGCGCTCATCAGCTCGACCGAGCTGATCCCGCTGCGCACGGCGTACTGCAGCAGGTTCTCCGCAAACCCGGGCAGCGAGCGGTAGCTGTAGGTGATGGCGCCGATCTGCACGCCGTTGAACTTCGAGTCTGGCCCGGAGGCCCCTTCACCCGACGCCTGCGAAAAACGATCCATGACTGATTCTCCTTCATCGGGTGCCCGATCCAACACATGACACGACGCCGGGCGCACCCTGCCCGGCGCTATTTTACAAAACCCATGATGCGCCACGAAAAGCGCCCTCATCCTGCCGACCCCATGCGGGCCTTCCACCTTTATGCCAGTATCGCCGTGAGCAATTTCGTCTTTGCGGCCGGAGCCCGGCCGGACTTTTTCCCCGCCACGTACGTGCCCTTCGGCACCAGCCAGACGGCGGCCAAGTTCAGCCCGCCGCGCGCCTTGGGGTTGATCTTGAGCGCACTCAACGCAAGCGTATGGTCGCCGGCCTTTTCCAGCTTCACGGTGCCGATGCGGTTCGTGAAGGTCGGGTAGAGGTGCGCGCCGTCGCTTTCCGCGGCCGTGGCCCTGAGCGTTTTCGCGAGCTTGCAGCCGGCGACCGCCACCTCGACGCGGTGGCCGCCGAGCCAGCCGACCATGCTGACGGCCTTGGTGACCACGAGCACGTCGAACTCGCCGGGGTCGGAGACCTTGAAATGCCAGGCCACGCGGTTGTCCGCGCTGTACCAGTCGCTCAGGTTGCCGCCCTGCCCGATGCGCATGCGGCCCCAGTATTCGGCGAAGTGCATTTCAGCCGCATGGGCCGGCAGCATGATGCCGCCGAGGGGCTGCTGCCGGAGCGCCTGGTCCACCTCGACCGGGCCGACGGTTTCGATGGCCACCACCGAGACGTCGCGGCCGGGCGCACGGCGCGGCAGCTTGATCTCGAGGGTATGCGTGCCGGCCGCGGGGTCATGGGCCGCGGCGAATTCCAGCGATGCCTGCGGGCTGCCCAGCAGGCGCACGCGGCGCACGCGGGACTTGAGGCCATGCAGCCGGAAGGGTTCCGCGGGCCAGTCGAAGATGTGCAGGTAAAGGGTGTTGCCCCTGACGGTCGCCCGGCCCCATGCGAACTCATACGGGAAGGGCGAGGCGGAGGCGCCATAGATGGCCTCCCCGTTCACCGCCAGCCAGCGGCCGACCGCGCGCAGGCGCGCGACGGACGGGCCGGGGATCAGGCCGGCGCCGGTCGGGCCGACGTTGAGCAGGTAGGTGCCGCCCTTGCTGGTGATGTCCACGAGGGCGCGCAGCATCGTGCGCACGCTCTTCCAGTTGTGGTCGGTCTTCTTGTAGCCCCAGGTGTCGTTCATCGTGGCGCAGGTCTCCCAGTCGCCGCGCACGCCGCCCGTGGAGGTCTGGTTGTCGCCCAGGCATTTGTAGTCGCCCAGGTCGTAGCCGATGCGGCCGTTGACGATCGCCTGCGGCTGCAGGCCCCGGACCAGGCGCTTGAGCATCGCCGCGCTTTCCGGCGTGGTGTTGATGGGGTTGTCGAACCAGAAGAGGTCCATGGGCCCGTAGCCGGTCAGCAGCTCCGTCACCTGCGGCACGACTTTCCGCGCGGTGTATTGCCCAAAGCCCTCCGGCGACTCCGCCAGCGAGCCCTTGAGGTTGTAGCCGCCGGCATCGGGCTCGTGCAGGTCCTGATCCTGGCTGTAGTAGACGCCGAAGCGCAGGCCTGCCTTGCGGCAGGCCTTGGCAAGCGCGGCGACGATGTCGCGGCCATAGGGGGTGGCCTCGACCACGTTGAAGCCGCTGTGCCGCGAGCGGTACATGGCGAAACCGTCCGCGTGCTTGGCGGTGAAGACCATGTACTTCATGCCGGCATCTTTCGCCAGTTTCGCCCACGCATCCGCATTGAATTGACGCGGATTGAATTTTTTGGCCAGCTGCGCATATTCGCCGGGCGGGATCTGCGCATAGGCGGCGATCCATTCGCCGATGCCCTCGACGGGCTTGCCCTTCCATATCCCGGCCGGGACGGCATAGATCCCCCAGTGGATGAACATGCCGAACTTCGCGTCACGCCACCACGCCAGCCGGTCACCGGCCGCGGGACTTTTTCCATTTTTTCGTTTCATCGTTTTTCTTCCTTCTATTTAGTCACCATTCAAAAACTGTTCATGCCGCGCTTCATATCCGGATCCTGCGCATGGCGTCGATGTAATAGGCAAACATATCGAGCGGAACCTCAGGGGGCGGGCAGTCGTCGACCGCGGGAATGAAGCCGCCGTCACGGATGACGGGCATCAGGCGTTCGATCTCGCGGTCAATGGCCGCCGGGCCCGCAATGAGGGATTCCTTGGAAACGCCGCCGCAGAGCCGGAGCTCCCGGCCGAATTGCCGGCGCAGCGCCGCCGGATCCATGCCCGCCATCTGCTCCAGCGGCCAGGTGGCGTTGAAGCCATGGTCCATCAGCAGGGGCAGGAGCGGGAGAATGTTCCCGGCCGTCCACATGGCGATCACCGGCACGCCGTGGCGTTTCAGCTCGGCAATGATCGGGTCCTGATAAGGAAGCCAGAACTCGCGGTAAAGGTCAGGCGAAAGATGCGGGGCGGCCTTGTAGGCAAGGTCTTCGCCGAAAAAGGCCACATCGATCTTTGTCACTGCGAGGACCGGCCGGAGGGTCTTGAGGACAAAGTCGCTCCAGAAGGCAAACATCTCGTGGATCAGTCCAGGCTGGTCATAGAAGGCCGTCATGAACCGCTCCATGCCCATCGTGTAGAAACCGAGCCGGAAGAAGAAAGGCCAGAAGCAGACGCCCACCGGCGAACCGCAGGCATTGAGCTCGTCTGACTTGCGACCGAGGTCGGCGGGAACGCGCCCCACGGCTTCCGCCTCAAAGCGGCGGGAGTACTCCTTCCAATCGGCCAGGTTCTTCACCGGGTGGTCGATGTAGCCATAGTACATGAGGGGCGCCGCCTTCTGGCGGCGGACGGTGGCGCCGAGCCAGTCGAGCTGCACATAGTCGGACTCCGTTTCCGAGATGATCTTCTGATCGAACGGCGGGAGCGGGCCAAGATTGAGCGGCACGCAACGGATGCGCTCAATCCCGAAGTGCTTGTCCGGTGAAACATCCGCCGACAGACCCTGCTTGCGCCACTGGTCGACGCCATACTGTTCGTACGGCTCAAACAGCATCAGCGGCAGCCGGTCGACCGGCTGGTACTGCATGATGCGGTTGAAGCGCTCGCGGGTGTTCATCGGTTGTACCGCTGGTTCTCGTCGTAAATGGCCAGGATGTTGTCCAGCGGGATGTCCTCGATGTACGACTGACTCCCGCAGAGGATATAGCCGCCTTTGCCGCGGGTCAGGTCAATGTAGGAGCGGACCTCCGCGCGGACGTCCGCCGTCGAGCCGAACGGCAGCGTGCGCTGCGTGTCCACGCCGCCGTGGAACGTCATGCGCGGCCCGAAATCCCGGACCAGGCTGGCCAGGTCCATCCCGTCCGCGGCGACCTGGACGGGATCGAGCATATGCACGCCATCCTCGATGAGCGACGGGAGAATATCCCGGATGGCGCCGCAGGAGTGCTGCGCCACCTTGCAGCCGAAGTCGTGCGAGAGGTCGTAGAACCGTTTGAGCGGCTTGCGGATAAAGGTCTGCCACATCCCCGGCGAGATGAAGAGGCAGCGCTGCGTGCCGAAATCGTTGCCAAAAAAGGCGATGTCCAGCATGCCGTCTGCCGAGACGAGGAAGCGCCGGGTGACCTCGACCTCATAGTCCACCACATGACCGATGATGGCATGCATCACCTCCGGCTTGGTGTGCATCCAGGAGAGGAAATCCTCCTGCCCGACAATCCAGCCGAGCTCGTGGAAGAACGGGCACCAGGGCGAGCCGATGGTGACATATTTTTCATGATGCTTCAGGCACTGCTCGCGGACCGTGGCATAGTCGAGCGCCGCCGGATCAGGCCAGGGATGCGCATGGACGTCATCCACCGTGGTCTCCTCCGTGAACGGCGGAATAAAGTCGGGCTTCCCGTCCTGTGCCCCCTTGTCACGCTTGCGGACGCCCCACATGTTGCGCGTGTAGCCGTCCGCATCGGGGGCGGACTTCGGCTGGTTGTAGTCCTGCCATACCGGCCGCAGATCCACGCCGAGCATCACATTCAACTCCTCCACATCCGCCACCCCGGTTTTTTTGACCAGCGCGGCGGTCACGGACGTCTGCGCGCCGAAATCCGCCGGCGTCCGGTCCGTGGGTTTATGCGCAATCGCCTGGAATACACGTTCCCTTGATGTCATCATTTTCCCCTTTGTTTTCGCAAAACCTGCATCAACCGCCCGCGACCTCCATGGCGATGCGCGCCCACTCCGTGAGGCGTGCCGGCTCATAGCGCACGGTGCTGATGTCCTTCAAAATATATTCCAGCGGGCAGCCGTGCTTTTCACAGGCGCGGCGGGTCGCCATCAGGTCGTCGCGGACCTGGTCCGGGTGGAAGCGGTCCGTGGCCACGAGGGCCGGACTGGGCTTGCGGGAGAAGACGTAGTCGGCGCCGATCGCCGCGGCGCCGCGTTCCTGGTCGACCCACGGGCTCATCGACACCTTGCGCACGTTGGGAATCCGGCGCACCTGCGCCATCTTCGTGTCGAGGGGTTCGCAGCAGCCGTAGTAGACCCTGCCGAAGCGCGCCGCGATGCGGCTGATGTAGTCCATCTCGAACTCCTGGTGCATGGCCGGGGAGACGGTGGAGAACATCTGCGCCATGCCGCAGATCCAGATGTCTTTCGCGCGCGGGGCGTCCGGTTTGTAGCCCGGCGCGGGCAGTTCATCCGTGTACCCCCCCGTGCAGTGAATCAGGCTCTGCGGGTCGCAGAACAAACCCTGCGCATCCAGCTGGTCAATCATCCCCAGGCAGGCATCGGTCAGCCGGCCCATCAGGCGGTGTATGTAATCGGGCCTGTCCGCGATCGTGTAGAGCGCATTCTCCACGCCCATCCACATCGAGATGGTGTCCCAGAGCGCCATGCCGATCTCCTGGCCCACGGGCCGGATCTCCAGCAGGCCGTCAAACAGCTCGTGCGCCACGGCGAGGCGGCGCTCCGTTTCGGCGACGTCGTGGCTGATCTGCGGCGTGCGGATCTTCTCCAGGTCGGCCTCGGTCTGAAACTGGTTCTCGTACTTGTGGCCAACAACCGCGTTCTGCGGATCCGTCACGGCGGTCTCCTCGTGGATCTGCACGCCGTACCAGGTGTTGCGGACGGCCTTGGAGACACGGATGAACGGATCGACCACCATGTCGACCGGGAAGTGCTTCCACTTATAAAGCGTGCGCCGCAGCCGTTCCTCGTAGTTGCGGCAATCCGGATCGGTGCACTGGAGCGTGAGCGACCCATCGGTGTTCATCTCGTTCCAGCATATCTGGTCGATCATCACCATTGGCCGCACGGGCTTCCGCGCATTGAGCCGGCGCCAGAGCGCCCGTTTCTCCTCCTGCATCGGCAGCGCCGCGATTTCCGCCACCTGCGCGGCCAGCCGCCGCACCACCGCCACATCCTTCTTATCCAGCGCCATGATCACTCCCCTGTTGCCATCCGCCACCCATCCGCAAAAAAAGATCCCGCTGCGGCGTTTATCCGCACTGTTCCGGCCGCCTGGGCGGATCCATCACCAGCGCCGGATTCCAGGCCTTCAAACCAAGCGTGTTGGGCGAGAACGTGAGGTTGACCACGCCCGGCTTACGCGAGTCGTTGTGCGGCATCACATCCACCGCGATGTCCGCCTCGCGCAGGTTGCGGCAGACCTTGCCGGCCAGCACGAAGTTGTCGAAGTGCACATCCCTGATCGTGCCCCACCCGTTGAGGATGCAGGAGGTGTAGGGCCACAGGGTGGCCGCCATGCAATCCTTGACCAGCACGCCCAGGATCCTGCCGCCGCCCTTGCCGTCGCCCTTGCGGTCCCAGGTGTAGAAGTCAATCAGCTTGCGCCGCAGGTCGGGGAAGTATTCCTCGAAGTGGTTGCCGATGAACCGGGTATTGGTGACCTCGCAGTCGTCCTCGATGTAGAGCGCCATGCCGCGGTCGCAGAGGATGACATCGTTGTCGACAAAGGAGACATTGGCAATATGGCCGTTGGTCTCGGTGCCGATCTTGAGCGCGGACTTCTTGTCCATCACGATGTTGCGGCGCACAATAATGTCGTCGCACGGGATGCCGTTGAAGCTCTTGACCACCACGCCGTCGTCGCTGGAGTGGACGAAGCAGTCCTCCACGAGCATGTGGCGGCAGCTGGTGGGGTCGATGCCATCGGTGTTCATCACGTCCCAGTTGTTGATCATCTTGATATTGCGCAGGGTCACGTGCTCGCAGTTGATGGTCTGCAGGCACCAGGCCGCGGCATCGCGCACATGGATGTCGCGCACCACGATGTTGCGGCTGTCGCGCGCGACGAACAGATGCTCACCCCCGCCGGCCGCACGGACCACCGTCCCGTTGCCGTCGATCACGCCGTGGCCGCGGATGACCACGTTGGCGGCATCCGAGATCCGGACAAACGACAGCTTCGACCAGTAGGGACTGGCCGCGTCGGGCGGATAGTCGGCCGGATCCGGCGAGCCCTTGAGGACGGCCCCGCCGGCCAGATAGAGCGTCATGTCGCTTTTCAGGCAGAAGCTGCCGGTACGGTAGAGGCCGGGCGGCACATAGAGGGTGCCGTTTTTCGGGACCGCTGCAATGGCCGCCTGCAGCTGCGCGGTCTGCAACACCTGGCCGGTGCCGTCCTTGAGGAAGTCCGCCGCATTGACCACGCCGGGCATCCCGGGAACCGGCTCGTCGGCATCCACCAAGTCGGCGAAGAAAAAGAGCTTCTCATACTCATTGACCTGGATGACCAGCTTGGCCGGTTCGGTCAGCCTGAAACGGACCTCGTTCATGACGGTGGCGGTCGGAATCTCCCGGCGCGCGGGCTGCACCGTGTAGCGATGGATATATTTGAGGTTGCGCTGGTGGCCGATCGTGGGCTTGACGCTCACCACCACCTCGCATTCGCCTGCAAACGCGAAGTGGGTGTGATGCCACTCGCAGAAGTGCTGCACCGACACCGGCTCCCCGTTGACCGTCACACTATAGACCGGACTCAGCACCGCATCCGCCGGAGCGGGATATATTTTCACATTAGCCTGCATGGTTTTCCTTTTTTGTTATCCCTCAAGCACCGTTTCAAAATCAATTTGCATATTCACAGCACTCCGCCGACAGCCGTGATCCGGACGCTGTGCCCGGCACCCATGCGGAAGACCAGAGAGCGGCCACCACCTGCGCGGTCTGCTACCGCACGGATCCCGCCGCCGGATGTCACTCCCACAGGGATGCCATCATTCCCAGTGTCTGCTCGACAACTTTCTGGCCGCCGGGCGGCCCGACCGGCGCCACGGCCGGAATCGCGCTGTAGCCGCCGCCCTTGACGGAGCGTGCCGTCGGCAGATAGAAGCCCCGGCCGGCGAGCTGGACCGTTATGGTCTGCGCCGCCGGGCCGCGGGCCTTGATCTGCAGCCCGTAATCGAGGAACAGCTCGAAGGGGCTGGTGGCAATGGCCAGGTCGCCGATCCGCAGCACATGCAGCTCCGCCGGGCAGGGCTGCGCCTTGAGCAGGCCGTCGAACTGCGCGACCACCTTGCGCTGGCTTTCCGGCCACCACGAGGTGGTCTCGCCGGCCTCCCGACCCCACCGTTCCAATTCGGCCTGCGCCCAGTCGCGCTCGGCTTTCGTGATGCGCCGCGGCGGCAGCTTCACCACCTTCGACAGGTGCGCAAACGGCACGTCCGACGGGGCCGGCGGACGGGTGCACTCCAATGCCCGCATGACCCCGTCGGCCACGCGACGCCCGATCTCCTGGCGCTCCGTGAGCCCGCGGCGGTCGCGCATCTCCTTTTCAAGCGCGCCGTACAGGAGGAAATGCGGCGACTGGTCGCCCGCGGCGCTGCACACCGGAAAGATGAAGAGGTCCGGCGCGATGCGGCCGCGGAGCTCCTGCCTGACCTCATGCCAGAAATCGGCGGAGAACTGCCCGATCATCTCCGTGACCTGCGAGGGACAGGGGATGGCAAGCATCATGCCGGTGAGCCGGCCCTCCGGCGTCCAGATGAAGAGCATGTCGAGGCCGTGGTCCTCGTAACCGACGATGTGGCGGAAGTCCGGGCGGGCGGTCTTGCCGTACATCTCCGCATGGCCGTCCCCGTAGGCGGCGAGGCGGTTGTGCCCGACCACGGCATGGCCGAAGGCGCGGCCGACGAGCTGCGGCGCGCGCGCCTCCCAAGCCGCCACGGCGGCCTCCGCGGCACGCGAGGCAATCAGCGTCCGGCATTCGGCCGGGGTCATGACATCGCCGCCGGGATGCGCATAGATGTTGTCGATCACCGTCAGGGATTCATGCGTGTGGGTGGCGTTCATCACGATGCGGGCGGACGCAACGGCCGGCAGCTTCTGCGCCAGCAGCCCGCGCAGCTCGGCCATCAGATCATCCGGCACGCCGGAGACGTCGCAGGAGAGCAGGATCGTGGCGTCCCGTTTTTTCCCGCCTTCGACCGCCAGCGCCGTGACCGTCAGCGGATCCAAGGCCGAATTTCCGATGCGCCGATGCATCTGCCCCTGGAGCAGCGCCGGCCGGGCCGGCGTAAATTCCCGCGTCGCCCATCCCATCTTCAGCATGTGGGTTCCCCGTTATGTCTTCATCCTGCTACCGCCCGGCCATCCAGGCACACATAAATTTTCATTTTTACCCAGCCCGAATCCAAGGTCAAGTGATTGTCATGCCGGGCCGCCCATAAAGTATTGTATATTCGGCATATAGGTGTTGCACATTCCACGTCAGGCCCCAGCAACCGTGATCCGCACCGTCTGCCCGGCAGCCATGGAGAAGACCAAGCGGTGATCACGCCGCTCCATCTTCACGAGCTGGCCGGCGGAATCCAGAACCGCCCAAGACTCCGGCGCATGGCACAGCACGCACTCCGCCGCACCCGTGCTGGTGATGGCCGCGCCGGCCAACCGGCCGGCACGCCATTCGATATCCACCCGGAACCCGCCCCGCGCACGCAGGCCGGTCACACGGCCCGCAGGCCAGGCCGCCGGCAGGGCCGGCAGCAGGTGCAGCTCGCCATGGTAGCTCTGCAGCAGCATCTCGATCACCGCCGCCGCGCCGCCCAGGTTGCCGTCAATCTGGAAAATGCGCGGGGGATGCAGGTCCAGCAGCGAATCGGTCGCGAAATCGGTGATGAGATGCCGGAGGTGATCCCACGCCTTTTCAGCCTGCCCCAGCCGGGCGAACAGGCAGGCGACCCACGAGCGGCTCCAGCCGGTGTGGCCGCCGCCGGCGGCCAGACGCCGCTCCAGCGAAACCCCGGCTGCACGCCACAGCTCGGGCGTGCGCTCCGGATCCAGCATGTCGCCGGGATAGACGCCGATCAGGTGCGACACATGCCGGTGCTCCGGCTCCGCCTCCTCGAAATCCTCGTTCCACTCCTGCAGCTGGCCGTGCCGCCCGATCTTCAACCCGGGCAGGCGCGCAAGCATGTCGCGCCAGCGCTGTTGATCCCCGTGATCCACGCCGAGCAGGGCCGCGGCTTTCAGGGCGTAGCCGAGCGCCTCACGCGCAAGGATGACGTCCATCGTGGCCGACACGCCGATGCTGACCGGAAGGTCGCCGCCGCCGACAAACCGGTTTTCCGGCGACTGCGAGGGCACGATCTGCAGCCGGCCATCGGCATCCTCAACAAGGTAATCCCCGTAGAACGCGGCCACCTCCCTGAAGAACGGATAGGCGCGGGCACGGAGGAATTCCACGTCAGGATTGAACTCGTAGTGCCACCACAGATGCTGCGCGAGCCAGGCGGCGGCGCCGATCCACACGGCCCAGCCGAAGGATTCCGGCGTCGCGCGGCCCCATGCATCCGTCTGGATCGGGAACCACACCCCGCGGCAGCCGTAGAGGTCCATGGCGGCCTTGCGCGCATGCGGCACGAAGCGCTCGATGTGCTGGAACAATGACTCCGCGTAGCGTTGCATGCCCGCGGTTTCGGCGATCCAGTAGCACATCTGCAGATTGATGTCGTGGTGGTAATCGCTGTCCCACGGCGGATGCAGGTCCTCGTTCCACTTGCCCTGCAGGTTGGCGGGCAAGGTGGCATTGGCGGAGGAGGCGCACAGCAGGTAGCGGCCGTAGTGGAAATAGAGCAGCGGCAGCGCGGGATCCGGCTCGCCGGCCCGCATGCGCCGCAGGCGCTCGTCGGTCGGCAGATCCGGCTCCGCCAGGTCCAGCGACAGGCCCATGCTGCCAAAATGCCGCTCGTGCTCCTTCACGTGCAGGTCCACCAGCCGGTCCCAATCCACCGGCCCCGCGAGGCGGCCCTCCGCGCACTCCTGCCGCGCGGTTTTGCCGCGCGCGGTGACGCCGATGTTCACCGCGAAGACCGCCTCGCGCACGCCTTCCAGCAGCAGCTTGCGGCCATCCACGACACGCGACTGTCCGTCCCTGAACCAGACGGACGCCTCCACCCGGAAATCCACCCCGCCGCGGATATGCCCCTCCATGACCAGCCCGCCGGGCGCGGCCTGGAATTCAAGCGCGCAGTCCGGATCGCAGGCGCGGTCCAGCCACGCGGCACAGTTGAACGGCCGGCCGCCCCGCTCCACCCGAACCAGGATCAGGTCCTCGACCAGATGCGCCATGTACTGCCGGGTGAACACACCGCCGGCGCCATAGGACACCGTGGCCAGGGCCCGGTCGAGATCAAGCTCGCGGCGGTAGCCGTGGGCGGGGCCGTGGTCAAATTCGAGGTAGAGATCACCGGCGGGCTGGTACGGGTCCACACGCCCCGGGGTCGTGCGCAGGAAGCCGTTGCCGGCGAAGGCCTCGTTCGCCGCCTGCGCCCCTTCCGCAAATTTGCCTTCCAGCAGGAGCTGCCGCACGCCGGCGAGATGCGAGTGCCGGGGTTCGGTGTCCCGCTCCCGGTTGACACCATTCCACAGCCATTCGTGGTTGAGCGCGATGCGCTCGCGCTTGAACGAGCCCAGCACCATTGCCGCCAGCCGGCCCGTGCCGACCGGCAGTCCCTCCAGCCATTCCCGCGCCGCATTCCGATACCATAGCTTCATGAAATATCCCCTTAAATGCCCTACTTTATATCAAATCCGAAAACCTGTCGTCTTTTATCCTGGCGTCGAATGCCATCCTGAAAACATCGACAGGTAGCGGCCTTTGGGCGTCACGCCCAGCACCGTGTTGCCTGGCCACTCGACCGTGAGGGGATCCGTGCGGCCCGGCACACCCTGCGGCACAAACGTCTGCCTGAAGCGGGGAACGGCCCAGCGCAGGACCAGTCACTCCCCCGGCCGCAGCGCCTTCACATCCCGCCGATCACCTCCCGCACGATGGATACCCATTCCCCGAGACGCTTGCGTTCGCCACAGAGTGAAACGACATCCTTGAGGTTGATCTCATAGTGACAGCCGTTCCGGTTCAGGATCCGGCAGCCTTCGCTGATGGTCCGCCGGATGCGTTCGCGGTCGAATGAGGTGCAGACCTGGTCCGTGGGATTCGGCCGCCAAGAGACGACGTAGTCCGGGCCGATCTGCTCGGCGCATTTCTCGAGGTTGGCGGCCGGAGCCACGGAGATCATCTTCAGGTTCCTCACCTTGCGCAGGATGTCGATCTTGTGCGTCAGGTCCTCGCAGCAGCCGTAGGCGCTGGCCGCGAACTGCTCCATGATCGGCTGCTGGTAGCGGAGCGCGAACTCGTCGTGCATCTGCGGGGAGATGAGGGTGAAGTCCTGGGCATGCGTGTGACACCACAGGTCCTTCCGCCGGGCCGGCCGCACCGGAAAGGGGTCGGGGGTATAGCTGCTGTAGGGAACGGACTGGATATCGGCATCGGCGGTACGGTAATCGCCGGCGGCATCGGCCTGGTCCATGGCCGCCAGCGTCGTTGCCAGCATCTTCTCCAGCAGGCGGTGCAGGCCGGCCGGGTTGTCCACCATGTCGATCATGAGCTGTTCAAAACCCCGGAAGTGCGGCAGACGCACCGGGAAGCCGGCACCGTAGCGCGGCTGGCGGATGACGCTCACCGGCAGGATGTCGCCGATCGCGTCCTGCAGCAGGCCCAGGTTCACGGCGGTTGCCGCTTCGTCGATGTGGTGGCCCGGTGGCCGAATCAGGCTCAGGTCAGCGAGGTCCTTGAGCGGCGGATCGGCGTAGGCCTTGTACGCGCCGCCGCTGGATTCGATGGATGTCCGGACCCCCCAGGGCCCGTCCTCCATTCCCTTCCGCACGGCCAGGAAATCGATGAACGGCTCCAGCAGGTAGTCGTCGCCCGTGGAATGGTGGTACAGGTCGATCCGCAGCCGTTTCTCCGCTTCCAGGAAGAGCGGGTGGCGGCAGACGGGGTTAGCCACCTCCTCGAGTTCCCCGGTGAAGATGATGGCCCAGATGTAGATCATGGGCCGCTGCATCCTGCGGTCATGCAGCCGGCGCCAGAGTTCCTTCGTCCGGCCGTGCTCCTGGCTGGCAGAGGCGTCCATGTAGCGCTTCGCCAGCTCCCGCAGACATGCGGTTTCCGTTTTGTCGGGCTTCATGTTTGCATTCATCCCTGCGCCTCCCTATTTCCCGGCGGTTGCGGCGCCGGCAATCCGGTAACGCAGGAGGAACGCGCGGCGCGGTTCGGATGCCGAGAGACTGAGCCCCTCGCGCATCAGATCCCGCCCGCGCTTCACGACCGCCGGAATCCGGCCGTCCACATCCGTGACCGCATAGTCCGCATCCGCATCGAGGCCCCGCAGCCGGATCCGGACGGTGTCGTAGGCGCTACGGGCGCGGCAGAACGCCTGCACCACGCCGCCGCCGAGGTCCGGCCGGTGGAACTGCCAGGCCGCCCAGCCCCCGTCGCCCAGCGAATATGGCAGCAGCGGATAGAAGTCGCCATAATAATAGGGCCGCAGGTCACGCTGCTCCTCCACGCGTGCGCGCAACCAGGCCGGGTCGTAAGCCACCCAGGGCTCCAGCGAACCCTCGGGCTGCTTCGTCGGATTCGGGTCTGTGCCGAGCACGATCCCGGGTCCCATGGCGCTGCGGAAGCCGTAGTCATCCTGTCGCGGCGAGCAGCCGGTGCTCAGCGGCACCCAGGAGGCCAGCCCGAAGGTCTGGCCCTGCATGCCCTCGGCCGTGAAGTTGGTGGCGCACTGGTAGTCGCTGCGCCACAGCGGAATGCTGCGCGAAATCGTCTCCAGATCGATGCGCCTCCCGCCGCTGGCGCAGTTGTCGATCATCAGGCCGGGATGCCGGGCCAGCAGGTCGTCCCAGAATCTGTACAGGCCCTCGATGTGGCGGATCTCCGTCATACCCACGCGGTCGGGGGCATCGTTCGAGGCCCAATACGGCGCGGGATCCACGTTGAAGTCCTGCCGGTAGCAGGTGACCCGCCCGTCGCGCACCAGCCCGGAGACCACGCCGGTGATGTATTCCCGCGCCGCGGGCACGCCCAGGTCCAGGAGGTAATTATCGCCGCGCGGCCCGAGGAACCAGCCGGGATGTTCGCGGGGAGTGCGCGTGCCGTCGTGGGCACGCTCGGCATCCACCCACAGCGTGAAATCCATGCCGGCGGCGCGGGCGGCCTCGCCGATGGGCCGCATGCCTTCCGGATACGCGCCGCGATTCGGCCACCAGTCGCCGCCGCGATTCACCCACTCGGTGCCGAACGTGTCGGCCCCGTAGTTGAATTCGCCGTCGCCATACCAGCCGGCGTCGATCCAGAAGTTGTCAATGGGAATGCGGTTATCGGCGAACCAGCGCAGCTTCTGGAGCTGCTTCGCCGCGTGGTTCTCGCCCCAGACCGCGATGGAAACCGGCGCACGCAGGACGTCCCCTCCGCGGCGCGGCACGTGGTGTGCCAGCAGGAAGCGCCGCAGCAGGTTCTGGCTGTCAACGCGGTCACCCTTCCAGAAGAGCGCCATCACGCGCGGCGTGCGGATCTCCTCGCCGGGATAGAGCGAAAGATGCGTGTTCTTCATGCCGCCGCGCGCCGCCACGGCGCCGTGCGACCAGCGCCAGATGCGCATGGACCAGTCACCCGTCCAACCCAGCGCCAGGATCACGCCGTTCCCAGGCGCCTCGAGATTGAAGAAAGGCAGCGTGCCAAAGTCGCTGTTGCAGCTGGCCGGGCGGGGATCGCTCCACCCGTAGGCGCTCGACGAGCGCCCGCCGGAGGATTCGAACATCAGCGGCGACGATTCGCGCGGCATGACGTTCATGGCCGCACCGGGTCCCATATCGTAGACGAGCGGCTCGAAGTCGCGCTCCATGGCGGCGCTGCCCCGCGCCGTGTGCACGCGGCACCACTGCTCCCTGGGAACCGCAAGCCGAAAATCGAGCGCGGCGATATCCTCCAGGATGGGCGTGTTGTTCGTGCCGTTGTTGCGCAGATGCGCCACCCACTCGACCGTCGGGTAATCGCGGAAACGGGTGACTTCGAAGCGCACCTCCAGCCGGGTGTCCGGATCCTCGAAGCACAAGGTGCGCTTCGCCACATCCGCGCCGCCCGTGTCACTGACCCGGCAGGGCCAGTTCGTCATGCGGTCGTGGCTGTCCACGCCCAGGCTGCGGAATGAAAACGGCAGTCGCGGATTCGGCGTACCGTTCGTAACAGCGCCGAAGGTGGCCGCATACCAGGCATCCGCCTCCAGCATGCCGGCGACGCCGCACGCCAGCGGCGGCGCCTGCATCAATAAAGGCGGCCCCGGCGGCGTCTGCGTTGCCATGGCCATCCCCGTGTTGAGCATCAGCAGCGCCGCGCACGACGGCACCATCCGGCGTGACTTCATCATTGCGTCCTTTCCCGTTTCAACCCGATTCCATGCAAACCTTCAAACCATGCAGGGACTGAGCGCCCGCATTTTCGCCAGCCACGGCCGGGCCTCCTCGGCCGAAACACCGGTCTTGTTGAATATGAACCGCGTGCCCGGCGGCGCACGCCGGACAAGCATCTCCATGTCGTCATCCGGCAGCCAGGCCAGCACGTGCACCGGCGCGGACGGGCCTGCAAAGTGGTCAAGCAGCGGCGCATAGCCCTGCCGGGCGGCGACCCGATTGAAGGCATAGAAGCCGGGTATCTGCTTGAACCGCCAAAACTGATGCTCCGCGGAGGCGCAGCAATGCATGCCGAGCCCGCCGAATGTCCGGGCGAGATCCACGAGTTCCGGCAGGCAGAATTCGTCGAACACCGCCGTACTGAGCGCGCCGCACTCGTCGTTGGACAGCCACGGCCCCATTTCGGGGGGTGCCCAGACAACCGGACAGTGGCAGGGGCTGCTGCGGGGAAATTCCCTGCGAAACGCAACCAGGAACTCCTTGAACAGCCGGGCGCACTTGTCCACCAGCCGCTTCACGGCCTGTTTCTGCTCATCGTCAAGGATGGCACACAGGAAATCGCTCTTGTCCCAGACCAGCGCGGCCGTGTCGAATCCGCTTTGCATATCCGGCACGCCAATGAACACATCCTTGCCCAGTTCCTGCTGCACCGCGCGGGCGAGTTCGAAGATCCGATACAGGACAGGCGTCTTCCAAATGTCCGGCACCTCAAGCGCATCCGCATCCGCGGCACACGCCACCAGCGGCAGCGCGCAGGGATTGTTGTCCGGGAAACGGTGCACCGTGCAGCCGAACGCGGCGGCGTAAAGATGCGTGCCGGTGGAAAGCCAGGCACAGGGAACCGCGTCGTCACCCACGGATTCAGTCAACGCCACCTGCCGCCGGTAGTTTTCGACCACCCACGGCACCCAGTTGGCGACCGGCTTCGCCGAGAGGGTGAAATCGTAGTCCGGATGCTCCGGAATCGAAATCCGCTTGGGCGAGCACACCAGCGCGTGCCCCTGAAACGGACCCCGGTTGTAAATATTCCTCAGAAATGCCTCGTTGCGGTGCATCATGGAGCCTCCCCTTCACACAATCCTCCGCTTATATCCAACGCCAACCGGACGCCCAGCCGCACGGCGCCGCCGGGGTTGAGGTGGCAGCCGTCCGAGGTGCCGCCGGCCTCGATCACGCCGGCCGAGTAATCAAGGAAATGGATCCGCACATCATCCATCGCCGCCACGCTGTTGCGGATGGCGCCCGCGTACCGCCCTTGAAGGTGCGGGCAGACCGCGAAAACGTGTGCCGCAGGACGGCTTTCCCTGACCGTGCGCAGGAAGCTGCTGTAACGCTCCTGATAAGCCGCCGCATCGACGGGATCATTCGTCCCCTGATAGATCACCACGATTTCGGGCTGGACCGGCAGAACCCACGGTACACCATGGAATACGAGCGGGAAGGCCTCCGCGGCCGGTGGCGCACCGCATGTACCCGGCGTGGTCAACCCCTGGCCGCCGAACCCGACCACCACCGGCTTCATGTCCAGGAGATCCGCGACATATTGCGGCCAGTTCGCATAGGGAACCTGCTGGCCGGTGTCGTCATCCGCCCCCGCGTACAGCAGCCGCAGCCCCTGCGTGATGGAATCGCCGAGGAATTCGATCTGCCGCACACCATAGGGCAACGCCACCAGCCCGGCGGACGCCTCGGGGATGACGCCCCTGAACCTGCAGCCGCCGTCCAGCGTCGCCCACTGCCGGCCCTGCGCCGGCATCAGATAGAGCGAATGGGCCGCCACCCACCAGCGCACCAGATGGCAGTCGCCGGGGAGCGCCGCCCGCACCGCCACCGACGTCACCTCGCGGGAGAGCGTCGTTTTCGCGATAGCCCCGTTGTCCACCTGCACATGGATGGCGGGATACTGCGTGAACCCGCCGACGTCAAACAGCAACTCGCAGCCGGCGCCGGTGCAGGCGAACTCCACAAATGCACCGGAGTTGATGGTGGCCGCCATCGGCCCCCGCTGCCAGCGGCCATAGTAATTGAACGCCTTATCATCGGCACGGTGAACAGGAATAGGCGACGCCGTCATTATGAATTCTCCTGCGCTTGTGTTGACAGCCGCCCCCCCCCTCATATCAATGGTCACGCCAGCCGGGCCTTTCGCCGTGCCGGTGATCCGGCCATCCGCCCCGCGCCGCCATTCAACATGGATATCCCCTTGCGGTGTGGGAACGATTCCCTTTGCCCAGTCCAAGTTACCCGGATGCGGGTCGAACACCATGGACGTGTATCCGGGCGCAACGGGGCGGATGCCGAGCACGTGCTGCGAGAGCGTCCAGACCACGCCGGATCCGCCGCCATGGATGCTGCTGGCACCGGCACCGCAGAACGTCTGCTCCGGCCAGGTCTCGCACAGCACGGGATGTTCGTTATCCTTGAACAGCGGCGCATACCGCCGGGAGAGGTAGGCATACGCGTCCGCGGCCGCGCCCGATTCGATCATCGCTTCCAGGACATAGTGGAAATAGAGCGGCGAGCAGCGCACGATGTCACTCGCCGGATCCGCGAGCTGGCGCACGACCAAAGGCGATTGTTCGCGGGAAGCAACCCCGTGCAGCAGCGCCAGCGCATTCGCCAGCTCGTTGAACACCTCCGACTGCACGCCGTCCGCGACGCAATCCGCAAAGAGCCCGCGCGCGGCATTCCAGTGCGTGGCGCGCAGTTGCGTCCGCACCGTTTCGGCCCTCTCGCGCCAGCGGGCGGCGTCACGCGGCAGCGCCAATGCATCCGCAATATGCGCCATATCCATCAGCATCTGCGCATAGACCGAGTTGATGGCGGTGCTCGACCCGCGCAGATCGCTCTTCATCCAGTCGAACCAGACCCAGTTCGGCAAGCCGTAGAGCAGGCCGGTCTCATCGGCGTGCCGCGCGCACCAGTCCGCGATCCGCACCAGCGCCGGATAGTGCTCCTCGAGGAACCCCGGGCGCGCCGTGCGCCCGTAGTGCCGCCAGACAGCCAGCGCGTAGAAGCAACTGTAGTTCGGAATATCCAGAGGATTCACCCCCGACGTGGCATCGCGGGGATCATCCTTGCACCCGAGGGAGCTGAGCAGGCTGCTGCCGATGAAGAGCGGCAGCAGTCCGTCCGGGAGCTGGCTGCGGGTGGTCTGGCGGAAGCCCTGGTCCGATATCGGCAGGTCGCCGAAGGCCGCAAACGCCGCGCAATGCATCTGCTCGACCTCGCCGCAAAACAAGTACGCCAGCCGTTCGCGCACCGGGTCGAGGGTCATCGTGTCCTCCATGTGCAGGAACACCGTGTTGACACCGGCCTCCCATAGCGCCGTAAGCACGGGATCGGAGCATGCAAACGCACCACGCCGTTCACAGGGATATTCGGCGGCATTCACGCCGATGCGGTGAAAGCGCACGCCGGCGGGCGCATTGCGCACGATGATCTGCAGGTAGCGGACGGCACGCACAAAGAACGGGGTCCACGTCTGCCGCCCTTCACGGGCCACATAGCGATCACCCAGACGGCCGGCGTGTTCGAGCGTGCTTGCGCGGCCATCATGCAAAAGGTGCACACACGCGATGTCGATCATCGCACCGGCCGGCGCATCGAACTCCAGGACGGGGCGCCCCATCACGGGCGCACCGAAATCCACGATCAACAGCGCGCTGCGGTCGCCGCGCGCCTCCGGATCGGGGGCCGGCGCGGCCGCACTCGCCAGACGGGCCGCCCCATCCCCTCCGCCCACCAGCGTTTCGGCCCCTTCAACGACGGCATGCTGCAATGCCAGGTGCGGCTCCACCGCCAGCCGTTCCGGGATCTGGCTGGTCTTGAAAACCGTGTTCGGAAGCTCCCGCACCTCGCCCACATGCACAACACGCGCGACCGGAACGGCGCGTTCGCGGAGAAGCGGCGTCAGCCGCGGCTCAAGATAGCTCCAGCAGGAGCGCTGCCGCATCGGCAGCCAGGGGTCGCTCACGTACAACGCGGCCGGGAGGACCTGGGCAGGCGGCCAGGCTGCATCATCGAATCCCGGCAACATCCAGTCCGTCGGATCGGCCGCGCCATCCAGCACCTCGTTGACATTTCCCAGAAAATGACTCACCTGCCCGACATCGCGGCTGAACCCCTCCGCCGCACACATGCGCCAGGTGGCATCCGTGCCCAACACGCCGCCCGCTCCAGCCGGCAGGCGCCACTCGAGCTGCGCGAAGAACCCGGCGCGCTGGTTCGCGGTCCAGGCACTCCGGCACCCATGAAAATACGCCAGCACCGCCAGCGTGTTGCGCCCTGCGCGCAGATGCGGCGTCACGTCGTGGCTGTCATAGGACATCCACTGCGGCCCCACGCTGCGCGCCGGGCCGTGGCCCAGGTACACGCCGTTCACGTAGAGCACGTAGCGGTCGGCCGCCGTGATGTGCAGCGCGGCCTCGGCCGGGGCGGCCGTCAGGTCGAAGGATTTGCGAAACATCCGGAATGCATGAAACGGGGTGGCTTCGCCCCCATCCCAGATGAACCGCCCCGCCCAATGCCCGGGGTAACCGCCCGGCCGCGGCATCGCGGCCGTCATAATCGTCATGGACATATTGCACCTCCCTTGCTTTTCATAATCACGCTCAAACCTGCCGACGGCGCCAATCCTTCAATACCACCTTCATGGAGTTCATGTACTTTTCCATCGGCCCGATGTTGCTCCCGTAATAATAGTAGAGCAGGCTATCAACGGGCGTCTTCAGGAAATCCTTCACGTAGCCGATGGTCTGCTCCAGCGAAATGCCGGAGCCGGTCTCGACAAGGCAAAAGGTCTTCCGGCCCGCAGCTCTGGCAGCGGCGGCGGAACGCTCGAAATTGCCGAACACGGTCTTGTAGCCCGGAAAGGTCCCGGGATTGGGACGGCACAGGCCGTCGATGCCGAAGTAGTCGAGCTCGTCAATCCGCGCGCAGGTATTCATGATGAAGTCACTGAGCTGGGCATAGATGAAGCATGAGAGGACCAGATCCGGTTTCTTCGCGCGCGCATGGCGGCTCGCCTTGCTGAAGAACTCCGCCATGTTGCGGATATGCGCCTCGCCGGTGCCCGGCCCGCCCAGCGCCTTGATGGCGGCCTCGGAATGGTCTTCGTCCTGAAGCACCTTGATCTCGTCCCAGATGATCCCGTCAAACGCCCACTGGTCCAGCATGCGGTCGATGCTGGTCTTGAACAGCTCCAGCGTGGCGGGATGGTAGATGCTGCAGATGGCGCCGCCCGCGAAGTTGCGGATCACAGGCGTGCCGTCGGCATTGCGCATCCACGCCTCGGGATGCGTGGCGGAAAAGATGCCCGCCGCCGTGGGCCAGCCGGCGATCAGCCCGCCCCAGCGCGAGGGGATGGCATGCACCTTCAGGCCCGCGCGCCGCGCCTCATCAATGATGATCTCAGGGCCGCAGGAGCCCAGCCGGTCAAGCTGGAACTCGTGCATCCCGATGGCCACGTTGTCCGTGCCGGCATCGGCCATCCATTGCATATCCTCGCGGATCTGGTGCCGCACCACACATGAGTCCTGCCCGTTGAAGTAATACGCGGTCAATGGCATCTTAGCCCCCCTGAGTTTGTTTTTCAAAAACGCTTCAGGCCCCCATGGCCTGCTTGACAATCCGATCCAGCTCCTTTTCCTGCCCCGCATCCAGGCCACGCTCGTTGACGCGGCCCTTGCCCTGCGGGAGAATCCGCGACCAGCAGACCGAAAAGCGGTAGGCATTGACGCCCAGCCACTCCATCAGCCTGATGTCCTCCTGCCAGCGGTTGTAGCTGTCACACGCCACATCGCCGGTCAGGCCGTCCTTGACCTTGCCCGGCTGGTGCGTGAAATGGTCCCAGTTGCTCTCGCTCTTGCCGTCCGCGGCCACCGAGCCTTCGATCTGATACGCGGCCGTGGCCGTGCCGAAAAGAAACCCTTTGGGAAACCCCTGCATGTCTTCCTCCTGTCTGCCGCCCATGGACTAGCCGCCCAGTGTCGGACGGTACCAGCCGCGCTCGGCGTCCCGCCAATACTTGAGCATGATCGCGCGCTTCTTCTTCAACTGGTCCACGATATCCGGCCCGATCAGGAACGGACATTCCATCTCCTTGCGCGGCGCCAGCTGGATCAGCGGCACCGGCGAGGCCTCCAGCAATTTGATCAGCTCGGTCACATTGTCCAGCTCCCAGCGCAAGGCGCGGTACATGAAGAACAGGCCGTTCGAGCCCATGTTGCCCACCGGCATGCCGGGCCGCTCGGGGTCCGCCACCGTCATCTTTTCGCCCAGCGCCGCCACCTTGCGGATCTGCTCATCGCGGATCCGGCCCAGCGTGACCACCTGCATGGTGTTGTGCATGGTGAAATAGCAGCAGCGCCATGCCAGGGCGCGCCGCGAATCGTTGATGAGGTCGGCGCGCGCCTCAGCGCGCTGCGCCAGCTTCGCGGCCTGCTCCAGCTTGCCGGCCGCCTGCGCCAGCAGCTTCATGGCCTGCATCAGCGCGAGGCAGCCGCAGGTCGCCGTGTCAAAATCACGGACCACCGGATAGCCGCCATGGTTCAAGCTGTCCAGCCAGGAATCGGGATCGGCTTTTTGCGACTGGTAAAGGAACGGCGTCCAATAACTGCGCTCCTCCTCCGTGAGCACCTCCTGGTGCGCCACCAGCGGACGGGTCAGCCAGCGCAGGTGATCCAATCCATGCCGGATCTCCAGGCCGGGCGCATTGGCGATGGTGTCCGCCTTCTCCATCATGAGCCAGGCATCCACCACCAGGTCCACGCACTCCTCTCCAAACATGGCCGCCGCCATCCGGCCGGCCACCTGCAGCCGCTCGCGCTCGCAGGTCACCGGCTTTTCCTTCAAGGCGGCCTTGAACGCCGGGAAGAAACGCGGGCTGTCGCCATAGCTTTCAAAATTCCGCACCTTGGAGGTCTGGATGCTACCCGCCATCGCGATCACCTGGAACGGCGTGGGATAATCGGACATCTGCGGCCACCAGCAGGAATGCCCGCCCCATGTACCGCCCAGCAGCAGCGCACCGTCCGCAACCAGGTCCGGATTTTCGGGAAGCTTGCCATACATGCCGATGCCCGGCTCGCAGGCTTTCTTGATCAGCCGCTCCTCCTCCGGCGTGCACCAGCCCAGCTGGTAGAACTGCGGACTGGCGCAACCGCCGTCGATGGCGCCCTGCCGCATGCAGCGCACAAACTCCACCACCCGTTTCCCCATGTCCACATTGTCCAGGCCGATCGGGCCGTTCGGGTTCACATACAGCCGCTTGGTCCAGGTGAAGCCGGAGCCGGAATCATTATCCAGGAAAAACCAGGTATCCAGCAGCGGGCAGGCCTCGCTGATCATCTTCACCGCCAGCCGGAACGCCTCGCGCACCTCCGGATGGTCCATGTTGGGCGCAAAATGCATCCCCACGGTGCGCAGGGAATTGTCGCAGCGCGAGCCGCGCCATTCCGGATGCTTGGCATACACGCGCTCGGAGAGCCAGTGCGGCTCATTGCCATAAAAGGCGCAGCGCAAGCCAACCTTTTTGCAGATGTCATGCTTGGCCCTGATCCACTCGAACTGCCGCTGCACAAAAGCGGCGGGATAGGCGTCCTCCATGCCGGGCGGCGTCGCAAACTTGAAGACCGACGGGCAGACCTTGGACCAAGTGCACCAGGGGCTGTCCGCATCATCACCCTGGAAATCCGTCAACTCACGCATCCACGAAATGGCCATGTGCGTATAGCCGGCATCCTTGGCCAGCCGGGCCAGCCGTTCAAATTCCACCAGGTCGAGCGTGCGGGGTGAATGGATCAGCCGATGAACAGGTTGCATGTTTTATATCCTTTTTTGGTTGATCAAAATTGAAGGACAAATACTCAACTGATTCCGCCGTGCCTTCAAGTTTATAGTGCGTTTTTTAAGACGTGAAAAATACAAAATATGCAACCTGATTTTACAAGCCGGCACGCGACGGATGAAATGCCGGAAAATTGAAATATTGGAACGACGGAAGTCGCATCATGATCCAAGACATGCTGAAGGAAGGCGTACCGCCCAGCGCAACGTGCGGACCGCCGCACAGCCTGCCTACGAACGTTTTTCCCGGCCCGCAGGATCACCTGCCGCATGATGCTGGTTTTTTGCGTGAAACTCGCAGCGCTTGCGCCAGCCGCCTGGCGGCTTTGGCCACTTCCTTTTTGTACTGCGGCAGCCACCGCGCCTGCGCCACCAGCATCTCGTCGGTCATCCGCCAGATCTCCGGCGGATTGCACACCGCGCCCACCAGGGGGTCCATCATCATGGCCTGCCGCAGCAGGTCGATGTCGCCATGCACGGCCGCCTCCACGGAAATCCGCTGCACGCTGATGCTCGCATTGCACACCGCCGCGCAACCCAGCGGCAGGTCGCCCACCACCGGCATATTGATGCCGTTGCCATCCACATAGCCGGGAACCTCCACGATCGCATCCTGCGGCAGGTTGGTGATCAACCCTTTGTTGGGCATGTTGAAATGGCCTCGATACAGGTGCCCGGTCTCCAGCCCCTCAATGAGATGGGACCCATGCTCGGGGGAACGGCGGTCCGGCAGATAGGGCCACGGCTCCTGCTTCAGCAGCTTCGGGAAATCCCGGTCGAAGTCGTTGCGCCGCCGGTCGAGCACGCGCACATAGCCGCATGTTTCACCGCCCTGCCAGCGCTCCAGATCAATCCAGTTCTTCAAGTCCGACGGACGCTTGCGGTACCAGGCCAGGTATTCGCTCAGGTGCCCGTTGGACTCCGTGCTGTAATAGCCGAAGCGGCGCAGCACATCGATGCGCACCTTTTCCTTGCGGCTTTCCTCCGAATCCTTTTCAAACGCCGCCAGCAATTTCCCGGAGACGTCCTTCCCCTTATGCCGCAGCCGGATGAACCAGGTCTGGTGATTGATGCCCGCGCAGATGTAATCCAGCTCCTTCGCGGGAATGCCCAGCACCCCGGCGATCTGGTGCGCGCCGTGGAACACCCCGTGACAGAGCCCGACAAACCGGACCCCGCCATACTGGTTGCACGCCCAGGTGTTCATGGCCATGGGATTCACATGGGAGATGAAAAGGCAGTCCTTGTGCGCCAGCTCCGCGGCATCGCGGCAGAAATCCAGCATCACGGGGATGGTCCGCTGCGCATACATGATGCCGCCGGCACACAGCGTATCGCCCACGCATTGCGCCACCCCGTATTTCAACGGGATTTTCACATCCTGTTCATAGGCCTCCAGCCCACCCACCCGCACGGAGCAGAAAATGTAATGAGCACCCTTCAACGCCCGGCGCCGGTCCAGCGTGGCCGAGATTTTTGATCCCACCTTGTTGGACTCCATGTCCCGCTTGCACAAGTGGTAGACCCGGTCCAAATTTTTCGCATGCACATCATGCAGAACAAACTCCACATGGTCGCGAAACTCCGGCACGCACATCATGTCATTGATAAATTCACGCGTGAAGAGCAGGCTGCCCGCGCCGATGATCACCACTTTCACAAACACCCCCCTTGTCAGAACTTTTCAAACGACTCCACCGCACCCGGCACGATATCAAACAGGGGATGCGGCTCCGGACTGCGAATTTTTTTCAAGTTAGCCCAACGCACACGATCACGCATCTTTAATTTCCGGTTCAGATGCGCCCATTCATACATCAACTGCCCAGCGGTGGCCGGAATGCGCACGAACCCCCGGGCGACGGCGATTTTCCGGCCGTCAAAATGGTAGCCGCGCCGCAGCGCTTCCGCCAGGATGGCGCGGAGATAATCCGCCACGCAACCCACCGGCGCGCGCCGGTTGCGGAACCGGTCCAGCTGCGGATGATGCCGATACCCGCGAGTTTGGCCTCGCAGCACGGCCTGCGCCAGCAGGGCCTCGCGCCACACCGCCAGCAGCCCCTGCCGGTCGAGATATTGCGGATGTAACGTCCAAAGCCGCATGATCATCCTTGCCGGACGGCGGCGAGCTGCCGCGCCAGAAACGCCTGCACGTCCACCGGCTGACGCGTATGCGCCGACTCAATGGCGGCAAACAGCAGCGCGGCACACTGGATGTTGTCCTCCAGATGGTTGGGCGGCTGCGCGCCGCCCTGCAGCCACTGGCAGAACATTTCAGCCAGCCAGGCATTTTTCCATGCCGGCTGCTGCAGCAGCGGCAGATCCTGCGCCAGAGGCCGATCCCACGGGCCGCCCTTGAGCACCCGCAACCAGCGGCGGTCCAGCTCCAGCGTCCCATGCTCGCACTCCGCCCGCATATAATCTTCGCACCAGCCGTTCAATGTGGATGCATTCGCCTTTGCGCCTTCATACAAACAACGGACACCGTTCTGCATCTCCAATGTAATCAAAGCGGTAGAGTCGCCTTTGTATTCTCCCCAGGGCGGATTCCACGTCACCGCATACACGGATTTCGCATCAGACCCGCTCAGCGCCCGCAACATGTCAAAATGATGCACAGTCCCCTCAATCAGCAGCGGATCGGGAATTTCATGCCGGAACTTGCCCCAGCTCCCGAATTCACGGCAGTTATGGGTAAAGCGGTGGACAACATAATTAAGCCGGCCATAAGCGCCGCTCTTGACGGCAGATTCCAACGACTGCTTGTCCTGGTCAAAACGATGGCTCATGGTCACCGCCATCTTCACGCCCGCCTTGCGCACCCTGTGGTAAATCCGGCAGCAGGCCTCCATGGTGTCGGCGATCGGCTTCTCCGAAAGGATGTGGCAGCCATGCGCCAGCGCCAGATCCACCATGGTTTCATGAAATGCCGGCGGCACCACAATCGTTACAAAATCCGCCTGGTGCTCTTTAAACGCCTTTTCCGCGCTAGTGTAGAGCTGGCCATCGGTCACGCCCATCTGCGCCTTGGCCTTGACCAGCACCTCCGGGTTGATATCCACCACCGCCGCCGGCTCAGCCAGTCCAAGAGTTTTAAGCCGCGGGAGAACGGCCGTGCACCAATGCTGGCCAAAGCCGCCGACCCCGATATGGATGTAACGCAACGGAGCGCTCATTTCGGGAAATCCTCCGGCAACGGCACCGTGGGAACCGGATGGTCCTTGGCTTTTTCCTTGTCCCTATGGAGATGGCCGGTGCGCCCACCCGGCGGCGTGGCATCCTCAAACCAGAAGGCCTCCATGTCCTCATACACCTCGACCACATCATGCTCATCACCGGCGCGGGTGCAGACAATGTCACCCGGCCCGGCATAATACAGCCGGCCTTCGGACATGACCTTGCACCTGCCCTTGAAAATGAGCCAATACTCATGGCAGTCATGGTAATGGCAGTCAAAGCGGCCGTTTCCCGTCCGCACCCGGAAAATTCCCGCGCTGGTGACCTGGCTCCACTCGGGGCGGTTCCCCTGTTCCATCATTTTCTGACTGGTCCGCACCACCGGCATGGCAACACTCCTTTCAACCTTCCACGGTCCGCAGGCATTCGTCCGCCTCCGCAAGGCTCTTCAGTCGCATCGAGAACATGAATCTCTTCAATTGTGCACCAAACTCACGCTTGAACACCTGCAAATGCCCGGGATCTGAAAAAGAAATCATCACGCTTTTCCCCGCCTCAAGGGTCTTGTGGTAATACGGCCACCAGCGGCGGTCCGTCACATCCTCGGACCCTGAACCGGGCGTCCATTGGATCATGTTCAGGCGCGGCAGCGCCAGAAGATGGTCGTGATGCACCAGCGCGCCCGGGCCATCCCAATGGTACAAAGAGTAATCGAGCCGCTCCGTCATCTGCTTCAGCACCGGCGCCATGAATTCGCCGAACATGGCCGGAGAAATCATGGCGGAGAAATCACACTGCAGCTTGCTCACCCGGCCCGGGGCCCAGGCCCAGAAATGGCTGCCGCCGCGGTCATCCTTGATCATGTCATAGAGCGGGTCATACACCTCGAAATACCGCGCGGTGATCTGGCGTAGCGACTGCCGCACCCAATCCGGCCGCTCAATCAGGTCGATAAGCAGCGTCTGGCTGTCGCGCATAGCGGCCAATGTATCCAGCCCTTCAATCAGGTCGGGAAACGCGGTGAGGAAGCGGCCCTGCCCCAGGCGCAGCTGTTCGCGAACCAGACGCAGCGTGAACTGCCAATAGAAATTTTCCGGATCCAACTGGAAGCGGGCATGACCCGGGTCGGCGATCACCGGTTCGCACCACACCGTGCCCGGAGATTCGATCCCCTTGCAGCCCAGGTACAGCGCCAGGCAGTTCGGGGCCAAGTCAGGCGAGACATCCGGCATGGCTTCGGCCAGATAGTGCGTACTGACACAGGCACGCTGCGCCAAATTCACGCGGTACGCAAAATCCGTGGTGGAATAATCCGTCTGCCAGCCGGCCGGTGCCGGCAACACAGGAACATCCTCAGCCGGTCTTTCCCGAGGAACTTCAATCAGCATCGCAGGACGGCCGATGTCGCCGCCCTTCCACCAAGCGGCCAGCCGGTCACGCGCGGCGTCAAAATCAGATTTGTAAAGACAGATGCTCATATTCGATGCCAGAAAAGATATCAACACCCCTTTTTTGACGCAACAGCAATAGTCCGACAACTGTGATTTGGCCCCAATTAGATTCCCCGTAATATTGACTTCCCGCATCCGGCTGGCATACTGTTCATCCTTACCTTCATATAAGGAGTCACGCTTGCGCACACTGGACCGATATATTGCATCGTCGTTCCTGACCACGTTCTTTGCCGCACTTGTGGTGTTGACGTTCGTCATGTCCATAGGTGCGATTTTCAAGATCAACGACCTCATCTCCAAAGGCGTGCCGTGGAAGCCCATTTTCACCATCTTTCTGGCCGGCATCCCCAACTCCCTGACGTTCACCGTGCCGATCAGCGCCCTGGTCGCCAGCCTGCTGGCATTCGGCCGGTTTTCCGCAGACGGCGAAATCTCCGCCATGAAGGCATGCGGCATCAGCATGTGGCGCATCGCCACCGCCCCCCTGGTCATCGCCATGATCGCAGCGGTGATCTGCCTGTTTGTCAACAGCGAGGTGGCGCCCCGCAGCCATTTCGCCCAGCGCAACGCCATGAACAAGCTGGCCAACCTCTCGCCGCTGGAACTGCTGGAGGAGGGTGTTTTCATCCAGGATTTTGACGGCTTCACGCTGTTTGTTGAAAAACGGGTTGACCGGCAGCTCTACAATGTCCGCATTTATGACCTGCGCACCACCCCGCACCGTGAAATCCGGGCCCAATCCGGCACGGTCATCCTGACCAACAAGCCGAACATGATCATCAACCTGCGCAATGTCCGCGTGGACCCGGTCATGACCAACCGGCCGGGCGCGCTTTTCTGTGACCGCTGGCCGGTCGTCATTCCCAACGCATTCGAGGATCATGTCTACCACAAAAAAGTCACCAATTACACAGGCCCTGAACTCCTGATGGGCATCCGCAATGTCAGCAGCCTTGACCCGAATCTATCGCCTGAATTCTACCCCCGCAAGCGCATGACGTTTATCGTGGAACTGACCAAGCGGATTGTGCTGGCGCTTTCCTGTTTCACGTTTGTGCTGCTGGGCATTCCGCTGGGCACCAAGACCCACCGCAAGGAATCCTCCATCGGCATCGGCATCAGCCTGGCGCTGGCGACGGTGTTCTATATCTTCATCGTGCTGGGTGAAACGCTGGCCACCCATCCGCAAACCCATCCTTACCTCATTATCTGCCTGCCGGTGCTGGCTTCCCTGGGGCTGGGCACTTACCTGATCAACCGGAACAATTAGAGGATGCCGGGCAATGAGGACGATCCGTATCGCACTGATTCAGTTTGACGCAAGGCCCGAGGAACCAGACCGCAACCTCGGAGCCATGCAGCAGTGGACCACCCAAGCCGCAGCGGCCGGCGCCCGCTGGATCATGTTCCATGAGGGGACCCTGTGCGATTACACCCCGCGGGTCGCCGAGTTCGCAGAATCCGTCCCCGACGGAAACGCAACCCAACGCATGCTCCAACAGGCACGGAAACATCATTGCTACATCAGCTTCGGCTTGTCCGAGCACGATCACGGAAAGTATTTCATATCGCAGGTCTTTGCGGGACCGGAAGGCTTTGTGTACCGGTATCGCAAGTCCTGGCTCTGGCGGTCACCGGAGGACAAAGGCTACCGCCACGAATGGGCACGGTACGACACCGGCACAGGCCCGGAGCTTTTCGAAATCGATGGCGTCAAGGCAACGTGTTTCATCTGTGCGGATGGCGAAGCGCCGCGCTGCATCACCCGGGCGGCGGTGCTCAAACCTGAAGTCGTATTCTATCCCAACAACCGGGGCACGCTGCCTGATTTCGAAATCTTCGGCAAACGCGCCAAGACCATCCATGCGCCCATGCTGGTCACCAACCGCACCGGCAGGTCGTGGACATATGACTGCGAAGGCGGCAATGTGGTCTACGCGGCTGACGGCACAATCCTCGCCAAGTCAAACCGCGAAGGCCGCGAGGATCTTTTGATTTACGACTTGGAACTCTAGCACGCCCATTTTACGCCCAAGGTTTGGATCGATTTCTAAAACAGCCGGACGGTCCGTCATCCGCCGGAAAATCCCGCACTTGAACAGCACGGCGGCGCCGGCTTCATCTGGCAAACTCGCGGGCAGTCTGCGCCCAGTACACGGTGCGGTCAAAGTGGCCGGAAAATGTCTCCACATCCGCCAGCGCCCAAGTGTGGGAGGTCCCCTTCACCATCGCGTAGCGCTCTTTGATTTCGTTACGTATCTCCGGCAGGGTTTCGCCAAAAACCACGGTGGTGGGATGAGAGTGCACTTCATAGGCCACCGTGGTGCCCAGCACGTCCAGCACCGGCGCGGGCGGCGTCCAGGGCGACACGTGGAACAGCCGCAGGCCGGGCAGCGATTTGATGCTCTTGCATTTGCGGGAAAGATCCTCGCAGCCGTGGTAGTAAACCCGCGACACCAGATCCGCGAGCCGGCAGTTGTACGGATGCACGAACTCGGCATACATGTCAGGTGAATACGACGCGCTGGACTGCGCATGCGCATAGGACCAGCCGCCCTTGAGCTTGTGACGCATGGCTTCCGGCACCGGCAGGGTCGGCACGTGGCCGATGCCGGCCTCGGCATACACGCGGCCCGCCGCCTCCCGCGCCTTATGGTAGGCCACCATGCCCGTGGTGAGCCGGTCCATCAGCCGGTGTATAAATTCGGGGCGGTCATACACATCCAGCAGGAGGTTGTCCATGCCGCGCAGCAGCACCGCATGTTCAAACGGTCCCCAGTGCACCTCATCGGAGTGCAGCCGCACCGGCAGCTCACCGCCCACCAGTTCAACCGCCTCATCCACCAGCCGTGCCGTGGCAACCACATCTTCCTCATAGGCCGGAAGCTGGATGCGGTCCAGATCCGATTCTTCAACGATGACAGGAATGGGTTTGTAAGAACCGCCGGAGGCACTGTCGGCCCGTTTAAGCTCCACGCCCCACGGGAAAAGCGGACGGTTCGCCGGCCGCACCGGCTTCAGCACCAGGGTCGGATCCGCCGGGGTGTCATCCGGCATATGGTCCGCACGCCAGAGCTGGAACATCAGCTGGCTTTCGATTTCAGCGGCCATGGATTTACGGTATTTCAACAGGTCACCGGCCAGTTCCCAGCCCCAAAGGTCACGGTACATGTAGAAGTTCACCGGCGCCTCGGTGATTTCGAGATTCATCGACGCCTGCCAGAGCTTGCGGCGGCGCTGATGCTCCGGCGAAGCGGCGAGCGCCTTGACCTTCACCGCCAGATCAACCAGATAAGAATCGGACATGGGTTCCTCTTTTCGTCCGCCACGTTCCACGGCGGAATTATGCGCGGATCATACGCAGTGATCCGTCACAAGTCAACGCCGCGCACACAGGACCCTTCAATGTTTGATCTGCATTTTTTCCTGCCACCTATCACCGCGCAGGTAGCAAATGTTTCATGGCGCCAAGCAAAGGCAGGTTGACAATGCGTTTGGCACCTGTAAGAGTATAGCAAAAGATCTAACAATTTGTTCTACCAGTTAAACCATGAAACGCTCATCGCCATCACAACACATGATGCTGTTCCTCGCATGGCTGGCTGTTCCACTTGTAGCATTCATATTTTGGGCTCTCAATCTCTTTGCCACATCATACGACCTGCCGGGGGTCCATGCTGCAGGTATAATTGCTCTGTGTTTACTCACAGTTTCGGGCGGTGTACTTTTGGGGCTGGCGATGCGTTTTGTATTTAAAGACCCCGCCACGCCTATCTTTAAATCATTATTATTGATTGCGCCCCTACTCGGGTTTCTATTTGTTCTGTGGGATGTAGATTGGATTCCTGTGTATCTCTCATCATTGAGTCTACCAGTTTGCATCATCGTATTCGCACAAAGACGAACGCCTACGAAAATCCTTGCCATGCTTTTTGCACTTGGCACGGTCGTTCTTCTGGTTGTTTCAGAAACTCCGACACTTCGTTTTCAGAGATATGCCCAGCAATTCAAGACTGGATGCTGGTGTTGCGGATACAGACAACGGGCAATGCGGGAACTGTGCTCCTATCAAGAGCGGGGTTATGATGCAATCGCAAAGACGATCACAGGAGATGAAGGGCAGATTTACAACACTTGGAATGAAATCCATTCCGACAAGTGTTTTGAGCCACTAGAAGTCTGGCTCCTGAAAACTCACCCCTCATTAGCTGAAAAATAAAGATCAATAACGACAGAAAAACGAATAAACCATTACGCCAAATCCGTCGAGCTTCACGGGTGAAACCCATACATGGTATTCCACAAAATCAAGTCACCGGCTCAACGTTATCCTGACAAGACTGTCCGGATTTACAAACATTCAACTTCAAGAAACAGCCATGCACCCCGGCACACGACGGCATAAATTGCTGGCATTGGGCGGGTGACTCCTTTTATAGTAGGCCCATGAACAGAAACGCCATGATGCTGTTGCTGTGCGCGATCGTGCTGGGCGCCATGTGGTTTATCCTGCGACGCTTCTTCCGCAAGCTGAATTTCATTGAAGAAAAACGCTGGGGCGGCAAGAAGACCCGCGAATAAGCGCAACCGTTCAGACAATCAGGGTTCAGGCAAGAGGCAAAAATCTGCGTCCCTTGCCCCCGCCTCTGGCGACAAAACTTTAGTCATTACACATAAAAAAAGGATGCCACTGATGCCCCCTAAAAAAATCCTGCACCTCATGCTGGCCTGCGGATTGTTGACCATTGCGGCGTTCTATTTCAGCGGCACCATGGCAAGCCCCGGCAACAACATCGCCTGCCCCCAGCCCGATACGCTGATCTACTGCCAATACGCGCGCCAGATGGCGGAGGGCCAGCCCTACATCTTCTCGCCCGGCGACAAGCCGTCCACCGGCAGCACCAGCCATCTCTATCCCGCCATCCTGGCCGGGCTTTACAAGATGGGAGCCCATGGCGAGATGCTTCTGACGGCGGGCTTTGCGCTGAACGCCCTGTTCTACCTCATCTTCATTTTCAACTGGTGGGTCATCATCACCCGCCTGGCGCCGCGATCACTGCTCACGGCCGGCCTGCTGGTGTCCATGAGCGGGCAGGCGGCGTATTGCGCCATGGCGCAGTCGGATGTGGGGCTGTTCATGGCCGTGAGCTCCGGCGCGTTTGCCGCCCTGCTCGCCGGCCGGACCGGCTGGCTGACCGCGCTGCTGATCCTGGCACCATGGAGCCGGCCCGAAGGCATGGTGCTGGCCATTGTGCTGGCCGGAGCGGCCGGGTGGAAGCAGTACACATCACGCGAACGCGACTGGCGCCTGTGGATTGCCGTGGCGCTGGCCCTGCTTTCCAGCGCCGCAGTGCTGGGCTTCAACTGGATGCTGACTGGCATATTCCAATATCAATCGGTCTATTACAAAGGGCATTTCAAGGTCTATGACTTCGGCGGGGCGGTCGCCAAAACACTGGCGGACCTGACGCAGATGCTGCGGGAGCTGTTCTTCGGCGTGGCCACCAATATCCGGCAACATTATTTTGTGCCGATCCTGGGCGCGGTGCTGGCCTGGCTCGGCATGGCCGTCCGGCCCTGGCGCCGTGCAGACGCATGGAAGGAAGCCTGGTGGTTCATCGCCTGCATGATTTCCATCCTCCTGGTGGCCACCAGCGGATGGCAGGTCATAAATCTTGACCGGTACCTGAGCTGGCTGTTGCCGATCTGGCTGGTCTATTCCGCCGAAGGCGCCACCTTCCTTTCGACACGACTGCCGGGCGACACGTTCCGGCTCCTGCCGCAGGTGGTCCTGGTCGGCTACCAGATCATGAGCATGGTGATGGCCGCCGGTATTTTCTACAGCGCCAGCCTGGAGCATCAGCGAATCTATGATTTCATAAGCACCGTCCACCGACAGCTGCCGGCCAGATTGACCATCGGCAGCGCCGGTGCCAGCGGACTAGTGTACTGCATGCCGGGCCGCTCGTTCCGCCACATGAACGGCATCGTTTCGCCCGACCTGTTGACCCCGGATCCGGTCTTGAACATCGAGCGGCTGAAATACCATCCCGGACTCCGCTTCGATGTGTGGATCGCCGCTTACAAAGATTCCAAGCTTGAATCGGCCAAACTGCTTCTGGGCGATCCGATACAGGTCGGCATTCATGACGAGACCATCCACACCATGAACTGGACATCACTCGATGCCGCCAAGTGGCCGGTGGACACCAACACCCTGAAAAAACTGCCGGGCTGGACACTCGTGGACCAGGTGGATGTCGGCTATCCGGAAGATGAAACCCGCGCACACTACACGTCAGTTGCAGGTGAGCGCGGCGTGACCATCGACCCCGTCATCGTGTCCGGAATCATCGGCACCAACGCGCTGACGGAGGTGGGCCGCGTCATCACCGGCTATGACCAGTTCACCGTCAAAGTGCGGCCCAACCAACCGGCCATCCTGGTCATGCGCAGCGTGCGGGCCGCCGATGCCAGCCTGACACAAGGGATGGAAACCTTCCAGAATCATTTTGAATTCAACGAGAAGCTGCTGCTGTCCATGCAGATCGACGAGGCAACGGTGGGCCAGGTCCATCTGCAACTGCCAGCCGCCGCAACCGATATGGCGGAGGTGACGTTTGATATACCCGCCAAATATTTCACCAAACCGGAGGCGACCATCCTCATTTTAGGCGGCCGCATTGCACTGGATTACTGGCTATACCAACCCAAAGATCAGCCCAAGGCTCCCTGATCCGGCGGTTGATCACGGAGTGCGCCATGTGTGAGCACAATGAAAAAGATGAACACCCGCGCCGCTGGATGGCCGGGTTGTTCTTCACCGCCATCCTGGTTTACACCCTGTTCATGTATGGCGGCATCCGCTCGCCGGACAGCGAAGTCGTGTTCCGCACATCAGAGGCTCTAGCCACCCGCAACACCTTTGCGGTGCCGGAAAAGCTGGCGGCCTGGCCCCAGTTTGGATTGCCCAAGGGCCGCGACGGCCAGCGTTATTCCGTTTTCGGCCCCGGCCAGGCGCTCGCCGCCATGCCACTGGTCAAGCTGGGGCTCTGGCTGGAGCAAAAAGACATCGGCACGCAGTAACCGCGCGAAAATATCGTAAAGGGTTTTGGGTGGGCGGAGAAAAGGGTCGAAGAAGGCGTTTTTGTAACCGCGCGCGGGGCGCCGGCGGACGCCCCGCGGAGGATCAGCGGGACGATGATGACGCCTACCGCACCGCCAACCCATTCTACTTATGCGTTACTGCACCCCGGCAATCGGCACCAGTTTCTCGGTCACAATCGGCGCGTGCTGCTGGTTGGCTTGGCCAATCACGTCGCCCGCCTCTTTGATCCCATAGCCAGCTAGGAATATCCGGCCCAGCCCCAGCCCAAGGTTCGCCAGCGTGTCCAGCGTTCCGGGTTCTTTCGGGATAATGCTGATGGGCGCCTTGGTATTGCGCAACGTGATGCTGGTCACTCCAACCAGGTGGACTTCCCCGCCTGTGGGCGCGAAAGTCATGGTCACGGTTTCATAGTCCGTGGGCTGCTTATAGTAGTCTTGCGCCCATTGGTTGGCATCCACCGGCTTGACTGAACTGCAACCCATGAACCCACCAGCAACCGCAACCATCATCATCGCTATCAGCATTTTGTTCATAACCGCTCCCTTTTGTTGTTTTGTTGTCCGTCCACTCCGCCCACAGAGCCGCCATAATCAGCACCACGCCCAGCGTCATGCAGGTGGCGGCCACGCTTCTAGTCACCTTGCTTCATCAATTGCGACACAATCCGTGCCAATTCCTTGGTGTCACGCTGGCAGTCGATCAGCTCGGCCCGCAGCTTCTTCACGGTATTGCTGGTGAAGTCCAGAGGGATGGCCTGCACGTCCGTCACATTGGTTGAGATAGACCCTTTTAACTCGCGCAACCGAACGCGCAGCTCCTGACGCGCCGCCACAGCAGCCAGACGGTTGCTCGATGCCTTGTCTACGTCCCACGGGCTGGCGTGTTCAACCCATGACACGAGATCACCATCCGGAACAGTCGCGGCAATCCCGATCGCGGGCCCGTTGCTGACCGACGACAAAACAAGATACGGCATCTCCTGAGCCTGAAGTTCAATATGCGGCCCTCCACCAAGCGCCTCACGAGCCAGCAAGGTTTGCCCCTCCTCGACAGACGCAAACCCATAAGCGATCCGAGAGTAGTCCCCGATATGGACCAGCGCAGGAAACGCCGTCGGAGGACGGTACTTGTTGAACAAATGAACCCTCGCCTTGGCATGATCAGACCAAGTAAGAAGCGCCACACCAGAGGGGATCGTATTGGTCCACGCACCTGCAGTGCGCTCGATAAGCACCCAGTTCTTTTCCGCACGCGCCGCACCGGCAGTTAAAACAACCAACAACGCTACGAGGATTTTTTTCATAGTTTTCCTTACGGTGTTGAACACACAGAACCCTGCCCAGCCCCCGGCGTATCGCCCCAATAGATTGCGCATGGGTGATTTGTTGACGGCGTGTAGCCGGCTGAACCGACCAGACCCCAATCGTAATACCCGCCATACTCGCCCCAATCCGGCCACGTCGGAGTGGCCCCTGGGTCTATCTGGTAGTTGTCTGCCCCTAACGTGTGCCATGTGGGATATACCCCACCATCGCCTCCGTTCGGTATCGGCGGCATCGCCCGAACGAATCCGTTGGCATCTACAAAAAGCATGGACTGACCAATCCACACACCAGCAGGTGCATAGATCGAAAAAGAACCGTCGCCATGGTCGAAGCCGTTGGTTCTGTTCTGCGATGTTGCGGCCCACACGAACGCGGCATCATTGGTGGAGACTGCATTCTGCCCACCAGCGAACGAGTTGCGGCCATAGGCCTTGCACCCCTTGCCCAGTGCCATGCTGTTCGGGCCTACTACATCATTTGACTCACCAACAGATGCCGACCTTCCTGTTGACAAAGCCACAGTATTTGATGCAAGAGCAGACACCAAATTACTGAGGGTTGTCATGGCGGTGTCGAGCTGGTTCGAGGTCCATTCATGCGTGGCAAAATAATCGCCGGGCTGCTGAGCATCAGTCCAATCACGCGCCCTGTAGATGAATGTGTCGTTGGTTGAGCCCATCACCATGTCGCCCGTATCTTCAAGCATCACCATCGTGAAAAGTTGACTTAAATCTTCTCCTCTGAACTCAATCATCGCTGGATGCGAAAGGGTCAACGTAGATAGGTTTGAGTTGAGCCAAGGAGCGTTGGTTATGGCGGTAAAGCTGTGGTTGTGCGCTTCCGGAGGCCTGGCGTTGGTGAGCCGCTGGTCGTTGGTATAAACCAGGCCATTGGTTAATCCGGCCACGTAATTTGTGAAGGCCTGAAACGCCTGCAGGGAGGTCATGGCACCCGCCACCCAGTTGCTCACACCGGCCGCCGCATTGGTGGCCGTTCCGGAGGCATCAAACGCGGTAGCCGCCGAGAAAGCGGCCGTGCCCAGCGCGTTTGATAGGGACGCCGCTGCGCCCGATGCATCGAAAGCGGAGGTGCTGGCATAGGCGGCCGTGCCAAGCGTCCCTGTGGGCATATTGGCGGCCAGGCCGGCCACGTAGTTCGTGAACTGGCTGAAGGCCTGGGCGGATGTCAGGTTGGTGGAGGCCCAGCTTATGACACCGGCCGCCGCATTGGTGGCCGCGCCGGCGGGATCAAATGACTCTACCCCAAAATAGGCAGCACTGCCCAGCGTGCCAGTGGGCATGCCTCCTACAAGACCCGCCACCCAGTTGCTGAATGAGTTAAGGGCGGACTGTGATGCCAGGGCGGCGGAGGCCCAGTTGCTGACGGCTGCGGCGGATCCGGACGGGTCATAGGCCAGGACCGGGATGGCGCTGGATGGGAATGAGCCCAGCCAGGTGATGTTGCTGATGATGATGCTGCGGCTGAGCTGCAGGGCGGGCGCTCCGGAGGCGAGCGGATCGGGATCAATTCTCAGGTTGCCATGCGCCGCCAGGGTGTAGGCGTTGCTGGAGATGCCGACGGCGTACATCATCTGGCCGGTGGCGTTGAGACTGGCGGGATCGAAGCAGGCGGTGAATATGCCATTGGAGGCATCCACCCAGCTCACGGTGGCGGGAACGATTCCGCCGGCGAGCGAGTTGCTGGCCCAGTACATGATGGGCTGGTAGCCGGTCAGATCAACAGGCCGGCCATTGTTGCGCACGGTCCATCGATAGGTCTTTTCCGTGGCCTGGCGGACGGACAATGCGGGCGCATAGCGGCCGGAGAGATCAACGATCTGTTGTTCAGCCGGCGCGGCCAGCACGGCGGCCGGCAGCAGGGCCAGCATGGTGAGCATTATTTTTTTCATAGTCGCCTTTCGTTATCCGGGATCCTGCAAGACGGTTGCGTATCCATATTCCACGCTGCTCGCTGCAAAATTAACAGAGACGATGAATGCAATGGGCCTGCCCGTCATGGCCTTCCAAATTTGGTTGGCGTGGTCCCAGCCAAGGTAATCGCCAGCCTGTCCGCCCGGGATGGCTTTGCCCGGCTGGACATATCTCAATGTAGGTGCGGCGGTTGGATCATCAGGGGCGCCAGGGCTCTGCCGCTCAGAGCGGGCCAGCAGCTTGATGATGTCCTGCGTCTCGGTGCACGGATCATAGGCGGGGCCGGTATCGAATTGGTAGAGCTGGTCATGGGGCGTGAAGACACGCTCGTCCGGATCGGTGATGACTTTTTCGGGCAGGTGCCTTTCGAGAGATCGGCTCAGGCTATTGTGGTCGGTGTCTTCCCCTTCGGATTCCACCGGGAACATGTCGGCATCGCATTTGTGGAAATACGCCGGGCCAAGGAAGTTGTTGTTTTCGCCATCCGGTTTCGGCACCTCATCACTGCTGTATCCATCGACCAGGATGCGCAACCCCTTGCCGTTGGCTCCGGCCTTGATGACGCGGCAGCCGATGCCAGCCATGTCGTCCAGTGTGGCTTCCACGCGTCTAAACCGCTTCATGAAGTCTTTTAAAATGCCCATATTATGCCGGAGGCGCCTCCTCTTCTATTTCCCATCCGCGGCTGACAGACAAGGTTTCCTCAACGACGACCTCAAAGGATATGCCCGGCCCGGGCTGGACATTGGCGATGCACTCATAGCCTTCCCCGGATGGCGCGGTGAGTGAAATTGTGGTGGCAATGGTTGTGGCGGCCGCCTCGGTCAGGCCCACGTATTTATAATGCAGCGTGACGGGCTGGCGCTTGAAGGTGATCCAGTAAGGAGGCGGCGTGATGGGCGAGCGCTGCTGGATGCGCTGCACGGCGCCGAAGGTGCGGCCCAGATTGACTTTATTGGTATCGCTTATTTCTGTCAGCAGCATGATGGTCAAACCCTATTTAAGGGCGTCCTCCAGTTTGGCATCGATTGCCTGGACGGCAGTTTTTGTGTCTTCAAGAATTTTGTCGCGGGCTTTCTCAAGTTCGGCCTTCTTGTTTTCAGCTTCTTTTTTTGCCAGCTCGGCGATGGCGTATTGCGCCTGGTTGGCCTTGAGGTCTTTATCGGCTGACATATATCCCGACAGGTCGCGGGCATCGCGCTTGGTGAGACCGAGCTTGCGGAGCTGGTCCTTATTGAGATCGGTGACATCCTCCCCGCGCAACTCGGTTGAAAAACGCATGCGCTTGCGGGCATCGTCCATCAGTCTGCGCATGCGATCCTGCGCAGTGGACTCCTGCTTGGCGAGTTTTTCGGCATCATCAGCGGCGTCGGATTTTGCCATGCCGAACTGGCTGGTCTTGCCGCTCCATTTGTCCACGACCTTTTTCGCCTCGTCATATTTTTTGTTGGCGTCATCCAGGCGTTTTTCCGTGGCGTCGATCTGTTTGCCCAGGCTTGCAATCTTGTCAGATCCCGCAGTCTTGATCTCTTCCTTCTGTTTGTTTAGATGGGTTTTAAGGGCATCCACAGTGGCGGCGGCGATTTCCTCGGCAGACTTGTTGGCAAAGTCTTTGAGGGCAGCCGATCCGGACAGCTCAACGGCGAGTTGCTTCTGCGCTGCGGCCGTGGCGTTGACGCGCATCGGCTTCATGGATTCGTTCTGGCCGGCCAGCGCGTCCTGTTTCGTGGAGATGGCCTCATTCATGGCATCAATGGCCTCGCGGTTGGCTTTGATTTTGTAGCTGTCTTTCTGTCCGTTCTGCTCGTAGTCATCCCGGGTGCCGAGCAATCCGGCCCGCTGCTGATACATGGCGGACAGCTCATCCTGCATGACGGTTTTCTTTTGCTGGGCAGACTGCAGTTGGGATTCAGCGGCCGCGGTGGCGTCGGCCGCTTCAGCATTGGCGGCATTGACATCGTCCTGCAGGCGGACGCCCGCATACTTTTTGCGGACCGCATCGCGGCCGGCCTTGTCGCCCGGGGCGAGTTTTGCCAGCTCATTCTGCTCGGCGATATCGGTCTGCGCAGCGGCCTTGTCACGCTTGGCGGAGGACAGGCTTGACTGGGCGGCCGCCATTTTCGCGGAGGCGGCGGCCGCGCGATCGGCGGCGTCCTTGAGTTTGTCAAACTGGTCGATGATCTTGTCGAGCTTCTCATCATTGGCCTTTTTGGTGGATTCGGCCATTTTGCGCATGCGGTCATCGGCATCCGCCAACGCATTGGCTGCCTTCTGCATGCCGGTGATGATCAGGTTGATCATCACCACCGCGAGCGATGTGAGCAACCCCACCAGTCCCAGTACGCCTGTCGCCAGGGCGCCGATCCCCTGGCCGAGGATCATGATGCTGTCGGCAAAACCCTTGGCTGCAGGAGTCGCCTGCTGGACGGAACCCGCCACCCGGCTGATGCTGTGCGATGCGAGCAGCGCGGCGCTCTTCATGCCGTTAAGTGAAACGCCGGACTGATCAAATCCCTTGGAGGCTTCCTGCGAGGCGGAGGCGGCGAGCGCGGTGGAGGCGCTGGACCGTGAAAGCGCCGCGGCCATGACCTGGGCGGCGGTGGCGGTCTTATTGGCCGAGGCAGTGACCTGGTCAGTGGCGGCAGCGACGGCGGCCAGCTTGGGGCTGGCATCCTCTTCCATGGTCATTCTATAACTGAGATCGCCTGCGCCGTTGCTCATGAAGGGGTGCTCGGTTGGGGGTTGGAGGTTGGAGCGGGGTTATCGGTTTTCGGTTGTTGTTTAACAGGCGATTCGGATGATTCACATGGATTGACAGGATGAGCAGGATCACCGGATGGGACGGATGCGGAGCGGCGCTCAATGATGGTCTTGATGGCGGTCTTTAAATCTTTGAGCGCCTCGATCAGCTCAGTGGGCACATCGGCCAGCGGCGCTCCGGAGCGGGCCGCTGCATAGCGTTTGGCCTGGGTGTAGGCGCGGATGGCGGCATCCCGGCTGCATTCCCAGGTCCAGTAGTCCGGATCCGTGCCGGTCATGAGGGCGATATCCTGCGGGATGATGGATGCCATGGCATTGAGCTTGGCGATGGGGTCAAGGATATCCCGGGGCGCGGATCCTGGCGCGGCCGGCTTGCCGGGATCCGGCAGGGCCTCCGCGAGCTCCTCGCGGTCGATCTGCAGGGCGGCATCCACGGACGCGGCCAGTTCATCCACGGTGATGGGCAGGGCCTCCATGAAGGCCACCACGGCCGCGATGATATCATTGGCTGCCACCAGCGGCAACAGCACGTCCTTGCGCCTTGCATGGGCCAGGGCGAAGGCCATGGCGCACTGGCCGACGATCTGTTCCTGGCCGGCCACGGCGGGCATGGCGCGCTTGGTGAGCCAGCACCAGCAGCCGATGGTCAACTTGTATAGGTAGATGCTGGAGTCGCCCACGCGGACCACGTCGCCAATGAGGTCCAGATCGGATTCATGGCGGGCGGCCAGCACGCGCTTTGACAGCTCAACGATCCAGAGGATTTCCTGGTCGGTCGGCTGAATGAGATAGCGGCTGCGCAGCTCTTTGAGATGGGCAGCCGCCAGGGGCGAGATGTGCGGTTCGCGGATCACCGGACACCTCCTTTTTAATCACGCGCGATATGCTTTACAACGCTGTATCCGCCCTGCTTGGCGGTGACATTGGAGAGCTTGTAGCCATGCGTATCGAGGAGGGCATCGGCCAATGCGGCGATGGCGGTCGGATCGATTTCATCATGGGTGGTGATCGAGAAGGATTCCTCGCCGTCGTTGTTCTCGCTGGCGACCAACAGGCCATTGACAATGATGTCAATGTGCTTGGCGCTGAACTTGTAGCCGGCGGACAGGATGGACGCATCCGCGACCAGCGTTTCGATCGCCAGCGTGCCAAAGCCGCAGGCCACGGTGAGCGAGCTGGTGTAGGTGCTGACCGCCGCATGGGCGAATGTACCCGGGGTGGCGGACTCATGGTCATGGGCGTTGACCGTCATGACGGGCCATTCCTGGTCCCAGTCGATCCCGATGTTGTCCACATGGACGCCGCCGGAAACGCCGATTTTCGGGACATAGATGCTTCCGCTGATCTCGTAGTTGACGAACTTCAATTGGTAGCTGCGCTTGCCGGGCAGGCTATGCGTGGCCACGGAGTCACCGGCATTCCCCAGGCCAAAGAAGTTTGCGCGCTGGTTATTGGGATCTCCGCCCAAACAAGTCCAACCGGTGGCGGTGATGAGTCCGACGGGATTGAAAAACACTGGATTTGCCTGGGTCATGACTTTTCTCCTTTTATGCGGTTGTTTGCGGAATGACTTTTAGAAGTGAAAAGGTGGCTTTATAGGCGTTGAGAAGCTCGCCGTTGGGGCCGGTGACGGCGGAATCATCCTCCCAGTCCAGGCTGGGCCGGGTGCGGCCATCGGTGGCGAGGCGGATGGCGATGATGCATTGGATGAGGTTCTCGAGCGTGGTGTACAGCGGCGGCAGCGTGGCGCCGGCGGCGGAGATGCCGGACTTGCCATCCATGCCCATGGGTTTGCGGCTTGAGACGTAGAAGCTGAAGCGCGCCCGGGCGATGGCGTCGCGCTCGCTGGTGCTGTTCTGACGCTTGCTGCCGTCATAGGCGATCACCAGCGCGCCGCCGGGGAGCGTGAGCAGCGCGGTCATGGCGGCCTCCGGATCATTGGCGTTGATGAGCGTCATGGCGTGCTCGGCGGCAAATGATTTGAGCTCGGTTCCCAGAACGTTGAATATCTCGGCGGTGGTCATACGAACATGCCTCCATCGCTGCGGGTGGTGCGGGAGGGTTCGGTCCGGATGGATCCGGACGGCGCGGCCGTGGCATCCACCAGGGCGGCGGAAAGCGGCAGCTTGCCATCGCCGATCTTGCGCAGGATATCGCGCCAGGCGTCGGCCATGGTAGCGATGCGCGGGGCGTTTATGCTGCGGCGGATGAAGAGCAGCTCAATGGCGATCGCCACGGCGGCCTGGATCAGGTTGGCCGGGGGATTGGCGACAGGGGTAACGATCTTGGTGCAGATGAGGCCATCCACTTCAAGCGAGGCGGCGGCGCAGACGGAGGTGGCCATGGCGGAGGTGTCACCGGTCATTGCGTCATCCAGCGCGGCCTTGCGGTACTCTTCGGGAACCGCCGCCAGGAGCTGGTCTATGGTGATGTATGCCATGGTGTGAAGGTGGGGACGGCCTTTGAGGTGCGGCGTAACACCTCGCCGGCCGGAGCCCCGGGGTTTGGTTTAGCGCTAATCGAAGAGGTTTCCGATGACTTTGCAGGAGTTCGTGCCGGTCGTGACGTTGCTGGCGATCTTGAATTTATCGCCCACAAACATCGGCGGCACGTTGGTGATGACCATGACGTAATCGCCCGCCGCGATCACCTTGGTCCCCACCGTATTGGTGACGCTGCCCACCACCAGGCTCACCGTCTGCGTCTCGCCCGCGGGGGCTGTGAAGACGATGTACTGCGGCACAAACACGCCGAGTTGACCCACCGGGGTGACCGTGCCCGCGCCAAGCGGCAGCGTGGCGGAAATGAACTGGGGGCCGCGATCGGCCGCCATGGCCATCATGGACATGGTCATCAGGATCGCGCACACCAGCATCATCTCTCTCAGACTGAATCCTAAACGTTTCATTTTACTTATCCTTTTTTTGGGTTGTTCCCGCGGGTGGCTTAACCGCACACCCGCGGTGGTTTCACTTCACTGCTGCCTCATGCGGCGTTGTATTCCTTGGGGTTTGCTTACTTGCTGACGATGCGCTGTCCTGCGTCCGACTGGCCTTTACCGACGCCGTACATCAGGGTGTACGAACGCAAATACTTAGCCTTGTCCGGGTTGTACCACTCGCGGGTCTGGATGGAGATTCCGGTCTGCTCATCCTTGACGCTGCTGATCGTGATGTTGCTCTGACCTTCGCCGGGATCGGTCGGCAGCCGGGTGGCAAAACCCAACGCCGTGCGGCCGCCGCAGAAGCCCATCAGGTTTTCATCGTTTTCCGGCAGCGTGCCGTATTCCGACGGCTTGAATCCATGGATATCAGGAAGACCGGATTCGCCGATGTTCTTGAACCCCTGCAAAGCCAGCAGGGTGAGCATGGAGGTGTCGGACATCAGCGACCCGAAATAGTCGCTGTTGAGCAGCATGAAGCGGCTGATCGGGATCACCCCGCGTTTGGACAGCGGAACACCGCACATCACCATCGCTTTGCGGTCGAACCCATCCAAGCCGGCGCCCAACGCCCGGATCGACTTGTTCGGGAAGTTGGCGGCCGTGATCAATGCGCACAGGTCGGTGACAATCGCCGAACCGAGCGCATACGCACCGCCCAGGCTCAGGCGCTGCACCAGGTCCACACTCGTGCTGGAGGCTTCCGCCACGGACACGCTGTAGGTGTGGTGCTTGTGCTTGTTGAGAGGCACCGGGATGTTGACGATCGTTTTGGGAGTAGCCACATAGCCATTCTCCTGGTTGAAATCGATCGCCGTGGAACCCTGGACTTCCTGGATCGTGATCGTGTCGTTGAAGTTTGCGCGCGCATCCGAGCAGTCTTTTGCGATCTGCGAAAGAAACGGCAGCACCACATTCAGCTGGGCGAGCGCCTCCTGTGCGATCAGGTTGATGTTGGTGGATGGAATTGTGTTTTCAGCCATGACTTCCTCTTTCCTTTTCCCCGCTTAGCGGGATGTTTTCACTGCGTCTTCATGCCCTGTTGGGCGGGTTTATGTGCGAAATCAGCCCTTGCCTGTGAGCGCCTTGCGGTGTTCGACCCAGAACCGGCTGCGCGCAGCGCTGTCGGTGATGGCGTTGTATTGATCGATGAGGCTGGCACCGGCATTGGCCGGCTGGCGCGTGGTGGTGAGCTGTTTCAGCGGCACCGAGGCGCTCAGGGTCTTGATGTGGTCTTCCAGATCCTTGACCGAAATCACCTGGACGGCTTCGGCTGAAAGGGTGATGACCTTGCCTTCGGCCGCGGCCTGGCGCTGCATAAATTCCTTGTCGCGCTTCGCCAGCTCGGCGGCGACATTGGCGCTCATGGTCTTGACGGCGTCATCAATCGCCTTGCCGGAATCCGTGCCGCCTTTCATGGCGGCGATCTGGCCTTCCAGGTCCGCGATGCGCTTCGTCAGTTCATCGATCAGTTTCTGCAGTGCTTCCATGGCTTGTTCCTCTGTTGGGGGTTGTGTGTCTTCCGCATCGAGTTCGGCTTCAATGTCGCACCCTTCAGCGGAAAGAAATTTGACGCCTTCGGTGGCCCCGGCGCGGCACAGAGCGCCGGCGCGGAAGATCAGCACGGTGCCATCCTTGGCGGTGTTGACGGCGGCGCTGATGTCGGCATAGTTCTGGAAGTTATCGATGCCGTCCTGGGTCCATTCGATATCATCCAGCCAGATGCCTTCACCCGGAACCACCACCGGCGTGCAATAGCCCGCCACCTTGCGCGGCTCATTCTCACGCTCAAAGGCTTCCGTCCCCTCAATGGTGTTGTGCTCGAAATCAATGGGCACACGGTCAAGCATCAGGCGTTTATTGAGTTTCGGCATCTGTTCGGCCGTGCGCTCATTGACGATGATCGGCGCATACTTTGCGTTCAGGTTCTCACCCCACTTCAAGATCAGAAGGCGGGTGGGCAGCTCTTTCGCATTCAGCGCGCTCAGGCATTTGACTGTGGTGACCTTCATGCGGGCGAGGTTCGCAGAGAAAACGCAAATCCGCACAAAAGCGTGAAAGATGTGAAAAGGGGCGGTTGATGACAGTAGGCAGGCGGAGGAATGAAGCAGGCGGAGTGTTCACGCAAAGGCGCAAAGGGCGCAAAGGTTCTGGCTGATTACTGAAAGCTGAATGCTGACAGCTCTATCTATTTTCCGCGCTTGAAGAGGCGGTCGAAGTAGTCGCGGATCACAACCAGCAGGCGCTGTGACATCTCACTTTCTTCCATGCGGGCGCGTGGATCGGGCTTGTGGGTGACGGCCTTGACCATGATCAGGTGGATGGTGCTGGTGAGATTGTCGAAGATGGGGAAGCAGAGCGCCTTCTTGAACTTGGCCTCCACGCGGCCGCCTTTGTATTTGTGGGCCATGGGCACGGATGAGACGCGGACGGTGACGCTCTCCTGGCCGATCTCCGGAACGCCGATCTTGTCTGATCCTTCCCGCTGCCAGAAGTTTCCCGAGGGTATGCCGTCGCTCCGCGCCGGCAGCGCCTTGTAGTGGTCGCGGATGGCGCCGGCGGCCTCCTCGCCGATCCTGCCCAGCAGCGGCCGCTTGTTCTGCAGGAGCTGCATGCGCCAGCGCAGGTCAGGCGTCATGTTGTCAATCACCCTGAGATTGATTTTCATTTGATGTCCGCGCCCGTCACACGCCAGGCGCGCTGCTTTGGATCCATCTCAAAGTTGACGCTGGCGCGCCGGCCGATGATGCTCTTGTCAAAACGCAGGGAGCGGTTGCCGTCGCCGATCCGGATGCGGTCCGGCCGACGCCAGACGTGCGGGATCAGTTCAATATCCTTGGTATCTGTCGGCTTGTCTGATTTCAGCAGCGCCTTCACATCCTGCGCATCCATGACCATGCGGGTGCCCGGCAGCGAAAGGTCTTTGGGAACGTCCGCCGCCTTGTCCACGGCCGTGTTGGTGGCGGATCCAAAGCTGATGATATTGCTGCGGGTTACGGGTCCACCTCCGGCCGCCTCGGCCACAAGTCCGGCCACCAGGCTGCCCACCCAGACGGCATCATTGCCTCCGCCCTGGATATCAACCTGGTCGCCCATCATGGCCTGCAGCGCATCACGCCGGTTCGGATCCAGATCGCTCACGCTCTGGCGCATATCATCATTGAACTGGCGGTCCGGAGCGGGCGGCACATCATCATCAGGGCCTAGCAGGCCGAGCTTCTCCGTTTCCTCGCGCGAGACCTGTTCAAGCACGCGGGTGCTGCCGAACTCAAATGGCGGCCATGGCAGGCCGAAGCGCGAAAGGGCCGTCCAGATGGGCGAGTTTTTGAGCGCGATGAACTTTGTCTGGTGCGCGCCTTCCCAGTTCACCGCCTGACCGGACTCCTGCCAGCGCGATGCCCAGAACGCATTTGACCGCGGATGCCGCGCCCGGCTTTCGCTCAGCTCGCAGGCCGGAAAGCCATCCATGAAATCAGGATCATTGCCGATCTTCCAGCGGGCATAGTTCTGCGCGCTCCCGGTCTGGAAATCGAAGATCAGGCCCAGCCGGCGCTGGCTGGCGATGTTGGTGACGACATTGCCTTCTTTCGTGTCCAGCCCCTCATCCAGCGCGATCTGGCGCGCGAGCATGATGAACACATTGCGGTCAACGAAAGCCTCCTTGTTGTTGGAGAGCTGTATCCGCTTCTGGCTGATGTTCGCCTGCAGCAGCGCCTTCATGCTTTGGACCAGTTTCTCATTCTCCACCCGGGCGGACCAGAAGGAGCGGTCCCGGATCGCCAGCGGCTGCGCCTGCCATTCCGCATGGCTCATGGCCGAAAGCACGGGCGACTTGGAATCAAACTTGTCAATGGCCGACTGGACAGGGCCAAAGTCATCGGCAATGGACAGCGTTTTCACCCGCGAAAGCCGCGCCTGGTCTAGCAGCGCCTGCTGCATGGACTGGGACATCGCCTCATAGAGCGCGTCATCCAGCGGATCCGGATTGCCGCGCGGCATGCGCCTGACCAGGTCCTCGGCCTTGTCCAGCATGTCCATATCAAAGCGCGTGTCCTTGACGATGGCGGCCAGCTCGCGGTAGAAATCAAAGATGGGCTTTGCCCAGGCGTTGAGCAGTTGCTTGTTCATGCCCGCGAGAGTAGCGCAAGCGCATGGCGCGGGGCGCGAGGTGTGAAAGATGTGGCGGGGCGAGAAGGAAAGGCTGTTAGGCTGTAGGCTGAAGGTTGGCAGAACGGAGGCAGGAGTCAGCAGTCAGAATGAATGATCCGTCCGGCAAAGAGCTTTCCAGGAGTCATAACCCAGAATGAAAAAGTCAGGAATGCGGGCACTATAAACGACTTTAAATTTTTCGCATGGCATACGCATGACAACCTGCATGCCGATCACAGCGCCGAATTTTTCAGCAATATCAAATCCAAATCCTTTAAAATTAAGCATGTAGCTTCTGCGCTTTTTGATCAGCCGCTTTTTCCGCAGCAGCGATCCGCCCGGCATCCGTCCCCTTCGCATAATTTTTGGACGCAATTTATCGCTCTCCTTGCACATCCATCGCCTTGCGGATGTCGTCTCTGGTTTCGATGTGGGCAGGATTTAAAAATCCCTCTATGCCTTTTTTCGAACAATATTCAATCCAGCAAACGTTAAGCACCCATTCCAGAAAAATGGTGCCTGGGTGGGGCTGCGGCGTTATGTGTTGCCATATAATATTGCGCTTGTCTTTTCTCTCTGGAGGCGTGCAAGGTGCACATTCGTCCGCATTAAATAATACGCATGAGTCACAGCAGCTTAGACACCCATGCGGGATTTCAGTAGCCATAATGCCGCAGCCGTTATAAACACCGCCTTGCTGATCTTCATTAATGACAAGATTTCTCATATCACACCTCCATCACTTCATTTCCGCAATGCGGGCAGTTGCCAAGACGCAGCGGGCAGCCTTTCGGGCAGTCCATGACCACATGGCACCGCAGGCAGCCCGACACACGCCGGCCGCGCCATCCGCATTCAGAGCATTTAACCGGATACCCCTTGTGTTTCATCCCAACCTCCAAACCCTAAAACCAGCAAACCAAAAACCGACAACCTTCTACTTGTACGTCCCGCGGTACTTTTCAATGTTCTTGCCTTCCCGCTCCCAGAACCACGGATCCTCGGCGACCTTGTCCAGGTGTTTTTCCCAGGAGTCCACGTCCAGAAACCAGATGCGGGGAGCGACCTGGACGATGATGATGAACCCTGATTCATGCAGGCGGCGCAACGTCACCTCCTGGTGATGACTGATTCCGAGCAGCTCCCAGCCTTTCTTATCCAGAAGCAGTAGACGCTTGCTTTTCGTCACGTTCACCTTGTGCTGCACGGTGTCCACCCACACGCCCGGGGCGACCTGCGCAATCGTTTCCGGCACCATGATCATCCGTCATTCCCCTTTCGCGTCATTTCGCGCATTTCGTAGTTAATCCCAATCCGTGGTCAATTCCTGATTGCATACGACATCATGGTCTGCTCCGCGCCGGCCAGCAGCCGGGCGCGCGCCCGGGCAAAGTTCCGCTCCGCCTCGTCCAGGTCGATCGCCTCATAGATGCCGCGCTTGTTCGGCGCCTCGGCGACCAGCTTGGCAAAACCATCCCGGCACAAGTTGCTGACCCGGGGCGCCACGGAGTTCAGGTCCCAGCCCATCATCTGCGCCAGCTCGCGGCAGGTGCAGGGTCCATGCTTCCACAGCGCCTGGTAAACCTCCATGCGCTTGGCTGACAGGCCGTCCTTAATTTCCGCGAAGGTCTTGTTCTTGAGCTGCTCGGGCGTCATCGTTTTTCCCCTCCGTCTTATCCGCGGTTTATTTTTCGCGACCTTTCGCGCATTTCGTAGTTAATCCCCATCCGTCCTATCCGTGTGATCCGTGGTCAATTTATTTTCCCGAACCCCGAACCCTGAACCCTTTTCCTGCTTCCCGCTCTTATCTTTCTCCATGCGCCATGCCCTCTGCGCCTTTGCGTGACACTCCGATCTGATCCTGCCCATCCTGTCCATCCATGTTAATTTTCCCGTCTCATCCTTCTGCCGCTTTCCGCCGCCACCGACCCCCCGCGAAGCCCCGCGAAAGCCACCAAACGCTTTTTGCCAGCCAAGATGGCGGTCGCACGCTCCACCGCCTCCTAAGGCATCCTGGGCGTTTTGGCGCGGCGGTGCGCTGCCGCCCTTTTCAGGTCATAGATCAGCACCCAGAGCTGCTTAGCCTGCAAGTCCGCCAAAGGCACGCCCTTGAACTTGCTGCGGGCGATGTGACCGGCGTACTCCAGCGGCCGCTCGATCACGTCCGACGCATGGTGGCAGGTCGCCTGGAAGATCGCCCACGCCTGGCGGCGGGGATCTGAGATCGCCCGGGACTGCCAGAACTCCTGGCTGCGGGTGTCCTGGTTGAGCCGGGCAAAGTGGCCCATCAGCGCCGGATAGTCCGCCTGGGTGCAGCAGGTTAGGTGCCGGCGGCCGCAGGCGGCCACCTGTTCCTCCTGCCGCCATAGTTCAAGCGCCTGGCTTTTTGTTAATGCCAGGGGATTTCCAGAATCCAGGACATCCTGGTCAAACATCGGCATGCCGTGCAGCTTCCAGGCCTTTTCAGCGGCCATGGCCACATTGCGTTTCTGCTCGTTGCTCAGCGCGGCCGAGGCCGCGCCGGCCGCTGCCTGTTCAACTGTCGCCATGACGCACCTCGTTTGGATCCGTGACTGTGGGCTCGACGAAGAACCTGCGCTCCTGGTTGATCTTCAACCCCATGGTTTTGATCTCATCCTTTTTCGCCAGGATGGCGCGGTCCGCGATGATCTGCTCCTTGTTGACGCTGGGATCCACCCGCACATACTGCGGATAATTTTCTTCCAGGTATTCCAGCGCCTGCTTCCAGGTGTGCTTGGAAAGCAGCTTGAGCGTGGGCATCCCGGTGCGGTAGCCCACAATGCCATGCGCCATGGAGATGCTGGCCTTGCCCGCAAACTCCTGGGGATTGCGGTCCGCCCAGGACTTCGCCTCAGCCATTTGCGCCTTGATAAAGTTATCCAGGCCCGTCAGTCCGTCCGCATATTCCGCCCGCACCGCGGCCAGGCGTTGATCCATCAGGGCAGTGAGTTCGCTCATGCGGCTGGTGGCCATGCAGATGTTCAGCAACACGATCTCCACCTCCTCGCGGGTCTGCGGACCGGCCGGCATCTTGATTTTGAGTTTCTTGGCCATGGCTACCTCCGTTTAATTGCGATATCGATGCCTTTGACAAACATCTTTGCGGTTGGGCTGGCCGAGCCATCCATCTTCCGGACGATGTTGGCAACGTCACGCACAAAGGCCATATAGCCGTGGGTGTCGGCTTCGGCGCAGATGAGCTTGGCGCCCGCCAGCATGTCGTTTTCCTGAGCATCCGGGAAAACGTGACGAAGATATTTGACGGTGTCCCGCTCCGAAAGATGGAGCTGCACCCGCTCGGCCAGCCGGTTGGTGGTGAGCTGCCGCGCCTCCATGTAACTGGACCGCTCCAGGCGCGTCCACAGCGTGGGGATCGCCGCCAGGAGGAATTGACCCGGCGTCTTGTTCACCAACGTCTTCAGGGTGTTTAGCGAGCGCGGACCAAGGTGGTGCGCTTCGTCAATGGCCAGGCAGTACGTTTTTTTATTCAGCAACTGCACGCACTTGTCCAGGCGATCCACCTTGCTGATCGGCACGGCTTCCGGGCTGATCTTGCGCAGGATCTCCGCCAGCAGCGCGCCCGGGGAATCATCCCACACATCCGACGTTTCAAACATGACCACCTGCATGCCATAGCGGCCCGCCAGGACTTCCAGGGCCTTGGTCTTGCCGATGCCGCTGGGGCCTTCGATCAACACGACCCGGGCATTGGTGCCCGTCTTGCTGGACTTCATGCATTCCAGCGCGCTGCGGATCACCTCGGTAACGGCTGTCAGATCGTCATAGATCTGGATTTTGTTGTAGTCCCCTGAATCAGACATCGCCTCGATCAGCGCCAGGGCTGCGCGGTAGTTCATAAGCTGCGCCTCGATGTCGTATTCATCCGTCTGCCCATCCCGCAGCCGGCCATAGGTCTTGTCGCTGCCAAGGCTGGGGAACTCCCGCACCATCTGGCTGATTGATTTCCCCTGCGCCTGCTGCCATGCGTATATTTTTTGCGCCATCTCAACCAGCTCTTTGGCGCCCTTCATGTCTTTTGCCTGTTCGCTCATCCAATCCCCCTTGTGTTTGAAATTAAATCGTGTCCCTGGCAACATCCGTCTGGTTGCAGGCATCACAGAAATCCAGACCCTCATCAACGCTCTCGCCGCACACATCGCACACCCAGCCGGTGCCGTTGCAGATGCTGCAGTTGCGATCGCCCTTGACCCGCCCGTCACCCGTCCCGCCGCATGCTTCGCACTTCATCGCTCCACCCCCTGTTTTGTGCCGCCAGTTGGCGGCGTGTTACATTTTCTCGCAAATTAAAACCGAAGCACAACCGACCACATATCCGATAAAAATATGAAGCGCCGGATCGGCCTGTTTCCCCTCGATCAGCGTTAAAATCATTGCCATGACAAAAGTTGAAATCGTCCCGCTGATAAAATATTTCTTCATGCCTTCACCCCGGAAATCTTCTTCACGTTTTTCCACTGTTGTGAATCCATTCCTTGAACGAGGGCCACGAGGCGATTCATACGATCAATATCTATCGGTTCTTGTTTTTCATCATCGTCCTGATCAAAAGGAATCAGGATTCTGTTTTTGTGGATGAACGCCACCATTACCTCTTTAAGATTACTGCTCCACTGTTTGCGGTAGTGCGCATAGCAATCCTGGGCATCGATCTGCTGCGCGACCGTCAGCTCGAAAAATATGGATTTCCCTTTTTTGTAATTACACACCTCCCGGGTCTTGCAGATGAATGCGATCACAGAATTAAGCAGCGCTCTTTGATACCTGTCGGAAAATTTGAATTGGACAAAGGTCTTTTTATCTGTGGCCAGTTGGTCAATGGTCACACCATGGCGCCGGCACAGCGCATTGAGCATCTTGCGTGCATTTTCACGCTCGCCACCAACCCCGGAAGATGCCAATGCTTCAATCTTTTTCAGCCTGTCAATGAGTGTGTCCTGCTGTTCCATCCCATCCCCCCTTCAACTTTGCGCCCTTTGCGTCTTTGCGAGAAAATTCCGAATCCTACGCCGTCAAAATCCCCGCTTCCTTCTCCAGCGCGACCAGGTCAACTTCCTCGGCCGCGGCGGCCCGGCGTTCGATCTCCGCCGCCAGCTCAACGCTCTGGCGGGATCCGCCCAGGCGCAGCGTGGCATCCGCGCCGGCGGGTGTGACCGCCTGGCTGACGCCCTTGACCAGCGCCCCGGTCAAATCGTGGGCCCGCAATTCGCGCCGCACCACCGCGGACGCCAGGCGCTTGATCCGCGCGGCCTCCGCAGCGCCATCCGCAAAGCCCACGCGCCACATGCCGGACGCCTCATCCGCCAGCACATACGGCGCGGCATCCACACAGCAGCAGCCTGGATCAATGACCATGCCTGCGGGGTGGTCCTTCCACCGCGCCGACAGGCTGACATGGGCCGTGACCGGATGATGGAACGGATCGAATGAGACCCAGACCGGCGCGCCGTCAAAGCCGACAAGTTTCTCGCTGCAAAAGTGGTAGGGCCTTTCCTCGCCCAATGGTGAAAGCGCGGTGGCCACGGTCATGCCGCGGCGCACGGTGCGCTCAAAGCGCTCGCGCAGGGTCAGGTGCTGGATGTCGGCAGAAAGCGCCGGCCGCGGCACGGCGGCCAGCCCGGCGGCGTGCATCTCGGCCGGGATCCAGCTGCCGTAATGCGAATATTTGGACTCAATGCGCTCCTCGTTGCACCAGGTGATGCCGCGCTGGATCGCCGTCAGGGCCGTCTCCAGCCCGGGGAACACCCGGCGCGGATCCAGGCTGCCGGCCTGGCAGCGGGTCAGCAGCTCGTTTTCCCGGTCCATCTCGCCCCGGTAGCGGCCGATCTGCCCATTGCTCAGCTCGCTCAGCGGCGTCCATAGCCGGTTCCACACGCCTTCAATCAGCTTGTTGTGGGGGCGGCCCTTGGCGTCGATCATCTCCACGCCGGCCAGCCGCAAAAATTCGATGGTCCGCTGCGCCTGCCACGCGCCGCCCTCAAACATGACCTGCTCTGGCTGGTAGGTTGACCAGGCGTGCGCGCAGGTGGCGATCACGTCCTGGGCGCGGTAGGAGTCGCGCAGCCGAATCACATAGCCCCAGCCGACCATGTAATCCGTCGCATCATCAATTCCCGCCAGCAGCTGGAAGCGGCCCAGCCTGCAGCCGTAGCGCTCGCTGCATCGGTCGCCGCCAAACTCCCAGGGGATGGTTACGCAGAAGTTGATGCTGGCATCGTCCCAGCTCTGCCGCTCGCCCGGGCGCAGCCGGCGCAGCGAGCCATCCGGCTCACGCACCATGCGCAGCATGCCGGGCGTGTACATGCCCGCCAGCTTGCGGCCAGACTCATCACGGTATCCCGCCACGGCCGCGTCACCCGTCACGCCGCGGCACGCCCGGCGGACCGCCACCGGCAGCGTATGCTTAGATTTGCGCTCCTTCAAGATGGCCTTCCGCGCCTCGCTGCCGAGCTGGGACGCCGGATCCTTGGCCGCGGCCCGGGCGGCGTAGGTCATGGATCCGGCGCCCTTGCGCAGGTTGCTCCGCACATACCGCGCCCGCAGCTCCTGCGCCTCCCGGGGCGCCAGCTCAATCTGACCCGGGCGTCCGATCGCTCCACATGGCATGGGCGGGTATTGCATATTATTCCTCGTCAATGGACCAGGTGGCCGGGAAGTGTTTTGAGACCATGGAAAACATGTTTTCCAAGTGGGCGCGCTGATCCGGAGTGATCGATCTCCAGTGCGGCAGGCTGGTGGACAGCTTGATCAGCGCAGCTTCGATGTTGCGGTAGTGGTTCACATCCGCCCGGGCCGATCCCGCCTTGCGGCGCGATCCTTCGCCGATGATGCCAGCCCACGCCCGGGTGGCTGACACATTGCCTGACAGCACATCATCCAGCGTGCGCTTGGCAAGCTCGGCGTTCTCGGGCGTTGACGGGATGGTCTGGGCGTTCTTTTTGCTGTCGTAAAACTCAACACTCTGCCCCTGGGAAAGATCGCTCAGCATGCCGACATACTGCGCCCGCTGCATCAGCCGGCGCGCCGTGTCATCCGAGATGCCAAGCTCCTGCCGAACCATCACCTGCCACCCCGCTTCGTTGTTTTTCACTTTTTGCAAGTTGTTGGAATCTGCATCTTTAAGACACCTCGCCGCAGGGGTGCGGCGAAGAGTACCCTTTTCGAAACCACCGCCAACACCCTGAGCAAAAAACTCAGCCCGCAGCGCGAAAATCTCGCATCCCAATCGGATGATCGCCTCGGCCCCGGCGCGGTAATATTCCCTGGCCTTTTCCCAGGACGGCGCCTCCGGCAACTCCCATTTTGGCACCACACTCACCGCATGATCCGGAACCACCGTGACCTCTTTCGCGCATTTCGCGGGATAATCTCCCGTCTTCCCTTCGTGTCCTTTCGTGCCCTTCGTGGTTAAATCCTGATCCTGCCCATCCTGTCCATCCATGTGAATTGAACGTCCCTTGCTCATTCTCAAATCTCCCAGTTTTGAAGTGTCGCCATCAGCGTCACCTTGTCCGCAATAAATCCCGCCACATTTTTCAGATGCAAAGCCGACTTCTCGGCCGCCGCCGCATTCTTCTTGTTCACCGCGCTGTTAAGGATGAACAGCTCACGCATGCAGTCACCCAGCGCCATATCGAGCTGCGCCCGGTGGGTGGGTTGGTCCGCATCCATTTTAAACTCCGGCCCCATCTCCATTCCCCTTTCGCTTTTTCCTATCGATCCTGTCTATCCTGTCCATCCATGTGAATTAATCTGCGCCTACGCTAACCACAGCACCACCGCCCACGCGGCGATCGCCAGGATAGCCGCCAACCCGACCACCTCGTGCCACCGTGTGATCCGCGCCTCGCGCCGCTCCGCTTCCGTCCTGTATTCCGTCGTGATGTGCATCGTATTCCTCCGTGTTAAAATCCGTCTGCTTCCCGGTTGCCATCGGCAAGGCCGTCTGGTATACAAACGTTATGTGGGCAAAAGCCGAGAAGCTGACCAATATTCGCAATGCCGTCGCCAGCCGGCTGCTTAACAATGTGGTCACCCTTGCCACCGCCGCGCTGGGCCTGACCATCACCTTTCGGCGCGACCTGACCGCCGGCTCCAACCCCATCGCCCACCCGTGGCTGCTCAAGGCCAGCTGGTGCGCCTTCGCCCTTGTCATCATTGGCGGAACCATTAGCCGGTGGGGTGATGTGGTTGTCCTTCAAAAACTGATCAAGAGTCTGAAGTTTGACGACGGCAAAACGGTGCTTGTTGCCAGGCTTCCAAGGATTTGCGCGGTCTCCTACTATGCCGCCCTGGTTGGCTTCATCGCCGGCGCCCTGTGCCTGCTGGCCTTCGGGCTCTTCAATTTTTAACGCCAGCACATAGATGGGCCTTACCGGCAGCGTGTAGGCGATAATTTCAGGCACAAACCAATTCTTCATGGAACCCCAAAAGCTCATGCCGCCCTCCCTGTGTTTTTGATCAGTTCCTGAAACTCCTGGCGCAGCGCGGCGAGCTCAGCCTTCAAGGCGGCGACCTCTTCCCGCGTGTTGTACAGCGCGTCAATCACCGCGCGGAACTCCATGTAGCCAAAAAGTCCGGTATAAACGCCGGATGCATTCACTTTTGGCTGCATCTCCTCGTGGTAGTTCCGGAAGAGCTCCTCAAACTTGGCAACCACCTTGCGGCCCGGTGTGCGGCCACGCTCTAGCATGTATTCGTAGTTCTTAGAGATGTTCAACTGCTTGGCGATTTCCGCCTGTTTCAGCTTCCTGCTCTTCCGGAACAGCCGCAGCCGCTCGCCAAAGGTCAGTGCTTCACTCATGCCGACTTCCTCCCTTTCTGTTCCTGATTTTCCGGCAGCGTGGGAATCAGCCGCAGCACGCGGCGGTTCTGGAATTGCCCATTGAGCACGCGGCACAGACTTTCGTAGCGGATCCCCAAAAGCGGCGCGGCCTTGCGGTAGGAATAACCCTTGCTTTTTAGCTCGACTTTCGCCTGTTGCAATGTCATCATGCGTCAAATATTGTACATCGAGCTGTAAAATGCAACCGGTAAATGTAAAAAATTTTACAGATAGGATTACGGCTCTACAGAAGCGCATGGACGTTTCTGACTCCGCCCTGGCGCGCGAATTGGGTATATCCCGACAACTCCTTTATTTAATGCGGTCCGGAGAGCGGTTGCCGTCTAAAAAAACATGCCTTCTTATTGAGAAAACCGAGCAGAAATATGCACCAGAATCACCAGATCAACCACAGCCAACTGTACAAAAAAACGTAAAATTTTTTACATCTGACAGGGAAGCGGTTGCTTTGGAGAGAATTGCTGATACTCTTGACTCAATACTCACGCATCTGAAAACAGGAGCAGCCCATGAGTGATATCACTGTACAATGCCCGGCGTGTAAAATTGATCTTTTGGTTCCTTCCGAGCTTGCGGGAACGCAGGCGGAATGTCCGAACTGTGCGGAGCTAATCACCATTCCCATGCGTCCATTTGCTACCGCAGAGGTCAAAAAACGGCCCGTCATCATTGATCCACCCAAGAAAAACAACTGGCTAAAGATGGCCATCGCCATCCCGCTGCTGCTGGCGTTGCTAGGGTTCATCGGCTACATGATCTACGCCCAGACCTTCAAGTTGACGAAGGAGGATAAGCAGGCGACCGCCTGGAAGAATGCCGAAGCAAAAGCCATGAATGACTTCAGAAAAGAGCAGCGCGAACGTGATGCGAAATTAGAGGAAGACATGAAAAAAATCCGCGCCGAGCACGGACTATAATTTTTGCGTCATTTCGCGCCTTTCGTAGTTGATTCCTGATCCTGCTCATCCTGTCCATCCATGTGAATCATCCGGATTATCCGCGTGATCCGGGGTAAACACTCTTTCCGCGTTGACGGAAATTCCGCAGCCAGATTTTCCGTCACCGTTTCATCCGCGGTCAATTCAGGTGGTATTTAAAAGCCACGGCTTTTCCGCCCCACCATCCGCATCTTGCCCAACCATCCAACCAGCAAACCGACAACCGATCACCGACAACCGTCCCAACCTCCTCGCTTTGCTCGCCCCTGCCACATCTGCCACGCCTCGCCACAATGATCCGCCGCATCCGCTACTCTCGCGGGCATGGACATCCTTCACATCTTTCACGCTCTGCGCCATGCGCCACGCGCCTGCGCTACTCTCGCGGGCATGAACACTTTCTGCACCTTTGCGCCCTTTGCGCCTTTGCGTGAAAAACTCCTGTCTTCCCTTCGTGTCTTTTCGTGCCCTTCGTGGTCAATCCGTCTCTATAAGGAGAACACATGAACATCGCCCTCTGTGAAGCCATCGCCAAAATCGTATGGCCCATGGTCAAGCCCATCGTCATCCACCTCGGCAAGGATCTGCGTGACAAGTTCGCTGCGGATATCGCCGCTGCCCAGCAGAAGAAAGCGAACACTCCCCAATGAAATCTTTTTTCGTGTCTTTCGTGTGCTTCGTGGTTAAATCCCTCCGCCATCCCATCCTGTCAATCCTGTCCATCCATGTGAATTTCCTGCATTTCCTGTGCTCCATGCACCTCCACCGCTGGCAGCGGCTGCCGGTTGACGACTGGCAACGCCGGCGCGGGTTCACCGCCCGCCGGCGCTGCCGCACCTGCGGCGAGGAGCAGGTTCTCATCCCGGGCCTGCAGGTGTTCATGCTGCTGGCGCTCATGTGCTGCCTCACCGGCTGCACCGCCATCAAAAAAACATATGTCTACGCCTGGGACTGCTTTAATCCGCCGGCGGCAACAACAACCAATGGAGCAAGTCAATGATGGTAGATCCGCAGAGTGTTTGGGTGAATGGGGCCTGGCTTGCCATGCCGACACTGGCCTCGATTGTCATGGTCGTCGTGTCACTCCTTTCGCTCAGGCGCAATCCTCCGCTGGAACGGGAGCTGGCGGAAAAGTACGTCAAAAAAGAGGACCTGCAAAAAATGATCGACGACCTCTGGGACCGCATCAACGCCAACCAGAAAGAGCGCTCCGATATATGCATGAAGCAGCATGCAGACCTCAATGACATCATCCGGGCTTTTGAGCGGGCGATTGGACGGCTGGAGTATCTGGCAACAAGGAAGGAACAAAAAAATGGCACTCACATTGGATGAAAAAGGCGAACTGCGCTGGGCTGTGCTCGGCTTCCTATACGATCACCAGGCCAGCAACCCCTGGCCGGAAGATGCGCTGCTGCGCCTGCTGCTGCATGAGCGCCGGGTAGCCTCAACTGAAGTGACCCGCCAGGACCTGCGCGAGGCGCTGGCCATGCTGCAGGGGTTCCTGTTCGTTCAGGACGTGTCCGCCGCCGATCCCCTCAATGCCATGCACCGCTGGATCATCACGGCGGATGGAGTGATCACCCATGAACGCAAACAATGACCGCGCCGCCACCGGCAAGATTGCCCAGCTCGAATTTGACACCCGCGAGGGCATCTGCCAGCGCCTGCTGGACGGCTGGACCGGCAAGCGCATCATAAAATGGCTGGCCGAGCAGGGCATCACCGGCTGCAACGAGCAGAACATCAGCAACTGGCGCAAGTCGGAAAAAGGCTACCGCGCCTGGCTGGCGGAGCAGGAGCGCCTGCTGGCGATCCGCACCGAGGCCGAAACGACCCGGCGCGAGTTGACCGCCGGCGGCGGGGCCATCCATGACCGTATGGCCATCGAGTTTGCCCAGGCGTTGATTGCCTTCCGCGGGCAGGTCGCGGGTGATCCCGCGGCCCTGGCGCGGCTGTCCAGCGCGGCCGCCTCAATCATCCGCGCCGCAACCAACCGTGAAAAGCTGGATGTCACCCGGGATGTCCTCGCCCTGGAGCGCGAGAAATTCGAGGTGCTCCAGCGCAAGGCCGACCAGGCCGACCAGGCCATCGGCGTGGCTTCCAACAAGTCACTCACTCCGGAAGAGCGCGACGCAAAAATCAAGGAAGTCTTTGGAGTAAAATGAAGAGCCCCCTGGATATCCTGCTGCCATACCAACGCAAATGGGTTGATGACTCATCCCGCTTTAAAATTGGGATGTGGGCGCGCCAGACGGGAAAGTCTTTTTCATCCGCGCCAGAGGCGGTTGTTGACGGACACCTTAATAAGCAGGTTGACTGGCTTATCCTGTCAAGGGGAGAGCGGCAATCATTGGAGTGGCTGGCAAAAGCCAAAAAGTGGGCTGAGGCTTTCGACATCGCCATTGACGGCTATATAGAACAGCGTGATGGACCTGAGACGCTGATCAAGTCCGCTGAAATCATTCTTCCCAACAAGAGTAGAATCATCGCGCTGCCTGCAAATCCAGACACCTGCAGGGGTTATTCCGCAAATGTGATCCTGGATGAATTTTCCATCCATGAAAAACCGACCGAAATCTGGAACGCGATCTTCCCCAGCATCACCAATCCGCTGACCGGTCTTAAAAAATTGCGGGTTCTCAGCACGCCCAACGGCCGCGGCAATAAATTCTATCAGCTTTGGACTTCGGACAATGCCTACTCAAAGCACAAGATCACCATCCACGATGCGATCAAGGGAGGCCTGCAGATCGATGCCGAGGAGCTGCGCAAGGCCATTGATGATCCGGACGCCTGGGCGCAGGAATACCTTTGTGAGTTCATCGACGCCGCGTCCATCCTGCTGCCGTATGACATGATCGCCACCTGCGAGACCGAGCTGCAGCCCACTGATTTCACACGCCGGTACCTGGGAATTGACATCGGCCGCAAGAATGACCTCACCGTCATCTGGGAATTGTGCCAGATGGGGGATGTGCTTTGGACCGCATCGGTGGATGTGATGCGCAATACCGAATATTACCTGCAATATGAGGCCATCGCCGCGCGCCTGGCGGATCCCAGCGTCAAGCGTTGCGCGATCGACTCCACCGGCATCGGCGATATGCTCGCCGAAGAGCTGCACCGCAAGTTCGGATCCCGGGTGCTGCAGTGCCACTTCACCGCCGAACTGAAAGGGGAAATCTTCACCGGGTTGCGCCGGCGCATGGAGGAGCGCACGCTCCGGATCCCGGTCAGCCGCGATGTGCGTGAGGACTTGCACGCCATGGAAAAGACCGTCACCAGCAGCGGCACGGTGCGCTATGCTGCGCCCCGCAGCGCCGATGGCCACTCGGACCGCGCCGCTGCGCTCGCCCTGGCGGTGCATGCGGCAAAAGATGACATCTCCGCGCCGATCGAAATTTCAAAACCGCGCGACCGTTTCCCGTTCCCGAATTATTTCGGCGGGCGCTACAGCGGCGCATCAACAATGGGGAGGATATAACCATGGACATCATCGACAGGATCAAAAACTTATTCCCTGGACAGCAGCGGCCGGTGCGTAAAAATTCGCCTGGCAAATATCAGCCCGACTCCTGGATTGAGTGGATGGACGTCAACCGGATCGCCATGGCCATCCGCTCCGCCCGGGGCGGAAACACCGTGCCGCTTTTCGCGCTCTACCGCGACATCGTCATCTGCGACTCGCACATCCAGTCCGAGCTGAACAAGCGCAAGCTTGCTGTGCTGGGTGATATCTTCCGGATCATGCCTTATGATAAAAAATCTGAGGCGGACCGCGCCACGGCCGTGGCTGTCGAAAAGGCCATATACGGGATCCCGAAATGGCGCAACGCCATCGCGCACCTGCTTGACTCATCCCTGTGGCCGGTCGCCATCCTGGAGAAGGTCTATGAGGCCGATGGGGTCAACTTCAAAATCGCCAGGCTGCAGCCGGTACCGGCAACAAGCCTCGACTATTCAACCGGCTCGCTGATGATCCAGTCCACGGATGAAGATGGAAAACCGATGAACGATCTGCTCGAGCCGGATCCCGCAAGGTATATCATCCACCGCGGCCACCTGCTTTCATTCCCAGACCAGTTTGGCGGACCGATGCGCTCGCTGATATTCTGGTGGTTGTGCTCAACCATGACACAGGACTGGTGGGTGCGCTTCTTGGAGCACTTCGGTGCGCCGTTCATTGTCGGAAAATATGACCCAAATAATGCGGACGATCGCGCGGTGGTCACCGAGGCGATCTCATGCGCCTCTCGGCTCATGGGCGTGGCGGTAAGCAAGGATGCCGAAATCCTGCTCGAGCAGGTGGCGGCAGGATCAGCGGATGCCTATGAAAAATTCATCGCCGTGGCCGAGCGCAAAATTTCCAAGCTGATCCTTGGCCAGACCCTTTCATCGAATACCGATCCGACTGGAATGGGATCAGGTGTCAGCGATCTGCAGGGCGAGGTCCGGGAAGATGTTCGCAAGTACGATGCGCAGATGATCGCCGAAACACTGCGGGATGATCTCTTCACCCAGTTCTGCGCCATCAATCGCATGCCGGGACAGGCTCCATATATGGTGTGGGGTCAGGAATCAGTGGCCGAACAGAAGGCCACGGCCGATGTCCTGGTCTCGCTTCGCGGGGCCGGCTTCCGTCCTACGGATGACGCCCTGGAACCCTTGTCTGAAAAATTCGGATTCACCATTGAGCGTGATTCGAACGTCAATCAAACCATTCCCGGGATGTTTCCCAACCATCAGCCATGAGCGTTTACGATTCAACCGCCATGCGCATGGCGCCGGCCACCGGCGATATAATTGCGCTGCGCTATTCCGATCCCGACATCTACATGCGGGCCATCGAATGGGCCACAAAAGGAATCACGCATCACGATGAGCTGATCGTGGAAACATGCGGCTTATTATTCTGCGCAGATGCTAAGTCGCCTCACATGGAGCTGATCCCGCTTTCCGACAGGTTGGATCAGGTCGCAAGCGGGAAGATCAAAATTGCAATTATGCGCCCGTCCGCCGTCATGAAAATGCAACAGGACGAATACAATCTGTGGCAGGCCCGGGTGTACGGCGCCACCCTGGCAATGGCTGACATGGATGTGCCGTATGACTGGCCGTCGATATTTTCCCAGGGTTGGAACGCGATCGCATCGGCCCTTCCTTATAAGCTGGGCGATCGCCTGAAAAATTCAGAGCATAAAATCTACTGCACCGAGTCAGTCGATTTAGCCTGGACAATTGGCGGAAAAAACCCGCTGCGCGAAAAATTGACTCCGCAAAAATTCTTGGCCCCTGTGCATGTCGAGCGCTTGTGGAAGTCTGCCGATCTGATCGTCATACGGGACTACGGGTTGGAAACACTGCTGGCTTCCCGCTGGGGTGATAAAGTAATTTCGTCTTGATCCCGGTCATCCGCAGGGCCCACAAAAATCCTACTGCCGGCCGCGCGGTTTTTTTTACGCCCGCGATGGCTCCGCGACCCTTTCGCAGCCACCCCGCGCTGACCCTTTTCGTTTCACCTTTCAGACCCTTTTCAATTGACTGGACGTTTTTGCCATCCGCCACGCCCGTAAAATCCTCCCCATACCCAGTATTGACGGGCCTCTTTTAAAGATCAGATCAAGCCTTCTCAACCCGTCTCAACCCTTTTCAAGCATTTCGCCTTGCCGTGACGCACGCCGCATGGGTCGCGCCCAGCCGTTATTACGGCAAAGGCCCCACCCGCGCCATGCGGCAAAATGCGGCCGCAAATCCCGCGCCGCATTTCGTGCGGTTTGTGGCGTCATTCCTCAGCGTATTCACCTGTGCCGGGTGCGTCATCGTGTTCTTCGCCATCGGACGGCTGTTGACCGGGTCAAGCCGCGCTGGAGGCTATGCCGCCGTGCTCTTTGCCTTCGGCTCGCTGCTGTTCCCCTATGCCGGTGACTTTTTCAGCGAACCGCTGGCCATGCTGTTCGTGCTGATCGCCCTCCATGCGCTGGTGTCAAATGATATGCAACCAACGTCCGCACGGCACGACCTGGAGCGCCTGGCGGTTGCCGGGGCGGCGCTGGGCGCGGCCGTCACCGTGCACATCACGACCATCCTCTTTGTGCCGTTTTTCGGCATTTACGCATTATGGATCGTCCGCCGCGCCGGCCGTTCATTCACCAGGTTGGGGACCGCCGCCGCCACGTTCGGAGCCGGAATTGCGATGGCGCTGGGCGTGCTGGGATATCACAACCTCACACGGTTCGGCAGCATCTTTGAAACCGGCCGCACCGCGGATCCGGCAATGGTCTATGCAACGCTCACCCATCCCTGGACGGGCCTTTTCGGCCTGCTCTTCAGCAGCGGCAAAGGCCTGTTCTGGTATTGTCCGCTGGCTATCTTCAGCATCCTGTGGTGGCGACCGTTCCATCAGCGCCACCGCGCGCTGTCGTGGACGATCATCACCGCAACGTTCTTCCGCCTGCTTTTCATTGCCAGCCGCAGCGACTGGCACGGCGGCTTCAGCCTGGGCCCGCGCCTGCTCCTGCTGGCCGTGCCGCTGTGGCTGCTGCCGCTGGCGGGCCATATCCGGCGGCTCATGCAGCCCGGAGCCGAGCGCCGCCAAGTCCGGCTGTTTTTTGCCGTGGCCGCCATCTGCGTGGCGGGCCAGATTTATTTCACGCTCGGCGAGATTTTTGATTACTTCCTGCGCGTCACCCTGGCCGGCGCCAAGGACGGCATAGATGTGTTTGCCAACTATTATATCTATTTCAACTGGGATGTGTCGCCCATATTTTATCTGCTGGCCGGAAGACGCGGGCCGATGCTGCTGCAGCAGGCGCCGCTTTCAAACACCGCGCTCTGGCTAATCCTCGCCGCGGCCGCATCGTTGCTGCTCTATGCAATCCACCGCCGCGTGCTGGGACGCCCGGCTAAACGATGATCATCCTGCGAAATTCACCCACGCGCCGGGTGATGTCGCGCCGACCCAACCCAGCCAGCCGGTTGAGACTGAAATCCTCCACACCAAACGATGCCACCACGCTGCCATGCAGCAGGGCTTCGCGCACCGCGGTTTCGCCGACCCGGCCGGCGGCGGCCAGATGGCCGATGAACCCGCCGGCAAAACAATCGCCCGCGCCGGTCGGATCTTTCACCGTGTGGATCGGATAAGCGCCCAGCAGGAACACGCCATTGCGCGAGACCAGCATGGACCCATGCTCACCCTTCTTGATCACCACATGCGAAGGGCCCCACTGCAGGATTTTCTCGGCGCACTGCCGGAGACCGTGCAGGCCGGTCAGCTGCCGGGCCTCGCCGTCATTGAGCATGAGCAGGTCCACCCGCTTGATGACGTTCATCAGGTCGGCCCGCGCAATGTCAATCCAAAGGTCCATGGTGTCGGCCACCACAAAGCGCGGGCGGCGGATCTGGTCGATCACCTTCAGCTGCAGGGCCGGCGAGATATTGCCCAGCATCACAAACGGGGCTTCGCGGTAGGCCTCGGGCAGCTCGGGCGAAAAGGTTTCAAACACGTTGAGCTCCGTGGCCAGCGTGCGGCGGTTGATCATGTCCTGGTCATAGACGCCGGACCAGCGGAAGGTTTTGCCCGGCACGGCCGCGAGGCCGGAAAGCTCAATGCCGAAGGAGCGGTACAGCTTCATGAACTTTTCGGGAAAATCCGTGCCGACAATGCCCACCATGCCGACGGACGTGAAAAACGAGGCCGCCGCACAGGCATAACTCACCGAGCCACCCAGCAGGTCCGCATGGCGCTCAAAGGGCGTTTCGATCGTATCGAGCCCGATCGAACCCACCACCACCACATCCACTGATTTCGCGACCTTTCCCGGCCCGGCGACTTTTTTATTGCGCATGATTGTGTTCCCGAAGGGTTGGAGTTTACATCTCGTCCGGCAGCTTGTCGGTGTTTTCATCCAGCACAGGCTCCGGCGGCGCCTCCGCCACCCGGCGGGGCTGGCGTTTGTTCCAAAGCTCGCGCACCGCATCGGCCGGATATTCGACGATGCGGTCATCCTCCAACCGCACCTTCACTTTCTGCAGCAGGATGTTGCGGTCAATCACATAGCCGTTCCCGTCCGGGCACTGCACCGGCGCGTTGGGGCCGGGCATGCGTTTGCCCAGATCCTTGTACACATCAAATTCATAGCCCAGGCAGCACTTCAGGCGGCCGCAGCAGCCACCGATGGCCGCGGGATTGAGCGAAAGCCCCTGCGTCTTGGCCATGCGCACATTGATGGAGGCAAAGTGCTCCAGCCACGAGCAGCAGCACAGGTTGCGGCCGCACGTGCCCAGCCCGCCGGCAATCGCGGCCTGGTCGCGCACGCCGATCTGCTTCATGTCCACGCGCACATGGAGCTCGCCGGCCAGCACCTTGGAAACGTCGCGCACCTCCACTTTTTCCTCAGCCGTGAACTGGACCATCAGCAGCGCGCGGTCAAAGGTGTAGCGGCAGGTGACCAGCTTGATCTGCAGGTTCATCCGCTCCACCGTGGCGCGCAGGGTGCGCACCGCCATCTTGCCCATCAGGGCGGTCTCATTGGCGCGTGACTGGTCCTGCAGCGTGGCCTGCCGCACCACGCGGGGCTGGGCATTGGACGGCAGGTCCGCCTCGCGGTTTTCAATCTTGACGGCCCGTCCGAACTCCTGACATTCCGTGGTGGTCAGGACACAGAACGAATGCAGATGGATGCCGACCTCCATGGGGCAGAAGCATTCCAGCTGCGGACCGTGTTCAATTTTAACCGTCACCATCCGGTACATGTGTCACCCTCTTCCCGTCATGTCAGTGCAGCCGCAAAAATCCGTAATCCAGCACCACGCCTTCCGGCAGGTTGCGCTCCGTCTGCGCGTGCATCTCCTCAACCACCCGCACGTTCGCCAGGGCCTGCCTGCGGGTCAGCCGGCCGGCAATGCGCCTGAGCACAAAGGCCTGGTCGCGGTACACGAGCGCGGATTCATCCGCCCCGCACACCAGCAACAGGATATCCCGATGCCACCATAACATCAAGCGGAACAGTTCGTCACGCAGCCGGCGGTAGCGCGACGCCACGCGGGCATCCATGGTTTCCTTGCTATCCTCGTCCTTCTCGTTCTGAGCCTCCAGCTCGCCGGCGGCCTCCCTGGCCCCTTCCATCAGGGCCTTGATCTTCGCCGCGCGCGCCAGGCTGATGGCCGTCCCGGCCCCCTCCGCCCCATCCGTTCCAGCTTCGCCCAGGATGGGGATCAGCATCTCGCACCACTCCGATTTTTCCGCCTCCCCGCCCGCCTCCGCGGAGAGACGGATGGTCTGGCAACGCGACAGGATGGTGGGCAACATGAACTGCGGGTTCTCCGCGATGAGGAAGAAGATGGTTTTCGGCGGCGGCTCCTCCAGGGTTTTCAGGAAGGCGTTGGCCGCCTCGGCGTTCAGCCGGTCCGCGCCCAGCAGCACCGCCCCTTTCCAACCGCCGCAATAGGCGCTCTTCGACATCTGCTTCATCACTTCACGGATCTGGTCGATCGAAATGGTGCGCGACTTGTTCTCCGGCTCCACCCAGAGCACATCCGGATGCTGGTGCGCCAGGGTCTGCCGGCACACCGGGCACTCCCCGCACGGCTTGTCCGTCTCACGGCAGAACAGCAGGCCCAGCGCCTGGTCCACCCACCGCACGCCTTCGCTGTGCGGCGAGGAGATGATGTAGCCATGCGCCAGACGGCCCGATTCAAGCGTATGCGCAAAATGCTTGATAGCCTCGGAAAAATTCATAACATCATGCCGTCCCAATCAGCCGGGCAACGGCCTGCCACACCTGCGCATGAACCACATCCGGCTCCGCGGCCGTTGACACCACCTTGATCCGCTGCGGCCAGCGCCGGGCAAGATCCAGGAATCCATTGCGCACCGCCTCGTGGAATGCCAGCGTCTCGCGCTCGATCCGGTCATGGCCGCCGCCGGAACTCCGGTAGCGGCCGGCCAGCCGCTCAAACCCGGTGCGCACATCAATATCCATGAGCAGGGTCAGGTCCGGCATCACGCCATCCACCGCAAATGCGTTGATCTGCCAGACGGTATCGACCCCGAACCCGCGCGCCGCGCCCTGATAGGCGAGGCTGGAATCCACGAAACGGTCCGAGACCACCCAGGCACCGCGCTCCAGCGCGGGCCGGATCACATGCGCCACCAGCTGCGCACGGCTGGCGGCAAAGAGCAGCGCCTCCGCCATCGGCGAAGGCGGATCGCCCGACACGTCATGCTGCAGGAGATGCCGCACCGCCTCGCCCAGCTGCGTGCCACCCGGCTCGCGGGTCTGCACCACATCAATGCCCTGCTCCTTCAGCCGCGCCACCACACGGGCCACGTGCGATGATTTGCCGCTGCCTTCAGGACCTTCAAATGTGATGAACCGGCCTTTCATGTCGCCTTCCTGCGCACCTTGATGCCTTCGGGTGTGTCGCGCACTTCCCAGCCCAGTTCCGCCAGCCGCAGCCGGATCCGGTCCGCTTCCGGCCAGTTCCTGGTCTTGCGCGCCTCGCCACGCTGCCGTGCCAGATCCAGAACCTCGTCCGGCGGCTGGTCTTCGCCAGCCGGCTGCAGGCAGCCCAGCACGCGGTCCATATCCAAATAAACGGCCAGCGTTGCCGCCGCATCCGCGGGCTTGAGCCCGCCGCCATCCAGCAGGCGGTTGCCGGTGTGCACCATCTCAAAAATCGCGCTCAGGGCTTCCGACATGTTGAGGTCGTTGAACAGCGCATCCTTGAATGCCGTGCGGCCGGCTTCCGCCCAGTCCGGGGCCGTACCCGCCGCGCTATTGCCCGCGGCCGCCGTCAAGCGGTTCAGGAACTCATCCAGCCGCGCCAATGCCGCGCGCGCGGCGTTGAGCGCATCAAAGGTAAAATTGAGCGACTGGCGGTAGTGCCCGGCCAGCAGCAGATAGCGCACCTCGCGGCCGGTGTATCCCAGCTGCAGGATGTCGCGCAGGGTGTAGAAATTCCCCAGCGACTTGGACATCTTGGTGCCGTTGACCAGCAGATAGCCGCAATGCATCCAGTAAGTGACAAAGGGCTTGCCGGTGGCGCCCTCGCTCTGGGCAATCTCGTTCTCATGGTGCGGGAACATGTTGTCGATGCCGCCGGTGTGCAGGTCAAATGACGGGCCAAGGTATTTCGTGCTCATGGCCGAACACTCCAGATGCCAGCCCGGCCGGCCACGGCCCCAGGGCGAATCCCAGACCACATCGCCGTCCGCCGGATCCCACGCCTTCCACAGCGCGAAGTCCGCCACGTTCTCCTTCTCATACTCGTCCTGCGCCACGCGGGCGCCGGAACGCAGGCCGGCCATGTCCAGATGCGCCAGTTTGCCATACTCGGCAAACTGCCCGACATTGAAATAGATGGAGCCATCATCAGAGCGGTAGGCATAGCCGCGCTCGAACAGCTTCCCGATCATGGCGATCATTTCCGGGATGTGGTCCGTGGCCGCCGGATAAACCTCCGCCGCCTCGATGTTGAGCTTGCGCAGATCCTCGAAAAATGCGTCCTTGAAAGGCCGGGTGTAGGCGTCGAGCGACACATTGCCCGCGAACGCGCCGCGGATGGTCTTGTCATCCACATCAGTCAGGTTCATCACCTGCGTCACGCGGAACCCGGCGTACTTGACCATGCGGCGCAGGATATCCTCAAACATGTAGGCACGGAAATTGCCGATATGCGCGAAATTATAGACCGTGGGCCCGCAGGTGTACATCCGGACATGGCCCGCCTCCAGCGGAACCAGCTCCTCAACCCTGCGGGTCAACGTATTGTAGATCTTCATGCCCATGCGGTGTATTCCCCTGCGCTCACGCCTGCTTTTCAACCAGCGCCGTGGCCATCACGGCAATGCCTTCCTTGCGGCCGATGGCCCCCAGAGTCTCCATGGTCGTGGCCTTGACCGACACGCAATCCGCGGAAATCCCCATGGCCTCCGCCAGGCGGCGGCGCATCTCGGAGATGTGCGGCGCCAGCTTCGGCCGCTCCGCCATCACCATGGCATCCACATTGCCCACATTCCAGCCGGAGGACTTGACCAGGCCCGCCACGCGCCACAGCAGCTTCAGGCTGTCGGCATCCTTCCACTGCGGATCCGTGTCCGGGAAATGCTGACCGATGTCGCCCAGCGCCAGCGCGCCGAGCAGGGCGTCGGCAATGGCATGGGCCAGCACATCCGCATCCGAATGGCCCTCCAGCCCCTCCGAGTGCGGAATCGTCACGCCGCCCAGCACCAGCCGCCGGCCGGCGACCAACCGGTGAACGTCAAACCCTATGCCTGTCCGGATATTCATGTGTGGCATCTTACCCCAACGGCGCACCGTCTAACAACTTTTTTTCTAGCCGTCATTCCCATCCCATGTGGAATACGAAAGCCGGGGAATCCCCTTTGCCGTCGGCACCCTCTGTTTAAAAAAATAATGGTTTGATTTGGTCGGATTTGGTTTGATCCGGTTTGATTTACTTTGATTTCTGCGGCTCATGCAAGGGATGCAGGTGGATAGACTGTAGGCTGTTAGACTATTAGGAAATCCAGACATTTTCGTTCCTTTATTTTCAACCGCTAATACACGCGAATATCCGCTAATAAAACCTCTTGTCTTCATTCGCACCCTTTCGTGTTTCGCAGTTAAATCTCATTTGTCTCCTATCCGTGTCCATCTGTGTGATCAGTGGGCGATTCTTTCCGTTGAGCAATATATTTCCCAACGCCCGCGATTATACACCCGGTTATGCGGAGTTCGGGGCAGAGGCGGCCGAATGACGGGAAAATGCAACACTGTGAAACGCTGTGCAACCTTCCGCAATACTCTTTAAGCCGAAAAATCCCTGAATTTTTTATTGACGCATTTTCGCGGAGGGCGCAAAGAAACATTCACCACAGAGAACGCCGAGGTGAAGAAAAGAATTTTCACGCAAAGGACGCAAAGAAATGCAACCTGCAGCCTGATTGTCGCTTGTCGAGCCGTGATCCTAATAGCATTTGTGATGGCGAGATGGCGGTGTCGCGACTTTTTGAAAATGTCCCCTTGTAACTCAATAGGAATGTCCCCATTAACGGTCTCCAGCCTAAAGGCAAGGAGAGCGAATGGAGATGATAGCAATGAGCGTAAAGGAGCGACGGCG
>Ga0118677_10000651_pt1 | contig 75577 bp, 63 predicted proteins | sample AliMusrvi5mmetaG_FD_86154 | JGI IMG/M metagenome (GOLD analysis project Ga0118677, IMG submission 86154) | reverse complement strand
ACAAGCGGACCACCGTGTCGGCTCTGGCCGACGAAATCGAGTCAGGGATGACCCTGGGCATCGGCGGCTGGGGATCCCGGCGCAAGCCGATGGCCCTCGTCCGCGAGCTGCTCCACCGTGATGTGACCGACCTCACGCTCGTGTCCTACGGCGGCCCCGATGTCGGCCTGCTCGTCGAGGCTGGCAAGGTGACGAAGGTCATCTGTGGCTTCGTGACGCTCGACTCCATCGCCCTCGACCCGCTCTGGCGTGCTGCCCGACAGGCAGGAACCGTCGAGCTCACCGAGGTCGACGAGGGCCTCTTCTACCTCGGTCTCCAAGCTGCCGCCTGGCGGGTCCCCTTCCTCCCCGCCCGCGCCGGACTCGGCTCAGCTGTCCAGTCGGAGACCCCGGCGTTCAAGACCGTGGCCAACCCCTACGTCGATGGCCCCTTCAGCGACCCCGACGACGCCGGTGCCGAGCTCTTCGCGATGCCGGCCCTCCGACTCGACATCGCCGCCGTCCACGTCAACGTCGCCGACACCGCCGGCTCGGCCATGGTCCTCGGGCCCGACGCCCACTTCGATGACCTCTTCCTCGGCGCTGCCACCCGTCGTTTCGTCACCGCCGACAAGGTCGTCGCCGCCGGGACGTTGGCTGAGCACGGGCCGCTTGAGCGCGCCACCATCCACCGCCTGCTGACCGACAAGGTCGCGGAGACCCCGGGTGGTGCCCACTTCACCGCCAGCCCGCCCGATGCCCCACGTGACGAAGCCTTCCAGAAGCACTACGCAACAGCAGCGAAGGATCCCGAGACCTGGGAGGCATTCAAGGAGCGGTTCCTCTCCGGCGACGAAGCCGCCTACCAGTCCGCCGTCGAGACCTGGAGGTCTGAGCAGTGAGCGACGTCACCCGAGCAGACATCTGCACCATCGCCTGCGCTGAGGCGTGGCGGGGCGACGGCGAGGTCATGGCCAGCCCCTTCGGGTCGGTCCCGGCCCTGGGCGCCCGCCTGGCCAAGTCGACGTTCTCCCCTGACCTCGTCTTGACCGACGGCGAGGCAGCCTTGGTCCACGGCATCCCGACGCTCGGCACCCGACCCGACGAACTCGTGCGCGAGTCCTCCGTGCCCTACAAGACCATCTTCGCCATCGTCTGGTCCGGTCGACGCCACATCATGATGATGGCCAGCCAGGTCGATCAGTTCGGCAACCAGAACATCGCCGCCATCGGTGACCACGCCAAGCCCAAGGCACAGCTCGTCGGCGTCCGCGGCGCCCCTGGCAACTCGGTCAACCACGCCACGTCCTACTGGGTGCCCGATCACAACCCGCGCTCGTTCGTCGCCTCGGTCGATGTGGTCTGCGGCGTCGGCAACGACCGAGCCGCAGCCGCCGGACCAGGGGCGAGTCGATTCCACGATCTTCGCCGGGTGGTGTCGAACCTGGGCGTGTTCGACTTCGGCGGCCCCGACGGGTCGATGCGACTCGTCTCGGTCCATCCCGGTGTCGAGGTTGCCGACGTCGTCGCTGCCACCGGCTTCGAGCTGGCCGGCATCGACGGGACGGTTCCCACGACGAGGACCCCGAGTGATGCCGAGCTCGCGCTCATGGACGAGCTCGACCCGCGCGGGGCACGCCACAAGGAGGTTGCTGGATGAGCGACGTCGAGCTCCCCGAGCCCCATGCTGCGCTCCAGACCCGCTTCACAAGAGAGGTCGGCGTCCGCTACCCCATCGTCCAGACCGGGATGGGCTGGGTCGCAGGCTCTCGACTCGTGACTGCGACCGCCAAGGCGGGCGGCCTCGGGATCCTCGCGTCGGCGACGATGACCCTCGACGAGCTCAAGGCCCAGATCGACGACGTCCGGCGCGAGACTGACGCTCCCTTCGGCGTCAACATGCGGACCGATGTCGCCGATGTGGAGCAGCGCATCGCCGCGATGGTCGACGCCGGCGTTCGAGTTGCCTCGTTCGCACAGGCGCCGAGAGCTGACCTGGTGACGGCGTGCGAGGAAGCAGGGCTCTTCGTCATGCCGACCGTTGGCGCACGGCGCCATGCCGAGAAGATGGCAGGGATCGGCGTCTCCGGCGTGATCGCGCAGGGCGCCGAGGGCGGTGGCCACACCGGTGTGGTCCCGACCTCGATCCTCACCCCTGACGTCGCTGCGGCTGTCGGCCAGGACATCTCGGTGATCTCCGCTGGTGGGTGGTCATCGGGGGCTGGCCTCGTCGCCGCCCTGGCGCTCGGCGCCGACGGGATCGCCATGGGGACCCGCTTCCTCTTGACCTCCGACAGCCGAGTCCCCGACGAGGTCAAGGCGCAGTACCTTGCTGCCCCTGTCACCGGCACCGTGGTCTCCACCCGCATCGACGGCGCGCCACAGCGCGTCATCAAGACAGAGCTCGTCGACCACCTCGAGAAGTCGAGCTGGCTCGCCAACCTTCCTCGCTCGCTCGCCAGCGCCCACACCTTCCGCAAGGAGACCGGCTCGTCCCTTCGCTCGCTGCTCAAGGAGGGCCGAGCGATGAAGCAGGGCAACGAGCTCACCTGGCCACAGGTCGTGATGGCTGCCAACGCACCGGTGATGACCAAGGCGGCGCTCGTCGATGGTCGCACCGACGTCGGCGTCCTGCCGACCGGCCAGGTCACCGGCGTCATCGATGAGCTGCCCAGCGTGGCCGAGCTCATCGCTCGGGTGATCGGCGAGGCCAACGCCGTCCTCGACCGCCTCGCCTGAGCGCACGTCGGTGCCCCCTAGGGTGACGTGATGAGCGAGGCTCACGAGACGCCAGCGCCACCGGCGCGCAAGGGCCACGACGGCATCATCCTGGCGCTGGCCTGCGTGGCGCAGTTCATGGTGATCCTGGACGTCTCGGTGGTCAACGTGGCGCTCCCCTCGATCGGACGGTCGCTCGGCTACTCGCCGACGGGCCTCCAGTGGGTCGTCAACGCCTACGTCCTCGCCTTCGCCGGCTTCCTGCTGCTCGGCGGCCGTGCGGCCGACCTCTTCGGACGCCGCCGGGTCTTCATCCTCGGCGCGATCCTGTTCTCGGTAGCCAGCCTGGTCGGCGGTCTGGCAACCACGTCGGGCATGCTCACCGGGGCGAGGGTCGCACAGGGTCTCGGCGGGGCGCTGCTGTCGCCCGCGACGCTGACGATCATCGTCACCACGTTCCAGGGTCCTCGCTTGGCCAAGGCGCTCGGCGCCTGGGGCGCGGTCGGCGGCGCCGGCGGCGCGGTCGGCTCGTTGCTCGGCGGGATCTTGACCGCAGAGCTGTCATGGCGCTGGGTGTTCTTCATCAACATCCCGATCGGGATCGCCGTGGTGGTCGGGGCGGCCCTGTGGCTCACCGAGCTCCAGCGCAAGACCGCGCAATCCAAGCTCGACGTCGCTGGTGCGGTCCTGGTGACCTCTGGCCTCTCAGCGCTCGTCTACGCCATCGTCAACACCGACACCCATGGATGGACCGCGCCGTCCACGCTCGGCTGGCTGGCGGCCGCCACCGTGCTGCTCGCCGGCTTCGCCTTCGTCGAGACCAAGGTCGCCTCCGCTCCGCTCGTACCCTTCAGCTTCTTCAAGAACCGAACCACCGCTGCCACCAACGTGATCATGTTCCTCGTCGGGGCTGCCTTCTTCTCGATGTGGTACTTCCTCACGCTCTACCTCCAAGACGTGCTCGGGTACTCAGCGCTCACGACCGGTTTCGCCTTCGCTCCCCAGGCCGTCGCGATCATCATCGGCGCCCAGGTCACGACGCGGATCATGGTCAAGGTGGGCGTCTGGCCGATGATCCTCATCGGCACCGCGATGTCGTTCATCGGCTTCTTCTGGCTCGCCCAGCTGCAGTACGACTCGAGCTACTGGACAGCGGTCCTCCCGCCGGCGATCGTCGTCGCCTTCGCTCTCGGGCTGCTGTTCAGCCCCCTGGCGGCGTCAGCGACCTCGCAGGTCGATCACACCCAGGCTGGGCTCGCCTCTGGGGTGCTCAACACCGCTCGACAGGTCGGCGGGTCGCTGGGCCTGGCTGTCCTCGCCACGCTGGCAGCCAACGTCACGAAGAACCACCTGGCCAGCGCGACCAGCTCGGCCGGTGCCTCGATCGCGAAGCTCGAGGCTATGACCGCTGGGTTCGATCGAGCCTTCCTGGTCGCCTCAGGGATCTGCTTCCTCGCCGTCCTCGCCACCTTCTGGCTCCCCCGCACCGTCGCGTCGCAGCGAAGCGGCGCTGGCGCAGCGCCCGCGCCAGCGATGGACTGAGGTCGTCGACGTCGCAGCGTCGATGTGCTCAGGTCGAGTGGGTCATGACGAAGTCAGCCAGATCCGGCTCCTTGGTCCACGACCAGTAGTCCACCAGTCGCCACGGGCTCAGGATGTGGACCTCGCCGTCCTCATTCTTGAAGAACGAATGCTCGATCGACGGCTGCGTCCACACCAGGCGGCTCAGCTCAGCCTGGGAGCGCTCGTGCCATGAGCGGCACGCCTCCTCGGTGGGCTCCATCGCCACCAGATCGTCCTCGATCAGCGTGCGAAGGCATCCAAGGATGTACCGCATCTGGCACTCAGAGTGGAAGATCAGGCTGCCGCCGTGGGCGAGGTTGGTCCCTGGTCCGTACATCAAGAAGAGGTTCGGGAAGCCTGGCACCGTCATCCCGAGATAGGCCGCCGGCCGGTCGCCCCACCGCTCGGCGAGGACCTGGCCCTCACGGCCGACAATGTCCATCGGCCAGAGCACCTTGGTCGCCTTGAAGCCGGTGGCGTAGACCACGACGTCTGCCTCGTGGAGCTGGCCGTCGGCGTCCACGACGCCGGAGGGCTCGAGGTGGTCGATGCCGGTGCGCACCAACTCGACGTTGTCTCGACGGAGCGTGGCCAGCCAGCTGCCGTTGTCCTGCAGGGTCCGTTTGCCAGTCGGCGGATAGTCGGGGACAACCTTGGCGATCAGCTCATCGTCGCCGTCGAGCTGGCTCGTGATCCAGTCGGTGAACATGATGCGCGTGAGCTCGTTCATCTCGCTCACCGCCCGCTGCTGGTCTGGGTACGACGGGTCGACGCGTGCGGCCTCGAGCCCCTTGTCGCACCCCGGCCAGAAGATCAGGAACCGGTACCACCGCCCATAGAAAGGGAGGTGACGAAGTGCCCAGCGGACGCCAGGGCCCACCTGCTCGTGGTAGTTGGGGTTCGGGAACATCCACTGTGCGCTTCGCTGGAAGATGGTGAGCTGCGCCACATCCTCGGCGATCGCCGGCGCGATCTGGAAGCCGCTCGCCCCCGCACCGATCATGGCCACCCGCTTGCCAGCGAGCTCCACCGAGTGGTCCCACCGTGCCGAGTGGAACGACGGCCCCGCGAAGTCCTCGGCCCCTTCGAACGCAGGCACAGACGGTCGGTTGAGCTGCCCCACAGCGGAGATCACCGCACGCGCCTTGTGCACGGCCTGGTGCCCGAGTGCGTCGAGCGTCTCGACCGACCACACGTCATCGTCCTCGTCCCACACGCATCTCGTGACCTCGGTCTCAAAGACGATGTGCTCGTCGATGCCGTGCTTGCGCATCGTGGCCTCGAAGTAGCGCTGCAGCTCGGGTTGGCGGGTGAAGTACTCGGTCCACTCGTCGGAGGGCTCGAAGGAGTAGCAGTAGAAGTGGTTGCCGACGTCCACCCTGGCGCCGGGGTAGGTGTTCTCCCACCAGGTGCCGCCGACGCCCTGGTTCTTCTCGAAGATGGTGAACGGAATGTCTGCCTCGGCGAGCCGGATGCCCGCCAGCAGCCCGGACTCACCGCACCCGATCACCACGACCGGCAGCGCCGCCCGTGCCTGCTTCGTCCCCGGTGGAGGGCACGACCGCGCGTCGGTGCCGTCGAGCTCCATCTCCTCCATGAGCATCTCGACGTACTCGTCGGGCACCTCCTCGCAGACGAGCCAGCGCATCATCTCAGCAACAGCCGCCTGGTCGAGCGGTGCGGGCTCAGGACACCCGGCATCTCGGTAGGCGGCGATGATCGGGAGCGCCAGCGCCCGAGCTGCCGCCTTGTCTTCCTCGCTCATGTAGCCCTGGACCTCGTTCAAGAAAAGGCCCGCAGGCGCGAGCTGGCCCCTTATCAGCTCGAGGTCGCCGGTGATGTGGACCAGCGAGAGCAGCAAGGTGGGGATGCTGACGTCCTCGAGGGATGCGGCGATCTCGTCATCGCTCGACTCGAACGGCACCCCAGCATGTGGATTCGCCATGGTCTCCCCCCACCAGATCGAGCGGGAACCTACGCTCCCCTCGGGCGCCAACGATAGACAAGCGACCACCCTGGCGCGCCGTCGAGGCAGAGAGGAGCACCATGCGACACGTCGTCATCGACCACACGCGGACCATCACCGTCGAGGAGGCACCGGACCCAGACCTCACGGGTCCCGATGGCGCCATCGTCGCCATCGAGGCAGCGACGATCTGCGGCTCCGACCTGCACTTCTTCGATGGCGACATCCCGGTCGGCGACGGCCTCGCACTCGGTCACGAGTGCATCGGGCGCGTCGTCGACACAGGGCCCGCGGTGACGTCGGTCGCTGTCGGCGACCGTGTCCTCGTCTCCTCTGTCGCTGGTTGTGGTGCCTGCGTCGGCTGCGCCACCGGCGATCCGGTCACCTGCGTCCTCGGCCCCCAGGTCTTCGGCTCCGGCATGCTCGGCGGATGCCAGGCCACCCATGTGGCGGTCCCGGCTGCCGACTTCCAGCTGCTGGCGATCCCAGAGGGCATTTCCGACGATGCTGCCCTGCTCCTCACCGACAACCTCGCCACCGGATGGGCGGGCGCGAGCCGCGCCGACTTCCGCCCTGGCGACACGGTGGCGGTCATCGGCCTCGGTGCTGTCGGGCTCTGCGCTGTCCGCTCTGCGGTCGCCCTCGGGGCCGGCGAGGTCCTCGCCTTCGACCCGGTCGCCGGTCGCCGCGACCGAGCCCTGGCATCGGGCGCGACGTGTCCAGATGGGCCGACCGCCGACGCGGTGCTCGCTGCGACCGCAGGACGAGGAGCAGCAGCCGTCATCGACGCCGTGGCGATCGACGAGACCCTTGACGCGTCGTTCGCCGCCGTCAGGGCAGGCGGCACGGTCTCGGTCATCGGCGTCCACGACCTCAACCCCTACCCGATGGCGATGCTGATGAGCCTCTTCCGCTCCATCACGCTGCGCACCACGACCGCGCCGATCCAGCAAACCTGGGGAGCGCTCGTCCCACGTCTCCTCGATGGCTCGTTGCGCACCGACGGCATCATCACCGACCGGCTGCCCTTGCGCGACGCCGCCAAGGGCTACGCGCTGGCGGCGGATCGAAGCGGGGCGAGCCTCAAGGTGCTGCTTCGACCCGAGGGCTAGGTCAGCCCGCCAAGCGTTGTGCGGCCCATTCGCCGACGATGGTGAGCGCCGCATCCGACTCTGGGACGCTGCCCGCGAAGACGTGCCAGACATGAATCATGTCGGGAGCGACCCACGAGGTCACCTCGACGCCGGCGCCCTTGGCGGCGGCGACCAGCTCGATCGACTCATCCCGCAGGACCTCCCTAGTCCCCACGTGGAGGAGCAACGGCGGCAGGCCTGTGAAGTCGCCGTAGAGAGGCGAGCAGCTCGGGTCTCGTCGGTCATGGGCGCCAAGATATGCAGCGGCGGAGATCTCGAGCGCCTCTCGTGAGCACATCGGATCCTTGGACGCCTCGCTCTCATAGCTCGGCGACGTCATCGCCAGGTCGACCCAGGGCGAGAGCGCGATGACCCCAGCTGGCATCGAACGACCCTCGTCGCGTGCTCGCAGAAGGGTGGAGACGGCAAGCCCGCCGCCGGCAGAGTCGCCTCCGATCAGCGTGGCCGTGGGTCCAGGCCCCTCGTCGAGCAACCATGCCAGGGCTCCGAAGGCATCGTCGAGGGCGGCTGGGAACGGAGCCTCTGGGGCCAGGGAGTAGTCGAGGAGCAGGACGCTGGCGCCGCTGCGTCGTGACAGGTTGGCGGCGAAGCCACGATGGGAGCGAAGCCCACCGGCGGTGAACGCGCCGCCATGGAGCCACAAGATGGTGCTGCGGCCGTCACAGTCGTCCGCGGTGATCAGCTCGGCGGGCCGTCCGGCCACCTCACGAAGCTCGACCGAGGCCCCAGCGGGAGGCTCATCAGGGATGCTGGCGGAGAGAAGCTCTCGTCGCTCCTCGATGCTCAGGTCAGGCTTGTTGAGGCCCGTGGCGCTGAGCACCTCGATGACCATGTCGAGCTCAGCGCTCACGACTGCTCCCTACCGGCTCAGCACCACCGACGAACCATGACCGAAGAGGCCCTGGTTAGCGGTGACGGCGACCTTGGCTCCCTCGACCTGATGGCCGGTGGCCTCGCCACGCAGCTGCCAGGTGCACTCGGCGACCTGCGCGATCGCCTGCGCGGGGATGGCCTCACCGAAGCTCGAAAGACCGCCGGAGGGGTTGACCGGGACTCGGCCGCCGAGCGCGGTGGCCCCTGAGCGCAGCAGGTGCTCAGCCTCGCCCACCTCGCACAGGCCGATGTCCTCGTACCAGTCGAGCTCGAGCGCGCTCGAGAGGTCGTAGACCTCCGCCAAGGAGACGTCCTTGGGGTCGATGCCAGCCTCCTCGTAGGCCGCGTGCGCTATCGATGAACGGAAGGTCCGCTCGCCTGGTGCCACGGCGACCGAGGAGTCGGTGGCGAAGTTGGGCATCTCGATGACCGCGTTGGGGAACGTCGGGGTGACCGTCGAGATCCCGTCGATGGTGACCGGGTTCGCGATGCCGTGGCGCTTTGCGTAGTCGAGCGAGCAGAGCACCACTGCCGCGGCACCGTCTGACGTGGCGCAGATCTCGAGGAGTCGAAGTGGGTCAGCCACCATTGGCGAGGCGAGGACCTCCTCGATGGTGACCTCCTTGCGATAGCGGGCATAGGGATTGTTGAGCCCGTGCGCAGCATTCTTCACCTTGACCTGTGCGAAGTCCTCCTCGGTGGCTCCGTGGATGGCGACGCGACGCTGTGCGTAGAGGCCGAAATAGGTCGGGTTGGTCGCGCCGAGCACGTGGAATCGGAGCCAGTCAGGGTCGTCTGGTCGATCGCCGCCCACCGGCTTGAAGAAACCCTTCGGCGTCGTGTCCGCGCCGACCACCAACGCCACCTCCGAGAGGCCCGCCAGGATCTGTGCTCTGGCCGACGCGATGGCCTGGACGCCAGAGGCGCAGGCCGCATAGGAGGAGGAGACCCTCGCCCCCGACCAGCCGAGTGCCTGGGCGAAGGTGGCGCCGGCGATGAACCCGGGGTAGCCGTTTCGGATCGTGTCGGCACCGGCGACGAAGTCGATGTCGGTCCACGCGACGCCTGCGTCAGCCAAGGCTGCTCGCGCTGCGACAACGCCGTACTCGACGAAATTGCGACCCCACTTGCCCCAGGGGTGCATCCCGGCACCGATGACTGCCACGCTGTGCTTCGATGCCATCTCTCAAGCCTCCTTGATCGGGCGCCAGCGCCAGACGAGCTTGTCGCCGTCATCGTCGCTGTACAGCGTCTCGGTGACCAGCTCGACGCGGCCGCCGACAGCGAGATCCGCCACGGTCACCCCGTCGGCCGCCTGCCCGAGCACGACGATCCCCTCGGCGGCGAGCTCGACAGCCACGATGGCGAAGGGCACGTAAGGATCAGCCGACACATAGGGCGGCGGCGGCTGGTACTGCGCATCGGTAAAAGACCAAACAGTGCCCTGCCTCGAGAGCTCGACTTCGTCGAAGGTCGTCGACTCGCAGCGCGGGTTGCGGCACCAGCTGCGCTCAGCCGGGAAGAAGACGGTGGCGCACTCGGTGCACCTGGTGCCGAGCAGCGCTGGGACCGACGGGTCGAAGAAGCCCTCGACGACGGGGACGCCGGCCATCAGCCGAGACTCTCGATGATGGTGGCGTTCGCCTGTCCGCCGCCCTCGCACATGGTCTGGAGGCCGTAGCGACCCCCGGTGCGCTCGAGCTCGTTGAGCAGGGTGGTCATCAGACGCGCACCGGAGCACCCGGTCGGGTGCCCGAGGGCCATTGCGCCACCATTGACGTTCACCTTGGACATGTCGGGATGGAACTCCTTCTCCCAGGCGAGGACCACCGAGGCGAAGGCCTCGTTGATCTCGATCAGGTCGATGTCGTCGATGCTGAGGCCAGAGCGCTCCAGGATCTTGGCGGTGGCCGGGATCGGTGCGGTCAGCATGATCTCGGGGTCGTTCGCCGCCACAGCGAAGCTGTGGAACCGGGCTCGAGGTCGCAGCCCCAGCTCGATGGCACGCTCCTCGGTCATCACGAGCACGGCTGCCGCGCCGTCAGAGATCTGCGACGACGATGCTGCGGTCACCTGCCCGTCCTCGAAGAAGGCGGGCTTGAGCTGGCCGAGCTTCTCGCGAGGGGTGTCGCGCACCCCTTCGTCCTTTGTCATCGGTCCCGACGCAGCGCCATCAGCGCTCTTTGCATCGATGGCGAGGAGCTCGTTGTCGAAGCGCCCCTCGGCTTGCGCCCGAAGGGCCCGCTGGTGCGAGGTGAACGCGAGGTCGTCCATCTCCTCGCGGGTGATGCCCCACCGGGTGGCGATGTCCTCCGCGCACTGCCCCTGGTGGATGAGCTCGAAGTGCTCCTTGTAGAGGGGCCCGTAGGCCTCCCCTGGTCCTGGTTCGGTGGTCGATCCGATCGGCACACGGCTCATCGACTCGATGCCTGCGCCGACGACGATGTCCATCGCTCCCGACAAGACCGCCTGAGCTGCGAAGTGGATGGCCTGCTGGGCTGAGCCGCACTGGCGATCCACCGTGGTGCCAGGGACGCTGGTCGGATAGCCGGCAGCCAGGGCGGCGTTGCGGGCGATGTTCATCGCCTGCTCGCCGACAGTCATCGTGCAGCCCATGATCACGTCGTCGATCAGGACCGGGTCGAGGCCGGTCCGCTCGACGAGCGCCTTGAGGGGCTGGGCGGCAAGGTCGGTGGCGTGCCAGCCGGACAGGGAGCCGTTCCGCTTCCCGATCGGGGTGCGGACGGCATCGACGATCACACAGGTGCGCATGGGGTCATTCTGGCGCAGAATCTGATGGCGCGTCAGATACGGGTGCAGCGGCCTCAGCGATCGGTCGGCATGTAGGTGAAGAGCATCATCTGGGTGGCGTAGCCGACCAGCGTGCCGTCCTCGCTCCACAGCGTCGACTCCCCCGACGCCCAGCCGTCGTCGGCCCACCGAGCCCGATCGTGGCAGAGCACCCAGTCGCTCCTGAGCGGTTCGAAGAGGTGCATGGTCAGATCGGCGCTCGGCGCGAACCAGCGCTCCGGCTCGCGGCCGAGCTTCTCCTGCACGCCGCCCGGCATGCGATCGGCCAGGGTCAACAGGGCGAGCGGATCGAGAGCGCCCGACTCGTCGCGTGGCGGGTCGTCGAACCGGAGCCAGGTGCCGCGGTCCGACGACGACGGCTCATAGTCCTCCCACCAGTGGTGGCCGAGGGCGAGCCGACCCTCGACGCGGGTCCAGAACGGGGGCAACGGGTCGGCGACGAAGCCCTCGGGTGGAGGGAGCCGGTTCGAGCGGCACGCCGAGGGTGGTGGCACCTCGGGCATCGCGACGTCGACGAAGGTCGGTCCTCGTCTCGAGCTGCCGAAGACTGCCGAGACGAAGGCGCCGCTGGTCGAACCCACGTTGCGGAGCGACACGGTCGCCTGGGTTGCGGAGCGACCATGTCGAAGGATGGTGACGTCGATCTCGAGCGGCCCCGACGTGACCTGTCCAGCGAACGTCGTCGTAGACGTGCGAAGCAGATGGGTCGGGTCGCCGAGCGCTTCGCCGGCGGCACGAAGTGCCAGCGAGGTCACGATGCCACCCTGCGGGAGCGGCCAGAGGTTCCAGCTGTCGTCGAGCTCCGCTTTGAAGCGACCCTCTCCGATCTGCTCGACCACCACGTCGTCGCGGAAGGTCCCCATCGACGAAGCGTTGCAGCCCTGGGCCGCTCGGCGCCACTCATGCAGAGGGCGTGGCAAACGACGGGACATTGCGAGGGATCTGATGGTGTGTCAGATTTCCCGGGTGGATCTGACCCTGAACGACGACGAGGAGCGCTTCCGTGCGGAGGCCGCTGCCTGGCTCGCCGAGCATGTCCCGCCACCGGGCAGCCTGGCATCGCTCGACACCAAGGAGGGGTTCGAGCAGCACCGTGCCTTCGAGGCGACGATGTTCGCCGACCACTGGAGCGTGGTGTCGTGGCCAGAGGAGTTCGGGGGGCGCGACGTCGGGATCATCGAGTGGCTCCTCTTCGAGCAGGAGTACTACCGAGCCGGAGGGCCAAAGCGGGTCAGCCAGAACGGCATCTTCCTGCTCGCGCCCACGATCTTCGATTTCGGCACGCCAGAGCAGCAGCGTCGGTTCCTCCCGGCGATGGCCTCTGGGGAGGAGATCTGGTGCCAGGGATGGAGCGAGCCCGACGCCGGGTCCGACCTTGCGTCGCTGCGCTCGAAGGCCACCAAGGTCGACGGCGGCTGGCTCCTCGATGGTCAGAAGACCTGGGCATCTCGGGGCGCCTTCGCCGAGTGGTGCTTCGGGCTGTTCCGCACGGATCCCTCTGAGCAGCGCCACAAGGGCCTCACCTACTTCCTGATCGATATGACGTCCGAGGGTCTGACCCGCCGGCCGATCGCGCAGCTTGACGGCGAGACCGGGTTCGCCGAGCTCTTCTTCGACTCGGTCTTCGTCCCCGACGAGCTCGTCCTCGGCGAGGTCGGACAGGGATGGAGCGTGGCGATGGCGACCGCTGGCTCTGAGCGAGGGCTCTCCTTGCGGAGCCCGGCCCGCTACGTCGAGGCCACCAAGCGCTTGGCCGAGCTGTTCGCCGACCGCACCGGTTGGAGCGCCTCGGGCGCGGCGCTCGGTGTCGACGGCCGCCTCGCGGACCAGGTGGCGCGGGCCTGGGTGGATGCGAGGGCCTACGAGCTCCAGACCTGGCAGACCGCCACCGCCATCCGAGAGGGCAAGGGCGTCGGTCCAGAGGCGTCGACAACCAAGGTGTTCTGGTCCGAGCTCGACGTGCTCATCCACGAGACCGCGCTCGAGATCCTTGGCCCCGATGCCTTCGTGCTCGACGAGGCTGGCGAGCTGTCCGATTGGCTCGATGGCTACCTCTTCTCCCTGGCCGGACCGATCTACGCCGGGACCAACCAGATCCAGCGAAACGTAGTGGCCGAGCGCCTGCTCGGGCTGCCCAGGGGCTGAACGATGCGCTTCTCATTCACTGACGACCAGCTCGCTCTGCGCCACGGGGCTCACGATGTGCTCGAGAGCCTCTGCACGCCGAGCGACGTGCGCGCCGCCCTCGAGCACCCAGATGACCTCGCAGCCAGCCGCCACAAGGCGAGGTGGGACGCACTCGTCGACCTCGGTGCCGCTTCTGTCCTTGCCCCCGAGTCCGCCGGTGGCCTCGGCATGGGCGACGTCGAGCTCGTCGGCGTGATCGAGGAGGCAGGTGCAGCATGTCTTCCTGAGCCGCTCGGGCTCCACGCCGGCGTCGGCATCCCCGTGCTCGCCAAGCTCGGTGCCTCTAAGGCCCTTGCGTCAGCAGTCGGGGGGGGTCTCGTCGTCACGGGTGGCATCGAGGTCGATGCCGACGGCCCCGTCATCGCCTTCGCCGACGGCCCCACCGTGACCTCCCGGCTGCCAGGTGCCGCGATCGCCTCCTGGTTCCTCCTGGCTGCGGCAGGCGAGGACGGCGCCGAGCTCCACCTGCTCAGCCCTGAGCAAGGAACTGTCAGCGTCACACCGTCCCTGGACGCTGGTCGGTGGCTCGGCGAGCTGGCCTGGACGCCGTCGCCAGCCACCCTCGTGGCATCAGGATCGGACGCCGCCGTGCTCATCGACGAGATCTCCACTCGCCAGGCGACCTATGCGGCCGCCGAGCTGTGCGGTCTGAGCAGCGCCATGCTGGCGATGACCGCCAGCTACGCCGGCGACCGGCAGCAGTTCGCCAAGCCCATCGGCTCGTTCCAGGCGGTCAAGCACCTGCTCGCCGACGTCCGGATCGCCCTCGAGTTCGCTCGGCCCGCTGCGTCTCGAGCGGCCTGGTCGCTGAGCGTCGACGACGATGAGGTGCACCACGACGCGGCCGTGGCCAAGGCGCTCGCCTCGGATCTCGGCACCTTGGCAGCGCGCGCGTGCCTGCAGGTTCACGGCGGCATCGGCTACACGTGGGAGCACGATCTCTCGCTCTGGATGAAGCGAGCCTGGTCGCTGGCCGCCGACTACGGGACAGCGCCTGTCCAGCGGGCCAGAGCGCTCCACCTCAGCCTCTTCGACTGACCAAGCGGCTGGGCGGCCTGCCCGATATCGTGCTGGCATGGCTTCCAGCGAGACCTTCGTGGTGCTCGACTCGGCGATCGGCACCTTCGGCTTCGTCGGTGACGACGAGGCTCTGCTCGCCGTCATCCTGCCCGGCACGCGCCACAGAGCTCCCTCCGCCAATCCGCGAGGACCCGCGCTCGACGCAAAGGCGCAGGTGGCGGAGTACCTCGAGGGCCGGCGCACGCACTTCGACGTGCCGCTCGCCGTCGACGGGACACCGTTCCAGCGCTCGGTGTGGACGGCGATCGAGACCATCCCCTATGGCGAGGTGCGCTCGTACGGCGAGATCGCAGACCTGATCGGTCGCCCCCTCTCGGCACGCCCGGTGGGCCAAGCGGTCGGTCGCAACCCGCACCCGATCATCCGACCGTGCCATCGCGTCGTCGCCGCAGCTGGGATCGGTGGCTACGACGGGCGACTCGACACGAAGCGAGCGCTGCTCGACCTTGAGGGATCCCTCTCGCTGGCCGAGAGTGGCTCCCTAGCGTCGGTCTAGAACCGCACGGGCGGCACGCTCGCCTGAGGCCAGTGCCCCCTGGATCGACGGGGTGGCGACATGATCTCCCGCGACGAGGACGCCATCGTGGTCGATCACCGGCGCGAGGTCGAGCGGCACCGACATGGCCGGAAGGGCGTGCGTGATCGTTGAGGTCGCGATGAGTTCGAGCCCCGATGCTCGCACTTCGAGGAGCTCGCCGGCGCGCGCCAGCACCGATCCCTCGTCGAATCGACCCTCCGCCCCCAGCAGCGACAGAGCGAACAGGGATCGTCCGGGCGGCGCGTAGCTCGGGGCTGCTGCTGACATGTCCACCGCGTTGACGACCGGTGAGTCGGTGGCGTCGAGCACCAGGGTGGCGCCGGTTCCTGCCGGCTGCGGGCTCGAGAGCCACAGCGTCGTCACCGATCGCATCATCGATGCTCGCTCGAGATCCAGCAGGTGAGCCGCAGTCGTCGGATCGGTGGCGACGACGACCGCCGAGGCGTCGAGCTCCTCGCCGTCCAGCAGTGTCACCCCTTGGCCGGTCACCGTGCCCACCGGCGCACCGGTCCGCAGCGTCCCCGCCGGCAGGGACGCTGTCATCTGCTCCGGGATGGCTCGCATGCCCCTCGAAGGGACCGCTGGCACGCCTCGCACGAAGCTCGACAGCAGCAGGGCGATGAGGTGCCCGGAGCTGGCCAAGCCCTCCTCGAGCAGGACGCCGGTCAAGAACGGTTCGAGCAGCGACGTGGCGGTCGCCTCGTCGATGCCGCGCGCTTCGAGCCACCCGAGTGCCGGCTGGTCATGCCCCTTGAGCGCCGAGCCCGGCCCGAGGAACCGGAGTCGGGCCAGCAGCATCCCGAGCGCGAGACGACCCTTGACGGTGCCAAGCGGTGCGACGAGCGCTCCTGGTGCGCTCAATGGTCGTCGGAGCGGGTCGGCGAGCCTCGTCCTCCTGGTGTCATCCACGATGAGGGCGCCAGGTTCGAACCCGCACAGCTGCAGCGCGGCCAGATCGAGCGACCGGCGAGCCTGGGGGTAGGCGGGGTTGAGGAGCTGGAAGCCCCGGTCGATGATGAAGCCGTCCACCTCGTCGCTCGTCACGCGTCCGCCTGGACGATCGGATGCCTCGAGCACGATGGCCTCGTGGCCGTGGCGCACCACGACCTGCGCGCAGCGCAGACCCGCGAGGCCGCCGCCGACGATCAGCACCTTCGAGCCGCGTGACATGCCATCAACCTAGGAGCCACGCTTCGCCAGTCGGCCGATGTGCGAGGCTCACGTGGACGATTTCAAGCCGGGAGGGGCGAGGCATGGCGAGTGGGCAGATGGTGGGACAGGCATTCGACCTCAACGGGAAGGTGGCGGTCGTCACCGGTGCCGGCAGCGGGCTGGGTCGCTCGAGCGCCGAGATCCTCGCCGACGCCGGTTGTGCCGTGATCTGCGCAGACGTCGATCGAGAGTCAGCCGAGGCCACCGCCGCGGTGATCGGTGCCGCGGGTGGGACCGCAGCCGGCGTCGCAGCCGACGTCGCCGACCAGACCGTCCACGGTCACCTGGTCGAGCTCGCCAAGAGCTTCGGCGGCCTTGACGTGTGGGTGAACTCTGCTGGCGTGATGGCCGAGGACAAGGTCCTGGACCTCGCTGAAGGGGACCTTGATCGCCTCATCGCCGTCAATTTGAAGGGGACCTTGTTCGGCTGCCAAGCCGCAGGGCACCAGATGGCCGCCAACGGCGGTGGCTCGATCATCAACATGTCCTCCGCAGCGATGCTCGTCCCCTCGCCGAGAGTCGCCGCCTACGCCATGACCAAGGGGGCCGTCGTGCAGCTCACCCGGATCATGGCGCTCGAGGTGGGGAAGCTCGGGGTCCGGGTCAATGCCATCGCGCCAGGCTTCGTCCCGACCAAGATGACGAGCCGCTACTACCTGCGCCCCGACGGGACTGAGGACGAGGCGATGAAGGCGGCCGTGCTCGAGCCGATGGCAAAGTTCGCGCCGCTCAAGCGTGTCGGCGAGCCCGCTGACATCGGCTACGCCGTGCTCTACCTCGCGTCGCCAGCCTCGAGCTATGTGACCGGGCAGATCATCTCGCCGAACGGTGGCATGGCGATGCACTGAGCTCGGTCGTGGGGCGCTATCGGCGGTAGAGGATCGCCGCCACGCCAGGTGCCCGCTCGACGACGGTGCTGCGACGCCAGCCAGCAGCATCGAGGATCCGCATCGCCCTCGACGGCAAGATGCGCTCAGCCGCTGGGCCGCGCAGGCGACCTGACGACGGGCTGAAGGTCGACGCCGTCGGTGCGATGAGCCAGAGCCGTGTGACGCGAGGTGGCAGTGCTCCAAGTCCTGGCACGACAGACCTCGGGTCGGCGACGGTCGATGGTCCGAGACCCGGAGAGGCGACCTGCTCGAGCACCCGTGGTGAGTCGAACGTCACCCAGAAGCCGATCGTCGAGCTGGCGGGATCGGTCTTGCTGCTGTGCACCCTGAACGAGCTCAGCTCTTCGAAGGCCCACGTGTAGGAGTTCCGTGACGTCACGAGCACCGCTGTGTCGCGGTGCGCCTGCCAGGCGGATGCGGCCGGGAGCGATGAGACGTCTTGCGCCGGGTACCAGGAGGCGGAGCGCCACGCCACGCCTGCCCCGACAAGGGCCAGCACCACGCCGGTGCCCACCACGAGCGTGGGTGCGACGCGCACGATCGCCGGCGACGACCGGAGCCAGCGGATGACCTCTCGGGCGGCCAGGCCGCCGAGGATGGCGATGCTCGGGTAGACGACGAGGTCGGTCCGCCCGGTCCCGAGCGGCACCGCGCCGACGAGCCAGAGGAGCAGTGCGAAGGCGAGCGTCGCCAGCGAGCTGACGCCGACCCGATCGACCGGGACCGCGTCACGGCGGCAGGACCGGACCACCACGAAGGTAGCCAGCAGCAAGATCCCAAGGCCCAGCGCGCTTGCCAATGTGCCGAGGATGCTGTGGCCGAAGATGACCGAGCTCTGGCCGACAGGCGTCCCGACGAGACCGTGGGCGAGCCCGAGGGGCACTGCCCCGATCAAGAGGCTGGCGTGGTGGAGGGTGAAGGGACCGCCGACCAGGTGGTCATTGGCCCGCCAGAAGGCGGTCAGGCGAGGTGGGATCCGTCCTGCGATCCAGAGCGTGGGAACGGCGCAGACGAGCGCCGTCGCAGCGCCGGCGATGAGCACTCGCCCCGTGGCGATCCGCTCCAGGAGCGCCTCGAGGAGGACAGCGAGCCACGCACCGGCGACGACGACGACCAGTGAGGTCGACATCGTGACCGCCACCACGCTCACCACGCCCAGGACGACGAGCCGGCGCGTCGTCGGGGTACGGCGGACGGCCTCCGCTGTGAGGAGGATCACCGCGGCGAGCAGCAGGTCTCCCTCGTACTCCTTCACCCGCACCGAGTACTCGATGGCAGCAGGCGACACTGCAACCAAACCGGCGATCGCCACCGACAACCAGAGCCCGAAACCGAGCCGTCTCGCAACGAAGTACATGACAGGGATACACGCAACGCCGAAGAGGAACGCAAGCACCTTCGGCCAGACGTTGCCGCTGGGACCGAGCACGATCCACTCTCGCTGGAGCATCGTGTAGCCCGGTGCGGTCACGATCATCTTGAGCGCCGTGGCGAAGGGGACCCGTGCGGGAAGCGCGAACCATGCGTCGTCGAAGTAGAGCCCAGAGCGATCGATGCCCGGCAGTCGCACCAGGGCACCGAGCAGCGTGACGAGTGCGAGCACCCCGCCGGCAATGGCTCTCGTGGGATCGAGAGCGGACTCGCCCCGTCGGCCACCGATCATCAGGTCATGATGACACAGGGCCTCTCGATGCCTTCAGCGAGACGGGTCTCCAGACGCAGCCTGGCGGACCTGACGGGGCGTCAGATTTGTGGTTAGAGTCGGATTCATGGCCGACTTGCCCAAGATCATTTCCGTCGACGACCACATCGTCGAGCCCGCCGACCTCTGGACCTCGAGGCTTCCCTCGAAGTACGCAGATGTCGGCCCGAGGATCATCCGGAAGGACATGCCCAACGTCACCTACAAGGGTGGCCAGCTCACCGTGAACGAGGGTGGAGGCTCGACGCCTGCCGACTGGTGGCTCTACGAGAAGCTGCAGCGACCGCTGCTGCGGGTCGACTCTGCCGTCGGTGTGCCGCGAGACCAGGTCACCATGACCGGCATCACCTACGACGACATGCGTCCAGGGTCGTACTCCCAGAAGGAGCGCCTCGAGGACATGGACGTCAACCACATTGAGGCGTCGCTCTGCTTCCCGACCTTCCCCCGCTTCTGTGGCCAGACCTTCTCTGAGGCCTCGGACAAGGAGCTGGCGCTGCTGTGTGTGCAGGCCTACAACGACTACCAGGTCGAGGAGTGGTGCGCTGGATCCAACGGCCGCCTCGTCCCACTGATCATCGTGCCGTTGTGGGACCCGAACCTCGCCGCCGAGGAGGTGCGTCGGAACGCCGCTCGCGGCGTCCACGCCGTGTGCTTCTCGGAGATCCCGGCCTATCTCGGCCTGCCGAGCGTCCATGACCCCGACCAGTACTGGGATCCCTTCTTCGCCGCCTGCAACGAGACCGAGATGGTCATCAACATGCACATCGGCTCGAGCTCGAAGATGCCGTCGACCTCAACCGATGCGCCAGCTGCTGTCGGCTCGTCCCTCACCCACATCAACGCTGAGCTCTCGATGGCCGACTACCTGTTCTCAGGCATCTTCGAGCGGTTCAGCGACCTGAAGGTCGCGTACTCAGAGGGCCAGATCGGCTGGATCCCCTACCTGCTGCACCGCATGGACGTGGTGTGGGACGAGAACCGTGGTTGGGGCGGCGTCGCCGACAAGGTCCCGAACCCGCCATCGACCTACTTCCCCGACCACATCTACGGCTGCTTCTTCGACGACCCCAACGGGCTCAAGCTCATCGACGAGATCGGCGCCGACAACATCACCTACGAGTCCGACTACCCGCACTCTGACTCGACGTGGCCGAACACGAAGAAGGTCGCCGAGGAACAGATGGCAGGCCTGACCGATGAGCAGCGCTGGAAGGTGCTGCGCGGGAACGCCATCAAGCTCTTCCAGCTCGATCTCGCCGACTGACCTCTTCTCCAACCAGTGGATCTTCGCTACACGGCGGCTGAGGAGCAGTTCCGATCGGAGCTGCGCTCGTGGCTGACCGAGGTGCTCCCGACGCTGCCGCCGAAGCCGGCAGCCACAGACTGGCCGGGGCGTCGCGCCTACGACCAGGGATGGCAGGCGCGCCTCTTCGAGGCTGGCTATGCCGGCGTCGACTGGCCGATCGAAGGTGGTGGCCGCGGCGCCTCGCCGGTCGAGCAGCTGATCTTCAAGGAAGAGTGCGAGCGGATCGGCGCCCCCTACGTCGGCACCGGATTCGTCGGGCTGCTCCATGCGGGGCCGACCATCATCGCTGAGGGGACTCAGGCGCAGCGTGAGCGCTACCTCCCTCCGATCCTCAAGGGCGATGAGGTCTGGTGCCAGGGCTTCTCGGAGCCTGGGTCCGGATCCGACCTGGCCAGCCTCCGCACCAGAGCCGTGCGAGACGGCGACGAGTACGTGATCTCAGGCTCCAAGATCTGGACAAGCCACGCCGAGGTCGCCGACCACTGCGAGATGCTGGTCCGAACCGGTCCAGAGGACAGCCGCCACAAGGGCATCACCTGGCTGATCGTGCCGATGGACACCCCAGGCATCGAGATCAGGCCGCTCACCACCATCGCCGGCTCAGACGAGTTCGCTGAGCTCTTCTTGGACGAGGTCCGCGTGCCAGTGGCCAACCGAGTCGGTGACGAGAACGACGGATGGCGCGTCACGATGGTCACTCTCTCCTTCGAGCGAGGGACCGGCTTCGTCGGCGAGCTGCTCGAGTCGATGCGGGTGCTTCGCAGCCTGGCGGAGCTCGCCAAGCGAACCGGCGCCTGGGGCGACCCCTCGGTCCGGCGGCGGGTCGGCCAGCTCACCGCCTCCTTCGACGCCCTCTGGGCTTTGACCAAGCGCAATGTGTCAGAGGCGGCTCGCAACGGTGTCCCTGGCGTCGGCGGCGTGGTGTTCAAGCTCTCCTACTCAGAGCAGGGCCAGGCGCTGACCGAGCTCGGCATGGACCTCCTCGATCGGGCCGGCTTGTCGATGTCGGGCGTGAGCGGCGCCGACGGCCTTGGCGATCTGCCGAACGCCGAGCTGGTCGACGCCTGGATCAAGTCGATCTCGCTGACCATCGCCGCCGGCACCAGCCAGGTGCAGCGCAACATCGTTGCGGAGCGGATCCTCGGACTCCCGAAGGAGCCCAAGTAGATGGACTTCGAGCTCTCAGACCTTGAGCGCGAGCTCGCCACGCAGGTGGCGGCGATGGCGGCAGGTCGCTTCCCGCTCTCGTCGAGCCGCGCCGCCGAGTCCCAGCGCGACGTGGTCGACCCCGATGCGTGGCAGGCCCTCATCGATGTCGGCGTCTTCTCGCTGCTCGTCCCAGAGGACGAGGGAGGCCTCGGGCTGGGGCTCGCCCAAGGCACAGTCGTCATGGAGGAGCTCGGCCGGGTGCTGGCGCTCGGTCCGATCGTCTCGACGATGGCGCTCTCGCCCAACCTGGCGGCCGCCGCCGACGGGATCCCACACGGGCTCATCGAGGAGCCCCCGAGCCGAAGCGCCTTCCCGCTCCTCGTCGAGCACCCTGAGAGCATCGCCTCGCTCGTGGTGGTGGGGCCGATCGAGGATTCTGCGCAGCCACCTCGCCTCATCCCTGTTGTCGACCTCGAGCTCGACGAGGTCGCGGAACCGCTCGACCCGCTGACGCCACTCGCGTGGTGCAGAGGGGTCCTCCCGGAGGGCGCCGAGCTCGAGGGTGTCACCAGCCACCAGCTCCGCCAGCGTGCGATGGTGCTCGCCAGCGCCTTCCAAGTCGGGATCGCCACAGAGGTGGTAGCCCTCGCCACCGAGTACGCCAAGGGTCGCGAGCAGTTCGGCCGAGCCATCGGCTCCTTCCAAGCCATCAAGCACCTGCTCGCCGACGCGATCTGTCGCGCAGAGCTCGCCCGTGCCGCGGTGCACGCTGCGGCCGTCACCTTGGACGACGCCCATGTCGCGTCGGCGGAGGGTGACACCATGGGGCTCTCGGCGGTCGAGGTTCGGTGGCGTGCCGCGGCGAGCGCCAAGCTCCTCGCCGACGAGGCAGCCATCACAAACGCCAGAACGGCGATCCAGGTCCACGGTGGTATGGGCTTCACCTGGGAGGTGCCGGTCCACCTCTACTTGAAGCGAGCCCGTGTGCTCGCCTCCTCCTTCGGCACCCGAGCGGAGCTGGCCGACATGATGGCCTCGCTCATCTGATCACGACCAAGGAGCAGCCATGTCCTCGTTCCCACTTCCCACCTCGACCGTCCAAGTCGTCGGCGACGCCAGTCCGGTCTGGGGCATCCAGCTCCCGATCCAGAGTCAGTCAAGCCTGTATGTCTCCAAGTGGGAGACCACCGCCACCGTCGACGACCTTGCCACGATCGCCAAGGCGGCCGATGACGCCGGTTCGTTCTACCTCGGCGTCTGCGACCACACCGCTATCCCGGAGCGGCTCGTCGAGGCCATGGGCTCGGTCTGGTACGACACCGTGGCGACTCTCGGCTGGCTTGCCGGCATCACGACGAGGACGAAGTTGCTGAGCCACGTGCTCGTCCTCGCCCAGCGCCACCCGCTGCGAGCCGCCAAGGAGCTCGCCACCCTCGACCTGCTGTCGGGCGGCAGGCTCATCGTCGGCATCGGTGCTGGTCATGTGAACGAGGAGTTCGATCAGCTCTCTGGGCCTGCCGGGTTCGAGGCCCGTGGGCGAGACACCGACGAAGCTGTCAGCGCGCTTGCCGTCACGCTCTCCGAGGAGGTCCCGTCCTTCGAGGGGGATCGCTGGAGCTTTGCTGACATGCACGTCGCCCCTCGTCCGGTCCAGACGCCACGGCCGCCGCTGTGGATCGGCGGCTCGACCGGGCCTGCACTGCGGCGGACCGCTGCATTCGGCGATGGCTGGCTGCCCCAGGGCACTCGGCGCAAGGACCTTGCGGCCCAGATCTCGCAGCTCGCGGAGCTGCGAGAGGAATATCGACCAGGTCAGCCCCTCGAGATCGGGACCATCGTTGAGCCGCTCTACGTGACCGAGACAGACGGGCAAGACCCAGGCTGGGACGTGCCCGGCTACGTGACCATCGGTGGTCCAGAGAAGATCGCCGCCTTCTGCCAGGAGCTCGTCGACATGGGCGTGGACCACCTGCAGGTCTCCTTCAGGGTCCGCTCCGCCGAGGAGTTCGCCGAGCAGCTCCATCGGTTCGGCACCCTCGTGGCGCCGCTGCTCAAGGGCTAGGTGACGCCCGCGCCTCACCGGCGCTGCGCCGCCGAGTGACGAGCAGGATGCCAGCCAGCACGATCCCGGCGACGATTACGAGCACAGGAAAGAGCAGACCAGCGGTAGTCGAGGTCGTCGACGATGCTGACGCCTTGGTGACGAGCACCGTGTGGTTCTGCGGGTCGACGACGCCCGCCATCGTCGACCCTGGCGGGGCGAACGTGCTCATACCGCCCACTGGCTCGTTGTAGGTGGTCCCCGCGACCTTGTACGTGGCCTTGCAGGCGAAGCCGACAGCGTTGGTCCCAGAACCACCGAGCTGGCCGAGGCAGTAGGTCACTCGAGCACTCACCGGGATGCCGCTTGAATGAAGACGGACCGCCCGATCGTTGTCGACAACCTTCGCTCCTACCATGACCACGCCGATGATGATGATCCCTGCGACCAGGACCCAGGCGACGATCCGACCGAGTCGACGCCCGTCTCCCGCGACGGGGGCACCTCGCAGCGAGGACGTCGGGGCGGCTGGGCTGCTCATCGCGTACCGCCGCGCACGCGCCATTCGCCTCGAGCCGATGTGTCCAGCGACGCCTCGATCAACGAAGGGGGCATGAAGTGCATCGTAGGCGAGATGCGACGTCTCCCTGGCGTGGCCGGGCGGCCACATGAGGCGGGTCGATAGGGTGCGGTGATGAGCCCGGGGAGGATGGAGGCGTTCAGCGATGGCGTGCTCGCCATCATCATCACCATCATGGTGCTCGAGCTCCACCTGCCTGAGTCGCCGACGTTGGCCTCGTTGCTCAAGACGATGCCGGCGCTGCTCGCCTATGCCTTGAGCTACGTGTTCGTCGGCATCTACTGGGTCAACCACCACCACCTGCTCAAGACGGTCGACCGGGTCACTGCCGGCATCCTCTGGGCGAACCTCGACCTGCTGTTCTGGCTCTCGCTCCTGCCGTTCGCCACTCGCTGGATGGCACTCGAGCACGGCGCTGTTGCACCGGTGGTGACCTACGGCGTCGTCCTCGGCCTGGCTGGAACTGCGTACTTCATCCTCCAGAAGGCGATCATCAGATCACAGGGCGCTGACTCGAAGCTCAAGGCCGCGCTTGGCCGAGACATCAAGGGGAATCTCTCGATCGCACTCTTCGTGATCGGCGTCGCGGTGGCATTCGTGTCGAGGTGGGCCGCCCTCACCGTGTACACGTCAGTTGCTGTCATGTGGCTGATCCCAGACCGTCGACTCGAGCCAGTCATCACACGGGACCGAAACGCTGAGGAGGGACTCGACGCCACTGGCTAGAGCACCGGCGAGCCCCCAAACGGCGAGCAAGGAATAGTGCACCCCTGAGGCTCTGCCGACCCATCGCTTTCTGACGTAGTGTCAGATTCGCCCGCCAGCCGCGCCAGAGCGGTTGGCCAAGATCTAAAGGAGCCAGCAGTGAGCAACGGCGAGCGTAACGAGCCCAACCTCCTCATCGGTGGCGAGTGGGTGCCAGCTTCAGGCGGCACCTACGAGGTCATCAACCCGGCTACCGAGGGCGTGGTGGGCCACGCCCCTGACGCCACTGCAGCCGACGCTGACGCTGCAGCTGCCGCCGCGCGAGCCGCCCTCCCGGGCTGGTCGCGCCTGGCAGTCGAGGAGCGGACCGCGCTGATGTCAAAGGCTGCGGCTGCGATCCGAGCCAAGGCGCCAGAGCTCCTGCCCCTCGTGATCGCCGAGACCGGCGCCACCGCCACCGTCGGCTCTCGCATGCAGGTACCCGTCGCTGCGGATCGCTTCGACCGCTACGCACGAGACCCCCGGCCAGTCCTCCAGACCCCGCTCAACCCGCAGCTTGCTGGCGCCACGCCGCTGGCACCAGGCGGCATCATCGGCGGCCTCGTCAACCGGCAGCCTGTTGGCGTCGTCGCCTGCATCACCTCCTACAACTTCCCGTTGGTCAACATGGCCGGCAAGGTGGCGCCTGCCCTCGCCGCCGGCAACACCGTCGTGATCAAGCCCGCACCTCAGGACCCGCTCGCCATCGTCGAGCTGTGCCGGATCCTCGACGAGGTCGGCTTCCCGCCTGGCGTGATCAACCTGATCAACTCGTCAGGACCGGCCGCCTCGGCCGCGCTTGTCGACTCGCCCGAGGTCGACATGGTCAGCTTCACCGGGTCCACCGAGGTGGGCAAGCGGATCATGGAGGCAGGCGGCAAGACGATGAAGCGGCTGCTCCTCGAGCTCGGTGGCAAGGGCGCTGCGGTCATCTTGGACGACGCCGACGTGAAGGCGGCGCTGACGTGCATTGGCTCGACGTGGTCCTTCCACTCCGGCCAGATCTGCACGGCCCCGACCCGCGCGGTTGTCCACCGCAGCCTCGTCGATCAGGTCGTCGAGGGTCTCACAGCGATGGCACCACGCTTGCAGGTGGGCGACCCCACCGATCCGAAGACCATGGTCGGCCCGCTGATCTCCGGGCCACAGCGTGACCGTGTAAAGGCGTTCATCGATGGTGCTGGCCCAGAGGGCGGCGAGGTGGTCGTCGACGGGCGCCAGACCGGTCTCGACACCGGCTACTTCGTCGGTCCGACACTCATCGTCGGTGACAACGACCTGACCTGCGCCCGCCAGGAGATCTTCGGCCCGGTGATCACGCTCATCCCCTTCGACGACGAGGACGAGGGCATCGCCATCGCCAATGACTCTGAGTTCGGCCTCTACGACTATGTCTTCTCTGGCGACGGGGCACGTGCCTTCAAGGTCGCCAAGCAGCTCCAGGCTGGCCACGTCGGCGTCAACACCGCCCAGCGCAATCACGAGGCCCCCTTCGGTGGGTTCAAGATGAGCGGTGTCGGTCGAGACGGCGGTGACTACGGTCTGCTCGCCTACTCCGAGACGCAGTCGATCATCTGGTCGTCCTGAGCACCATCGGACGAGGTGCCGTCGATGCACTCCGTTGGCCACCACGCTGACCGATACGCTTCGGCCCCATGAGCTCGAGCGCGTTCGACGAGATCTCGGCCAAGGTCAACAACTGGGGCCGGTGGGGCAGCGATGACGTCAAGGGAACCCTCAACCTGATCGATCGCGCTGCCCGACTGAGGGCGGCGGCGGCAGTCGTCGAGGGTGACGCCATCTCGATGAGCCTGCCCCTCTCTGCGGCGGAGGGCATCCAGCTCGGCTTCATCAAGGGGCGGGTGAACCCCCGCATCGAGATGTCTCGGATCAACGTCCCCGAGGAGATGGCGCCCGACGGTCCTTCGTTCAGTGAAGACGTGGTGTCCTTCTCGATGCAGTGCGCCACCCACATCGACGGCCTCGCCCACGTCAGCTTCGATGGCCAGCTCTACAACGGGTACGACGCCGGTGAGATCGATGCAGATGGCTCTGCCCGCCTGGGCGTCCACCACCTCGGCCCCATCGTCACGAGGGGGATCCTGCTCGATGTCGCTCGTGCCCGTGGTGAGGACATCCTCCCGGCGGGGCATAGCATCTCAATCGAGGATCTCGAGGCCGCTGTCGAGCTGGCGGGAATCCGTCCTGAGCCTGGCGATGCGGTGTGCGTCCGCACCGGCCAGATGCGCCACCTCGCACTCGGTTTGGCGCTCGACGATCCGGGTCGTGACCTCGTGGCCTACACCTGGCCTGCGCCGGGTCTCACCATGGCCACCGCGGTCTGGCTCAGGGAGCATGACGTATCTCTGGCAGCGATCGACACCATGACGATGGAGGTGTTCCCGGGCGAGAGCGACGAGGACTTCTTGCCGGTCCACCTGCTCCACCTGCGTGAGATGGGTCTGACCCAAGGGCAGAATTGGGTGCTCGACGAGCTCGCCGCAGCAGCGACGGCCGATGGTCGCTACAGCTTCCTCCTCGATGCTTCCCCGCTGCGCTTCACCGGCGCCGTGGGCTCAGCGATCACACCAGTCGCAGTCCGCTAGCGAGAAGAAAGCCCGACGGGCTCACCATCCATTGGCTGGTCGCAGCCAGGCCACCACATCGCCTCGGCGTATCCCGTGCTCGTGGAGCACGACATCGAGCTGGGCCACCCCGCGGCCAGGGTGCGCGACCTTGCTTGTGACAACCACCACCCGCTCGACCTTCCATGACTCGAGCTCGGCACGCATCGAGCGTGAGGTCGCTGCAGGCTCGAGGAGCACCTGTCCTCTCGTGATGGCCATCAAGGTGAGTGCCGCAGTCGAGAAGACCGAATAGCCGAGTCCGGGGGTGAAAGCGACGGCCCCCGATGGTCCGTCTGGCGCCTTGGCATGTCCAGACGGCATGGCGAAGCGGAAGCCTGTGTCCACTTGCCAGAGCATCGCCACTGGACGCTGTCCGGCCGGATATGGGGCGATGGCGATCGCGGTCCCGGGCACGACGCCGCTGCTGGCCAGGTACGCCGGTGCCGGTCCCACCGGCGTGAGGACGTAGCCGCCTGCGCCGAGCGGGATCAGTGGCGCCACGCACAGCCCCATCACCCCGACCGGCAGCACGACCGGCAGATCGATGCCGGGCAGCTCCCTGCGGAGCCGATCGAGGCCGAGCGCAACGAGCAGCGCCAGGAAGATTGCTGTGTAGAGGGCGAAGCGAGAGGGGATCAGGTTCTTGACCGTGGGCAGATCGCCCAGCAACGCCTCGGGAAGCCACAGGCGTCCGACCGCCGTGTCGCCAGCGCCGATGGCCGGCGCACCTGAGATCGCCAACGAGCCACCCAGCCCAAGGACGAAGGTCGTCAATGCGACGACTGCCGCAACCACCACGCTCGATCGTCGCCAGCACCACGCCATCGTGGCCACGCCGGCCACGACAAGGGGAATCCCGAGGTAGGCCACGTTCTCGTGGTTGATCTGCGAGAAATGGGCGGACAGCGATGTCAGCGACGCCGGCGCGAGCGCCAGCCCTCTCGGGGGGATGACCAGGGCCAGCAGGTCGCTCCGATAGGCCTGCGCCACCAGCTGGACCGGACCCTTGACCGACTGAGGACCTCGCAGGGTGAACCACACCGGCCACGCCAGCACCACTGAGCCGAGCGCACCAGCGACGATGGCGCCGCCGAGCATCCCCTTGAGCGAGGAGCGAACGCGAGCCGAGGCGAGCAGCGCGGTCGCCCCTGCGATCACGGCAACAAGACCGGCTGTCATGAGCACCTCGGTCGAGATGAAGTACTGCACGACGGCGAGTGCTGCCAGCTCACAGCCCCCGACCACCGGGCCCACCTGGCCTCGAGCCAGCCACATGCACACGAGGAAGAGCAATGGCACGACGGCGGTGAAGGAGAGCTGCAGGTGCGAGCCGAGCGAGGTCTGCACCTCATAGGGCCCGAAGCCAACGACCAGGCCGACGAAGAACGCCGCAGGACGCCAGGCCACCAGATGGCGAGCCAGCACGTAGGCGGTCACCGCAGCCAGCGGCATCGCCAGGATGACAGCGAGGTTGTACGACGCGGTCGGCCCGAACAGCGCCGCGATCGGCCAGAGGGCGACAGCGAGCGCTGGCTCCCCGGTGTTGACGAGCAGGTTGAGGCCCGCCGGGTGGTTGAGCGCTGTCGAGAAGAAGGGATTGTGCCCGTGTGCGAGCGCGTGGGGCACCCACGCGAAGAGGTTGAGGTTCAGATACGCATCGCCAGATCGGTGGACCACAACGTCGATGCCGTTCGAGATGAGGTGCCACCAGAACGCGACAGCCAGCACGCCGTAGGTGGAGCCAACCAGGACGCCTGCTCGAGCACGCGTCGACGCGCCAGGAAGCGTCGGCACGCCTGCCGGCACCCATCGCCGCATCCAGCTCTCGGCGTCGCCAACCATCATCCTTCGACGCTACTCATGGCGACCTCGAGCACGGCCGATCCTCACGCGCCGCATACGCCGTGGTGATGCATCTCGAGGACCACGACCCCCGGAGATCGCCAGGTGGTCGTCACCCTCCATCCGTGGTGCTCGAGGCTGTCTACCACCGCACGTGCGGTCGGGTTGAGCCGGAACGCGGCAGGAGACGCGATGCGATAAGCCGACGGTGACGCCAACGAATCGTCGGAGGTGAAGACGAAGACCCCCGTGAACCTGTGACAGGCGCTACTCGGATCGGCCACGATCGACGCCTCCACGCCGTGGGGCTGCGACACGGCCACAGCGAAGCCATTGGTCGGTCGACGCGCTCCCGTGGCGTCGACGATCCTGAAAGGGCCGACACCCTCGTAGGCCCAGGTGAAGGGGATCCGACCGGCGACCACCACCGCAGCATCAGGACCGAGTCGCTCGCCGATGGCTGCCCGCGCTGCACGAACATTTTCATGCGGGTACCAGGCCGGGAAGAGCACCCCGATCAGCGCGATGCACGCCAGAACGGCGATGCCGCCGCCTCTCGCCAACGACCCAGCGGTCCCGTATGCAGGCATGCGTCGAGCGACGGCGTCGAGGACGAGTGCGCTGAGCACCCAGGCGGCCGGGTACCACCACAGATCGGTGCGACCGCCGCCGAGCGGCGACCTGCCGAGCACCGCCCCACCAATGGCGGCACCGATGATGCCGAGAGCCGCGACGCCGACGGTGCCGGCAGGCTCGACCCGTCGTCGCACCAGAGCGACCACCGCCACGAGTCCGGCCAGCAGGCCGAGCACCTCGAGCAACGCTTCGAGCTCGCCGAGTCGGATCTGTGAGGCGGTGAGGGCGAGCACCAACGGGAATCGACCGACGAGGAGTGGCACCCCTGCAAGACCATGGGCGACCCCGGTGCCGATCAGCGCAAGGTTACGCGACGTGTTCGCGGCCCCACCGACACCGTGGAGCTCCTGAGGCGCCCAGAACACGTTGAGGCGTGGCGGGAGGTGCGAGAGGTAGCTGAGCACCGCCGCCGCACACGAGCCGAAGAGGACGACCGCCACGCCGAGGGCGGCTCGCTGTCGCCGACCGACCACGGCGATGATGATGCCGAGCACCCCCACGAACGCGACGAGCGATCCAGACCAGAAGCAGGCCAGCGCCCCACCGATGCCGATCCACACCAGCGGGACGAGATGCCCGGTGCGGCGCCAGCGAGCGAGGCCGTACAAGAGCAGCGCGCCAATGAGCAGCTCGGAAGGGTACTCCTTGATCCGAAGCGAGTACTCGACCGCGCCCGGCGAGCACGCTGCCATCAAGGTGACCGCCAGCCTGGCGAACAACCCGACACCGATCTCGACCGCCAGCAGCCACACCACGTAGATCGCGGCGATGCTGGCGAGCAACCCGGGAAGCTGCGCCCACCACGAGGACGAGGGGTCGAGCCGGATCCAGCCGGCCAAGAAACAGGAGAGAAGAGGAGTGGTCAGGGTGAGGTGCGACACCTCAGGGAGTGGGACACGAGCCGCCATTGCAAGCCAGGCGTCATCGGCCCAGAGGTCGCCAGAGGTGAGTCCCGGCAGCCGCAGCGCGAGGCCGAGGACACAGATCCCGACGACGACGAGCTGCTCCGCTCGCCGCGTCACCCTCGGCCGGGGCGCGCCGTCCAGCGAGGTGACAGTCACTGGTGCGGGACCCTCAGCGTGAGGGTCGCCGGTGCTGGACCACCTGACCGCCCAAGACCGGACCGGTGCGCGGAGCGCTCGACTGACTGGCTGGCTCTCGCCCGACGACCCCGTCGGGTCCGGGTCGTCCGGTCACGGCGAAGTGCAGCAGCCGCGCTTCGGAGTCGACGAGATTCGCCGTCCGGATACCCCAGAACTCGAAGCCGTAGCGGTGGGCGGCGACGCTGGCCATCATGGCCACCAACGTGCCGGCGACAGCCATCGGGTCCGCTCCTGCGGGCGATGAGGTCGCGGCTCCCTTGGGTCCATCGCTCGACGGCTGGTAGGTGGCGATCGCCCGCGCCAACGCGACGGTGATGGCGTTGAGCGCCCGCACTCGGATCCCTCGGAGGCTGGCATCGTCACTGTCGAGCTCGAGGACTCGGAACACCGCTCGATTCCGCTCCCAGTAGGCCAAGAAGCCCTCTGCCACGCAGAGCGCTGTCTCCCAGCTGGCTGCCGGCTGCCAGTCACCGTCGACAAGGTCCGACACCTGGACCGCCTCGTCGACCATCCCCTCGGCAAGCACCGTGATGGCACGCTCGACGTTCTCGAAGTACTGGTAGAAGGTTGCGGGCGAGGTCCCTGCGGAGCGAGCGATATCGATGACCTTGACCGAGCGCCAGGGCGTGGTGGCCAACAGCTCGGCAGTGGCATCGAGGAGTCGCTGCCTCGTCGCAAGCCCCCGTGAACCCGGCGTCCTGCCGTCAGTGGTTGTCTCGGTCCGCTGCGCCTCGTCGGCCGTGGCCATGCCTCTCCTCCAAGGGGCTCCGCTGCCGAGCGAAGCCTTGCTCAAGGGTACTCTGCCGCCCTCACCTGACCCCGGGTGTCGTGCGCCGATAACCTCTCGCCCGTGGAGAAGATCGAGGAGCGGCCGCTGACGCGCGCACAGGAGGCACGCCGTCAGCGGGTCATCGACGCAGCCATGTCGCTCGCCCTCGAGGGTGGCTATGACGCCGTTCAGATGCGCGACGTCGCCACCCGTGCCGGGGTGGCCATGGGCACGGTATACCGCTACTTCGAATCGAAGGACCACCTGCTCGCGGCAGGGCTGGTCTCGTGGGTCGAGCAGCTCGAGGCACGTCTCGCACAGCAGCCGGCCAAGGGAGCAACCCCAGCAGAGCGGGTCATCGAGGTGCTCGACCGAGCCCTTCGTTCGATGAACAGGCAGCCGATGCTCGTCGCTGCGGTGTTCACGTCGCTGTCGTCTTCGGACCCGGCCGCCGTCGAGTGCCAGCTCCAGATCACGGGACTGCTGGACGCCATCGTGGTCAAGGCCATCGGTGAGCCTGCGCCGCCGGACATGCTCGAGCGCACCCGCATCATCGGGCACGTCTGGTACTCAGCGATGGTGGGGTGGGTGAACGGCTGGTCGAGCATCGAGCGCGTCTACGCCGAGCTCGAGGTTGCCGTCGACCTGCTGCTCCCGCCTGACCTCAGCGAGGAGAGCTGAGCACCAGCTCAGCGAAGGCACCAAGTCGCAGCACGGTGCGATCTCCTTCGACGGCGATCTGACCACCGTCGAGCTCGACGCCATCTGCACTCGCCGACGCAACCTGGTGACCGTGGAGCACCACGACGACCTGCTCTGGACGGGGATGGTCCCCGAGCGAGGACCAGCGAAGCACGCCGTCGGCCAGCTCGAACGAGTCGAGCCTGGAGGCTCCCGAGCCATCACCCTGGTCATCGAAGAGCTGCCCAGTTGCTGCTCCTGAGCTGTCGACGAACACGTGCAGGGCCAAGAGCGCGGTCGCATGGTCGGCACGCAAGCCCTCGGCAGGCCGTGTCCCGTGCCGCCAGCCATCGTCGAGCGGCACGATCGACCCTGCGCGGGCGAAGACGAGCGGCTGCCCCAAGCGGGCGGTCAGCGTCACGGTCCCCCTTACAAGCGCAGCGTTGTCGGTCGACCCACCCGAGATGGCTGGCAACATCTCCCAGCGCCACCAGTCCCCGGTGGGCAGCTCGATCCGACGCTCGACGTCCTCGCTCTGGCTCGTGATCACACAGAGCAGGTCGTCGCCGAGCAGCATCTGGTCGGCGTCGTCATGTGACTCGCCGGGTGCGTCGAACCACGTCGGACGGAGCAGCGGCGTGCCAGCGACGGCTGCCTGACGGCTCGCCGTGTAGAAGTAGGGCAGCAAGCGATACCTGAGCTGGATGAGCGCCGCCACCTGGGATGCTGCCGGCTCAGGCCAGCACCACGGCTCACGAGCCGGTGCACCAAGGATCGAGTGGACCCTGCAGAAGGGCGACAGGACGCCGAGCTCGAGCCAGCGCAGGAAGAACTCCGGCGACGGCACACCAGAGAAGCCGCCGATGTCAGAGCCGGTGAACCCGACACCCGACAGGCCAAGGCCAAGGAAGGTGGGCACCTGCTGGAGCAGCCCCGCACGTGTCGCCTCGACGTCGGCAGTCCAGTTCCACGCATGGCGCTGCATGCCAGCCCAGCCAGCGCGCGAGACCAAGAAGGGTCGTCGGCCCGGCAGCCCCTTCGCCAACCCGTCGATGCCAGCCTCGTTCATCAACATCCCGTAGACGTTGTGGCACTCGCGATGGTCGCCGCCGCGCCCGTCGTTGTCGTGTCGAGCCGAGCGCGGGAGCGACCGATCGCCAGCCAAGGTGATCGACGTGGGCTCGTTCATGTCGTGCCACAGGCCAGCGACACCCCGATCAAGCAGCCTTGGGTAGTAGCTGGCCCACCAGCGCCTCGTCCGCTCCGCGGTGAAGTCAGGGAAGACCGCCCACCCAGGCCACACCGTCCCCTCGTGGACGGTCCCGTCCTCCTCGGTGACAAAGTGGCCATCAGCGATGCCCTCGGCGTAGACGTCGTAGCCAGGGTCACGTCTGATGGCTGGATCCACGATCGTCACCAGCCGGGCACCGTGCAGAGCTGCGGCGTCGCTCAACGCTGGCAGATCGAACTGCTCCTCATCGACCGAGAACACTCTGAAGGCATCCATGTAGTCGATGTCGAGATGGAGGACCGAGATCGGGATGGCGTCGGCAGCGAACCGATCGAGCAGCGCCGTGAGCTCATCGCTCGACCCATAGCCCCATCTCGACTGGTGGTAGCCGAGCGCCCAGCGAGGTGGCATCGGGTGACGACCGGTGAGACCGGTGTAGCGCTCGAGGAGCGTCCTCGGCGGTCCCACCGCGACATAGGTCCGCACCATCCCCGAAGAGAATCGGACCTCGACGTCGACTGGACCGACCTCGCTCGCTGCGCCGATCTCAATCGTGGCGTCGGACGGATTGTCGTGGAAGGCGAGCGTGGTCGCCGCGCCACTCCTCGACATGGTCACCGGGATCGAGCAATACAGCGGATTCTGGCCGCGCCCCCAAGCACCGCCTGGATCGCGGTTGTAGAGCCGGATGGTGCTCCCTCGCAGGTCCAGATCCCCAGCCTGCTCGCCCAGCCCGCAGAGGGCCTCGTCAGGGGCGAGGCGGCGCCTGAGCACTCGCGCAGGTCCGCGTCTGATGGGCGGGACCTCGTGATAGCGGACGCCACCATCGAGGTCGAGGACTCGCGCGCCCTCCCTGGTGACCTCGACTCGGAGCTGCGGTGTCGTCACGCTCACGCATGCCTCGTCAGCCGCCACCACGATGTCGCCGGGGGGTGGCAAATCAGGGTCGTCGACGAGCGCCCAACCGACCGGCTCGTCGTCGGGGCCCCACGACAGGCGCACGAGGTCGTCTGCCAGCACGACAACCTCGAGGGTCGCTCGCTCGAAGGCGATGGTCGCCCCGATGAGGCGCCCGTCGAGCTCGAGCTCGCTCCCTCCAAGGAACTGCCCCGCGGCGACTGGCCGCGCGGGCAAGGCCTCGACCGCTCGATCTCTGCGCTCGAGGCGGGCCATGCGGACCGTGTTGACGGAAATGGCGCGCATCGTCGCTGGCGACAATGCGGTGTACTCGCGCACGACCAGCTGGATCTTGAGCAGGAGCCTGCGAACGGGAGCGGGGAAACCGGCCATGTCCGAGAGTACCCCTCGCATTGCTGACGCTCTCGGGGGCGGAGGAGTACGGTGGCGAAATCGGTCTGCGAGGGGAGGACGTCGATGGTCGCGAGTGGAGCAGCGTTCGCACGCGAGCAGATCGACTCTGTTCGCACCTCGGCGACGCAGGTGGTCGGTGCAGCGAGGCACCGATACCGAAAGGTCATCCGAGACCACCGAGACGTCGCCATGATCCCCGGCTCGATCGACATCGACGGCTTGCGGCTGAACTACGCCGTGTCAGACAACGTTGGCGGACCTGAACAGATCACAGCCATCAACATCCATGGCTACTTCGCCGGCGGCGAGATGTATCACCGAGAGAGTCAGCACCTGGCCGAAGGCTTGGGCTGGCGGGTCGTCAACCCGAGCCTGCCTGGCTTCGGCGGAAGCGACCCCCTCTCTTGGAGCCAGATCTCGATGGTCTCGTTGGCTGATCGCGTCGAGACCCTGATGGACCACCTGGGCATCGGCCAGGCCGTCATCATCGGCCACTCAATGGGCGGTGGCGTGGCGATCGAGTTCTCGGCTCGCCACCCGGAACGAGTCCTCGGCATCGTCTACCGCGCCGGCGTGGCGACACCCGCATGGCACGACCGCCACGGCCTCATCCCGCTCACCATGTCGTCGATCGCTCCCGACGTCGGACCCCTTGCTGATCTGGTCGCCGCGGTGGCTCTCGACATCCCGGACCTGCTCGTCGGCCGCATGCTCTCGACGATCCGCTCGCTGCTCCCTGATCTGCGGAGGAACTTGAAGACCCTGGCCCGCACCGCACCCGTGGCCTCGATGCTCATGGAGGTCGACCAGACAGCGCAGGTCGTCTCGGTCGTCAGAGACGGCGTCCCAGTCCTTGCTGAGTGGGGGTGCTTCGACCGCCTGATCAACGCCGCTACCGCGCAGCAGTTCGCCGAGATCACAGGCGTCCAGATCCAGTGGGTCCCTGGCGGACACTCCTGGATGCTCGCACGCCCTGCAGGCCAACGAGACATCCTGCGCCACCTACCATCCGGCAAGGCGTTCCTCGATGACATCGAACTTCGGAGCCAGCAACTCCAGCCCGGCAGCCGACGCCTGCGCGCGCTCAGCTGAGCACAAGCGGGAGGCGGAGCTCGACGGACGCGCCGGCCTCGACGTCGAGGAAGCTGACCTTCCCCCCATGGCTCGTGACGATGGCCGCCACGATGGCGAGTCCGAGCCCAGCGCCCCCTCGAGGGCGGTCTCGAGCCTCGTCAGCACGAGTGAAGCGCTGGAACAGGTCCTCGGCGGTTGTTGGATCGACGCCGGGACCATCGTCCGCCACGACGAGCACTGCCTCGGTGGCCGTCGTGGCCAATGAGATCGACACCGTCGAAGTCGCGTGGCGAACGGCGTTGTCGACGAGGTTGCGCACCGCTCGAAACAGCTCGTCAGGATCCCCCATCACACGAGCCGGGCCGATGCCGGTGCCGTTGACTTCGACGAGCTCTTGTGTTCGAAGGCGTGCCACCTCACCAAAGCAGATCTCCTCGAGGTCGACGGCGACGTGTGTCGGTTGATCACGACCCTCGTCGCGCGACGCCAAAAGGAGGAGGTCATCGACGAGGCGGCTGAGCCGTCGTCCCTCGGCGGCGACGGCTCTCGATACTGCGTCCCAATCGGCTCGTGCCGGGTGTGCTCGCGCCACGTCGATGGTGGTGAGCAGGGACGCGATCGGGCTCCGCAGCTCGTGGGATGCATCAGAGACGAATGCACGGCGCGCCTTCTCTGCCACCTCGATCCGATCCAGGAGGTCGTTGAGCGTGGTCGCAAGCCGAGCGAGCTCCTCATCGGCAATCGGGACGCCGACGCGCTGCGTCAGATCATCCTCGGGCAGTGACGCCACCTCCGCTCGGAGCAGCTCGACGCTTCGAAGCGTCCGGCCAGTCAAGAGCCAGGCCAAGACGCCAGTGACCATCAGCACGACCGAGAAGGCGACCGCCAGACCGACACCAAGCGTCCTGATCGAGCGCTCGACGAGCGAGCCGAAGGCCACCACGTAGATCGTCCTGAGGCCATTTGGCGTCTCCACCGTGGTCGCCGCGATCTGATCCACACCATCGTCGCCTCGAAGCGATCGAACGCTCAGGGGCACCTCTTCGGTGGCACCAGGCTGTGGACGAGCCGCCGAGACCGCAGGCTCCTTGCGCAGCGACTCGGTGCCCGCCACCACAGTGCCGGTGTCGTCGACCACCTGCACGCCGAAGCCTGGCCGCAGGGAAGCTGGCATCGCGTCACCCTGCCCGTAAGACAGTGCGACTGCCGCCGCCTCGCTGCGGAGCTTGCCGGTCTGATCGGCGAGCAGCGACTGACGCTCGAGCGCGATGACACCGACAGCGGTGACTGCGAAGACGACCGCCACCACCACCACCGTGGCGACGGCGAGCCTGACGCGCAGCGACCTCGCCACCTTGAATGTGGTGTCACCCACCGTCTGGATCGAGTCGGTAGCCCACCCCCCTGACCGTCTCGATGGCATGACGGTCGAAGGGCTGATCGATCTTCCGCCGGAGGTAACCGACGTAGACCTCGACGATGTTGGGGTCCCCTTCGAAATCGACGCCCCAGACCTCTGCGAGCAGGTCCGCCTTGGTGATGGCCTCGCCGAGCGAGCTCATCAAGACTGCGAGCAAGGCGCACTCCCTGGGCGTCAGGTCGATGGTGGTGTCGCCTCGCGTGGCTCGGAAGCTCCTCGGGTCAAGCGACAGGTCGCCCGCGATCATCGTCGCTCCGCTGGAGCGCTCTCGTCGACGCAACAGCGCACGAAGTCGTGCCACCAGCACGACGAAGCTGAATGGCTTCCGCAAGAAGTCATCGGCACCTGTGTCGAGGGCCTCTGCCTCGTCGAGCTCCCCGTCCTTTGCGGTGAGCATGAGGATCGGCGTGGTGATGCCGCGCTGGCGGAGCTCGGCGCAGATGGCGAAGCCGTTCATCCCTGGCAGCAAGATGTCGAGCACGATCGCTGCCAGGCCGGCATCCATGCCGGCCTCGAGGCCGGCGCGACCATCGGTGACCAGGTCGACTTCGAAGCCCTCGGCCTCAAGACCTGTTCTCACCGCAAGGCCGAGGTTCTCCTCGTCCTCGACCACCAGGATCCGCATCGAGCGACGCTCAATCCTGCACGTAGAGCTGACCGTCGCCACCTTGGGCGATGGGCCACTTGCTCAGGCCGGTCGGCGAGGGCCCGGCGATGACATCACCGTTGGACACCTTGAACTCGGAGCCATGGCAGGGGCAGACCATGAGGTCAGCGGCCTTGGAGAACGCCACGGTGCAGCCTGCATGTGGGCAGATGGCGTCGTAGGCGAGGAATTGGCCCTTGGTCGGTTGGAGCACGATGCCCGGATCCCCGTTTGAGGCCGTGAAGGTCGCCGCACCACCGACAGGGACGGTCGACGCAGCGCCGATTGCTCGCCCCTTGGGGGTCGAGCCGGCGGCCGTGGTCGAGGTGGATCCACCCGCCGTCGTAGTGGTCGAACCAGAGAGCGAGGTCGTAGCGCTCTTGGCTTTCGGCGCGCCCCCGACCGCCCGTCCGATACCGGCGGTGCCGGCTGCGAGGACCACACCAGCCACGCCTGCCACCGCGGCAGCCGCTGAACCGATGACGACCGTTCGTCGATCGACCTCATCTGGCTTGCCGCCTCGAGCGACGATCGACGAGTGACCTGCTGTGAGCACCGGGCAGGACACAGGACCACAAGGTGCACTCTTCTGTGCCTTGCACCTGCCCTTGTCGAAGTTGCCGCACGTCTCCTGGATCCCGGCGAAGGTCATGACGTAGGGGGTGGGGTCGCCGAGTCCCTGCTCGATCGACGCACGCCGAGCGATTCGGGCATCGAGCGAGAGGACTCCACCAGCGCCAGCGACGATGAAGGGCATGAAGGCGAAGAAGAAGACGATGTCTGCGCCCGTGTAGTACGGCGAAGCGTGGAAGCTCACCGTCAAGAAGAGCATGAACGCAAGCGCCGCGCCGCCGATGGCTGCGATCCGAGTCCACAGGCCGAGCAGCATGCCGATGCCGACTGCAACCTCGCTCAGAGCGATCACGATGCCAAGCGGGGTGGCGAACTGGAGCAGGTGCTCGAGCAAGAAGTGCAGCGGACTGTGCACCGAGATCGAGGCCTGGAGCTGTGCCTGGATGCTCGACGGGCTGTTGGCATCGAGAAAGTTGGGGTTGGCGAGCTTTTGGAGCCCGGCAAACAAGAACGTCACGCCGATGAAGACCCGGAGCGGCAGCAGAGCCCACCCGGCGAGCGCCCAACCTCGAGGCGGTGGCCGCAACGGTGAGGGTGTGGTCACGGGAGCGGAGTGATGCGTCGGTCGAGGTGATGCAGCCATCTGGTTATGTTCCCACACAGGCGCTGAGAGGCGCCTGAGCGCGAGCAACCTGCAAGGATGGCCAGATGGCTGGAGACAAGGCGCTGCTCGGCCTCACCAAGCGCGAGGTCATCGCACTTGCCATCGTCATCCCCGTGGCCATCGTGGCCATCGTTGTGGGTGGGCCCCACATCAAGGAGCTCATCAGCAAGATCATCACCTTGCCGGCCATCTGGGTCTACGTGATCGTCGGCATCCTCGTCTTCGTCGAGGATGCCTTCTTCTTCGGCTTCGTCTTCCCCGGCGAGACAGCGGTGATCTTGGGCGGCGTGGCGGCATCGGGCGGGCACGCCAACGTCGTGGTCCTCGCGGTCATCGTGGTGGTGGCCGCCATCGTCGGTGACACCGTCGGCTACTGGATCGGGCGCGAATGGGGAGAAACAGTCCTCGACTCTCGACTCCTCGCCTCTCGACGCGGCGGGCTCGACAAGGCCCTCGAGCTCCTTCGCCGACGCGGTGCCTTCGCCGTGTTCATCGGTCGGTTCACCGCCTTCTTCAGAGCTGTCATGCCGGCGCTGGCGGGCACCTCGAGGATGCACTACCGGACGTTCTTCGCCGCCAACGCCGCCGGCGGGATCATGTGGGGTGTGGCCTTCACGCTGCTGGGCTACTTCGTGGGCAACGCCTATCAGCGCGCAGAGAAGTACGCCGGATGGGTCCAGACGGCGATGCTTCTCATCATCTTGTTGGTGGCGACCACCTTGTTCATCCGTGGCCGGCGCAAGGAAGCGGCGATGGAGACAGCCTTCGAGCAGTCCAACGTCGATCCCTCGCTCGCCATCGAGGAGGACCTCGCCGAGGCACGCCAGGCAGCAGAGCAGGTCGACGCCGACGACGAGGGCTGAGCCGCAGCCCTACCGCGCCGCCAGCACTGCCGCCATGGTCGAGACGGCATCGACGCCAGCTGCATCGGTGTCCAGTGCCTCGGCGCCGGTCGGGCCGCGAAGCCGGTCGACGCCAACGATCCCCTCTCGTGACCGATAGGTCCCCCACCGCCACCGGTCTGTCAGCTCGCCGATGACCACTCGCTCGAGCCTGCGCTCTGGCGCCAGGCCGTCGACGGCGGCGAGGAGTGCAGTCAGGCGCTCTTTTCGGAGGTGGCCCCGCAATCGGCTGACCCTGCCTCGCTCATCGATGAGCGCGGCCACCGTTCGCAGCGACGCGCCACTCGAGATCTCGAGCAGCGACGGCACGTCGCCAGGAGCGACGAGGCGACCCAGCAGCGCACCCGGGAGCCCTGGCGGCAGCGGCACCTCATCGCCGATCGGGGCGATCGGCCACCTGACAGCGGCACGTGCCTCTCGGTCGACTCGTTGAGGCGTCGCTGCAGACGCCCTCGCAAGCAGGGTTGCGGCCCATGGTTCGACCGGAGGGACGGGCTGCCCGAGGAGCGTCGCCTCGAGCGCGCCGAGCACGCCGGGGCTCGAGAGAAAGGTGGAGCGGATGGTGCCCAGCGAGCCAGCCAGCGCCGCTGCGCTCGCCAGCATCCCATCGAGTGCAGCAAGGCTGTCAAGGAACGCTGCCCGTCGAAACGGGGGGGCAGCGCCAACGAGCCAGCCGGCAGCTGCGAACGTCGCCGGCTCCTCGAGTGCGACCACGACCGATGGTTCGCCGACCGCGTCGACCAGTGCACGACCAAGCGCCACGAATCGCTGCGGCGTTGCCGGGAGCAGCCAGCCCTCAGGCCCAAGCCACTCAGGCAGCGTCCCGTCGCTCAGGACGATGCCGACGCTGAGCCCCCTCGACCTGATGGTGTCACTCAGCGCTCGCACGCGCGCGATCTCGGTGTTTGCGTAGATGCCTTCGACGGGCTCCACCCGCGCCCAGCACACTCGCAGCAGGACCTCGTCGACCCCGAGCGCAGCCACCCGATCGAGCAAACGGTCCGGGTCGGCGATGAAGCTCGCCCCGTCACCTGACGGCTCCACTCGTCCGAGCGCCTCAGCCTCGCGCCACGTCGAAGCCGGCTGTCCAGGGCCGTCGAGGTTGCCGTCAACGCCGTGGCCGCCCACGAGGATGCTGGTGCGCACGGCGGTCGAGGATGCAGGTTCCATCGTTGCCCCAGTCTCGCACTTCGACCCTCGCCGCCGTGCTTGGTATCGTGCGGTCCGCACGTGACGGGCGCTCCGCTCGTCCTACCTGAGGAGTGGAACCATGGCTGACGAGATCCTGAGGAACCGCATCGGGCACGTCGAAGTTCTGACGATCAACCGCCCAGATGCCCGCAATGCGATCAACCTGGCCACCGCCCAGGCGCTCGGTGGCGCCCTGGACGAGCTCGAGGAAGACAAAGACTGCTGGGTCGTGGTGCTGACCGGTGCTGGCGACAAGGCCTTCTCCGCCGGCATGGATCTCAAGGCATTCGCCACCGGCGAGTTCCCGATCACCGACAAGGGCTTCGGCGGGATCACCAAGCGTGACTTCCCGAAGCCGCTCATCTGCGCCGCCAACGGCTCTGCGCTGGCTGGTGGGTTCGAGATCATGCTGAGCTGCGACCTCGTCGTTGCGGCCGACCACGCAAAATTCGGGATCCCTGAGGCCGCACGAGGCCTCGTCGCTGGCGCTGGTGGCCTCATCCGCCTTCCGAAGCGAGTGCCGATGGCGATCGCACTCGAGCTGGCGCTCACGGCTGAGCCGATCGATGCCGAGAAGGCACTTTCGATCGGCCTCATCAACCGCGTGGTGGCGGCCGACAAGCTGATGGATGAGGCGCTCGCTCTCGCCAACGCCATCGCCAAGAACGCTCCGGGCGCGGTTCGGGTGTCAAAGCGAGTCATGAAGCAGGCGGCCGAGCTCTCTGAGGACGAGTCGTGGGCGATCAACGACGCCGCCTTCCAGGAGATCGGCGCCTCGCCTGACGCGATGGAGGGCGCCATCGCCTTCGCCGAGAAGCGCCAGCCGAACTGGCAGAGCATCTGATGCTCGCCTCCACGCTCACCCTGACGCCGGGCGTCGACACGCTGCGCCTCTTCCTCCACGTCACCGCAGCGGCGGTGTGGGTCGGCGGTCAGTTCGTGATGCTCGGCCTGCTGCCGACTGCCCGGCAGCTCGGTGACGGTGCGGCGCAGAAGCTGGCTCGGGCCTTCGCCAGGCTGAGCTGGCCGGCCTTCGCCCTGCTGGTGATCACCGGCGCGTGGAACATGATGGCGCTGCAGTCGAGCACCAAGTCGACCGGCTGGAATGTGGTCTTCAGCGTCAAGATGGTGATGGTCATCCTCGCTGGCCTCGGCGCATGGCTCCACGGTCGTGCCAAGTCCAAGGGCGGGACCGCAGCGTGGGGCTCGATCGCTGGCACCGCATCGCTCCTGGCGCTGCTCGGCGGCGTCATGCTCGCCGGCTGATCCGAGGCAGCGCGCTCGACCAGCGGGCGCCTCGCCGAGACGGATGGGTCTAACGTGGTGGCACACGCGCACTTGTGGCGCCGAATCGAAGGAGAGTGACGCTGATGCTGGGTGAGATCTTCGGACCAGACCTCCTGATCGTCGTGATCGTGATCGCGGTGGTCATCTTCGGTGGCGCTGCCATCCCCAAGTTGGCGCGCAGCCTCGGCTCAGCCAAGAACGAGTTCGAGAAGGGCATCAAGGAGGGTGGCTCACCGTCTGATGCCGCCCCGACCGAGTCGAAGGCCACCGACGCCGCTGCCGAGAAGCCCGCTGCCGAGAGCTGATCTCGCACGCTCACGTCGCTCTGCTAGCCGCAAGATGACCCTAGAGATCGTGACAGTTCGGCCTCACTCGGGGCGCGCTGCCCACGGCTCCCGCTCGTGAACTACCGCGCAAGCCATCGGCGTGGCTAAGGTCTCTCCTCGTGGACTCGGTAACCCCCAACACTGACTCCCGAACGGTCGAGGCCGGCGCCCGCAGGCGACCCTCTCGTCGTCGGGCCATCCTGCTCGCCATCGCTGCTCCGCTGCTCCTTGCGGGCTGCCAGTTGCCCTCCTTCGGCGCGTTTCACGGCGTGTCGAAGCCAGGGAGCGACTCGTACAAGCTCTGGCAGGGCTTCAGCGTGGCGGCCGTCATCATCGGCGGTGGCACGTTTCTGCTGATCCTGTTCGTGGTGCTGCGCTATCGCTCGAAGAAGGGCAAGCAGGGCGACATCCCGAAGCAGACGCAGTACAACATCCCGCTCGAGATCGTGTACACGATCGCCCCGATCCTCGTCGTCTTCGGCCTCTTCGCCGCCACGGTCGTGGTTGAGAACCAGGTCATCGCCAACCCGACCCCGAAGGCCACCATCGACGTGTCCGCCTTCCAGTGGGGCTGGAAGTTCCAGTACCAGGGCCATCGCGCCGTGGTGGTCGGCCAAACCACGCAGAACCCGACCATGGTCATGCCGGCCGACCAGAACGTCCGGATCAACCTTCGTTCGCTCGACGTGGTCCACGGGTTCTATGTCCCCCAGTTCAACTTCAGCCGCTATGCACAGCCAGGGCTGCTCAACACCTTCACGTTCAACGTGACCAAGCCTGGCCTCTACCGAGGACAGTGCGCCCAACTCTGCGGCCTCTACCACTCGCTGATGTACTTCCAGGTCCGAGTCCTGCCAGAGCCACAGTTCAGGGCGTGGCTTGCCGCTCAAGACGCGAGTACCTCATCGTCGACGGCCGCAGCTGCTGCCGGCGCCACCGCCCTGGGCTCGAGTTCTCGAGTCCCCACCAACCCTGCTGTTACGAAGTTCGGAGGCAATTGAGATGACCGACCTCATCGAGCGCCCCTCCACCGAGGCCGTCCCCGGTCCCGGTGCGCCCACCCACGGTGGTGACGACCACGCTCATGGCGGCGACCACGAGCACCATGGTCCGTCGGGCATCCTCAAGTGGCTGACCAGCACCGACCACAAGGTCATCGGCATCAACTACACCGTCACCTCCATCGTCATGATGGTCATCGGTGGTGCCTTCGCTGAGGTCATCCGCGCCCAACTGGTGTCGCCCACCAACACCTTGGTCTCGTTCCAGCAGTACAACCAGCTCTTCACGATGCACGGCAGCGTGATGATCTACCTCTTCGTCGGACCGTTCGCCTTCGCTGGTCTGGCCAACTACCTCGTCCCGCTGCAGGTTGGTGCTCCCGACATGGCGTTCCCACGACTCAACGCCCTGTCGTACTGGCTCTACCTCTCGGGATCGATCACGATGCTGCTCGGCTTCTTCGTGACCGGAGGACCAGCCGCCTTCGGCTGGGTCGGCTACGCACCGCTCACCAGCGCCATCAATGCCCCTGGTGCAGGACCGGACCTCTGGATCGGCGCACTCATGCTGACCGGGTTCTCCGCCATCTTCTCTGGCGTCAACCTGATCGCGACGATCTTCTACCTTCGGGCGCCAGGAATGACGCTGTTCCGGATGCCGATCTTCACCTGGAACATGCTGGTGACCGGCATCCTGATCCTGCTGGCCTTCCCGGTCCTCACCGCAGGCCTGGTGATGCTCTACTGCGACCGACACTTCGGCACGCACATCTTCGAGGTCCAAGGCGGTGGTGTGCCGCTGCTCTGGCAGCACATCTTCTGGTTCTGGGGTCACCCTGAGGTGTACATCCTCGCCTTGCCGTTCTTCGGCATGGTCACCGAGGTCATCCCGACCTTCTCCCGCAAGCCGTTGTTCGGCTACAAGGGCATGGTCTTCGCCACCTTGACCATCGCTGCGCTGTCACTCGGCGTGTGGGCGCACCACATGTTCACCACCGGCGCTGTGCTGCTGCCCTTCTTCTCGATCATGAGCTTGTTGATCGCTGTGCCCACCGGCATCAAGATCTTCAACTGGATCGGGACGATGTGGGGAGGAAACCTGGTGTTCTCGACGGCGATGCTGATGGCCATCGGCTTCGTCGTGACCTTCCTCATCGGCGGCATCACCGGCATCTACCTTGCGTCCCCGCCGCTGGACTTCTTCACCCACGACACCTACTTCGTCATCGCCCACTTCCACTCGGTGGTGATGGCCCTGACGTTGGGTGCGTTTGCCGGCATCTACTTCTGGTTCCCGAAGATCACCGGCAAGATGCTCCACGAGGGCTGGGGTAAGGCCCAGTTCTGGCTGCTGTTCATCGGAACCCAGGTCTTCACGTTCCCGCAGTACCTCCTCGGGCTCCACGGCATGCCCCGGCGCATGGCTGTCTACCCCAACAACCCGAGCTGGCAGAACCTGAACATCTGGTCGTCGGTCGGTGCGCTGATGATCGGTATCTCGACCTTGCTCTTCGTGGTCAACGTGATCCAGTCCTTCCGCAAGCCGATTCCGGCGGGCGACAATCCGTGGGATGCAAGCAGCCTTGAGTGGTTCACCTCGTCGCCGCCGCCGCACCACAACTTCGTCTCCCTGCCCCCGATCCGCTCCGAGCGTCCGGTGTGGGACTACAACCACCCTGACGCACCGGCACTCACGCATGGGCACCACGAAGCCACGACCGCAGCGACGATCCCGACCGAGCAGGAGGCCCACGCATGATGAAGCAGGAGTCAGTCATCCTCCTCCTCCTCGGAGTGTTCTTCGGCTTCATCGGCCTCGTCTACTGGGGCTGGGGTCACGAGGACGGTGGCGGGGTCATGCTCCTCGGTGCCTTCCTTCTCGGCATGCTTCCGGGCTTCTACTACCTGTGGTGGTATCGCAAGTCGGGTGGCAACCGACCCGAAGACCGGGACGACGCCACCATCGCCGATGGCGCCGGCGTGGTCGATGCCTTCCCGTCCACTTCGATCTGGCCCTTCGTGCTCGGCTCTGGCTGCTTCTTCATCGTCCTTGCGCTCACCTTCGGAACGTGGCTGCTCGTCCCAGGCATCGGGCTCTTGCTGAGCGCCCTCATCGGAGCGACGGCCGAGAGCCGCCGAGGCGGCAACGTCTGAACCCCTGCCGGCCCCTTCGGGCCGGACTGAACTGCGAGGATCCCTCGTCCTCCTGATGGCGGTCGCCACAGGAGCGATCGTCGGCAACCTCTACTACCTCCAGCCCGTGCTCCACTCGGCAGCGACCAGCCTCAAGGTCGGCACCGGCGCAGCGGGCACGCTGGTCACCTTGACCCAGCTCGGCTACGCCGCTGGCCTGCTGCTCATCGTCCCCCTCGGCGACCTCCACCCGCGTCGCAATCTTGTGGTCCTCCTCGTCCTGCTCGCTGGGGTGGCAGCGCTGCTGGCAGCCGTCGCCCCGTCGTTCCTCCTCTTCAGCGCTGCCTCGTTGGCACTGGGAGCGCTCTCGGTCGGCGGACAGGTCATGATCCCCTTCGCTGCCGACCTCGCTCCCGAGGAGCGGCGCGGTCGTGTGGTCGGACGGATGATGACCGGGCTGCTCACTGGCATCTTGTTGTCGAGGACGCTCTCTGGTCTCGTCGCCGAGGTGCTCGGCTGGCGCGGTGTCTATGTGGTGGCGGCCGGCATCATGGGCATCATGGCGCTGCTGCTCTGGCGAGCGCTCCCGCCTGAGGGCCCGAGGCCACACCAGCGCTATCGCCAGCTTGTTGGTGGGTCGCTGCTGCTCCTCGCCCGCTTGCCTGAGCTCCGGCGACGAGCGCTGCTCGGGGCACTTGGGTTTGCGTGCTTCTCGGTCCTCTGGACCACCCTGGCCTTCCACCTGTCTGGGCCGCCTTTCTCCTACTCCTCAGGTCTGATCGGTGCTTTTGGGCTGCTCGGTGTCGCAGGAGCGCTCGCGGCCAACGTGGCCGGTGCGATGGCTGACAAGGGGCGCCAGTCGCTGGCGACAATCTTCGGCGCGGTCTTGATCGCCGGGTCGTTCGCCCTCCTGCTCTCGTCGAGCACCGAAGTGATCGTCGTGATCGTGGGCGTGATCATCCTCGACATCGGCCTCCAGGGCCTGCAGATCACGAACCAGGCGATCATCTACGCCCTGGCACCAGAGGCGAGGAGTCGGATCACCAGCGCCTACATGGTGTGTTACTTCCTCGGTGGGGCCCTCGGCTCGCTGCTGGCGGGCTTCGCCTACTCCGCAGCATCATGGCGCGGGGCCTGTTTGCTCGGTCTCGCCATCAGTGGCGCTCTGGTAGCTGCTGCAGCTCTGTTGCGGACCAAAGCCACGCCCAGCCTCGCTGATGCCTGAAAGGCCGTGAGAGGAGCTCTGGGAGCCCTTAGGGCTGTAGCGGAGGCTGCGCCGAGGTCCAGATGTGCCGTGGCACACAGGTCACGGTGGCGGCGGCGGGTCCTGCCACGTTCACCGGACCTGGGAAGGTCAGCTGGCACGACCGCGATGGCTTGGCGATGACGGTGAAGAAGTCTCGCTGCCAGCCCTGGAGGAACACGTTGGGCCCCATCGTCGAACCGGGGAGATCCGATGCCATGGTGGCTCCGGGTGCGGCCGAGATACCGAGGACAGGCCAATAGGGGTTGATGTCGAGCTGCATAGCACTCTGGACACCGACAGAGCTCAGCGCATCGGCGAGGTCGATGGGCAGCGCACGCTCAGAGGCCGCGTAGTAGACGTTGCCGGCTGCGTCGACGCCCAACGAGGAGCGCGCCACGAGCGGGCTCGGGCCGAGCACCGATCCCCACGCCGCTGGTCCAGCGGCGGCCTGCGAGGTCGGCTGACCACCGACGACCAGCATCGAGAGGTTCTGGCGGACCGAGACGATCGCCGGGATGCGCCCGGGGACGTCGCGGCCCCAGGTGCCGATCGCCAACGCGCCATGCGCGTTGATGACCGCCGAGGCGAACCCACCTACCAGCGAGGTCACCGGGGTGTTGTCCGCCATGACACCGCCTGCGCCAGCATCGGCCTTGAAGCCACCATTAAAGGCGCCGACAAGAAACTGAGACTCGGCGTTGGTGGTCGAGACCGCATCGCCGGCGTCGGGTGGCACCAGGTTGAGCGCTCCGGGAGGGTCGTTGTAGCCCATGTGGAGGTGGAGCGCAGTGGTGGCAGCAGGGAACTGTGCGACGGTGACTGGACCATCTGGCTCGTTGATGGTTCGTAGCAGCGCCGTGATGCCACGTAGACCCACCGACGCCACGCTCCAGCCGCTCGGTGGCGTGGGCACGGTGGTCGTGGTCACGATGGTCGGGACCGGCGCCAGCGTCGTCGTCGTGCTCGTCCCATGAGGTCGAGTGGTCGATACCGCTGGCAGCGTCGGTGCAGCAGCGTCCTGACTAGCCCCGCAGGCAGTCAAGCATCCTCCTGCGATCGCCAGCACCCCAGCGATCGCTCCGAGGCGATTGCTCAGCGACCCACCCGGCGCACGCCATCCTCGTCAGCTGGCTCGTCGGAGTCGTTGCCGAGGTCGATGAAGGTCGGGACCGGCTCTGCGTCGAGCTCGTGGTGTCCATCGCCAGGACGTTGCTCTGCCTCCACGGTCGTGTACGCGCCCTCTGCGGAGCGGAGAACGACGTTGGCACGCTTCCGCTTCCCAGCGTTGGGCACTGCCTGCAGCTCCTTGCAGATCAGCATCGTGATCGGGAAGGTGATCAGCGGCACCAAGATCACGAGGATCCGCATCAGCCACAGCACCACGTTGAGCGAGATGTGGAAGAAGTTCGCCATCACGTCGGTGGACGATGCGATGAAGAGCATCCCCAGGAAGGAGAGCATCGCGGCGCCGGCGGCTGTGCGCTTCGGACGGTTCCGCGGGAAGTCGAGCAAGTTGTGGATCTCGTTGTCCTTCGTGTACCAGCGCTCGATGCCCGGCCACAGGATACAGATCCCGAAGACGATGCCCGGCAGCACCGCCGCTGGCAGGAAGACTTCGAGCGGAATGGTGTGGCCGAAGGCGGTCAGCTCCCATGCCGGCCAGATTCGGGCTGCGCCATCGAGCCAGCCCATGTACCAGTCCGGCTGGACGGCGTAGGAGATCTTGGCGGCGTCGTAGGGGCCGAAGAGCCAGATCGGGTTGATCTGTGCGAGGCCGCCCAGCAGAGCGGTCACGCCGAAGACCATGAAGAAGAAGCCCGTGGCCTTGGCCGCGAAGACTGGGATCATCGGAGCGCCAACCACGTTCTTCTCGGTCCGGCCCTTGCCAGGGAACTGGGTGTGCTTCTGGTGGACCAGCAAGAAGAGGTGCGCCGTCACGAGGCCAAGGATGATCAGCGGGATCAGCAACACGTGAATCGTGTAAAAACGCGAGATCACATCGGTGCCGGGGAAGTTCCCGCCGAAGAGGAAGAAGGCCAGGTAGGTGCCCACGACCGGCACCGACTCGGTGATCGAGAAGGCGATCCGCAGACCGGTGCCCGAGATCAGGTCGTCTGGCAGCGAGTAGCCGATGAAGCCTTCGAGGATGGCCAGGATTAGCAGGAGCGTACCGATGGTGTAGTTGAGCTCTCGGGGCTTGCGGAATGCACCGGTGAAGAAGACGCGAGCCATGTGGATCACGATGGCGCCGACGAAGATGTCGCAGGCCCAGTGATGCATCTGGCGCATCAAGAGGCCGCAGCGCACCGAGAACGACAGGTCCACCGAAGAGGCGAAGGCCTGAGAGACCCTGGCACCGTCGAGTGGCTTGTAGACACCGTGGTAGATGACCATCTGCTGGCTCGGGACATAGAAGAGCGTCAGGAAGATGCCGGTGATCAGCAGGATCACGAAGGAGTAGAGGGCGATCTCGCCGAGCATGAACGACCAGTGGTCGGGGAAGATCTTGTCCATGAGCGACCGGCCGCCCTTGGCGATGCCCAGACGGTCGTCAAGCTCATTGAGGGCCTTGCCCACCGGCCCGAAGGCGTCCTGCTTGGCCTTCTTCGAGTCGTTCGTCGGGTTCTCGATGGTGGTCATGAGCGCTCCCAGTAGCCAGGGCCGACGGGCTGGTCGTAGCCGGCCTGCGCCCTGAGGTAGCCGCGGCCGTCAACGTACAAGGGGAGTTGCGGCAGCGGACGAGGGGCCGGCCCGAAGGTCGGCTCGGCGCCGTTGGCGACGTTGAACATCGACTGGTGGCACGGGCACACCAGCAGCTGAAGCTCCTGCTCATAGAGTCCAACAGGGCAGCCGAGGTGCGTGCAGAGCTTGGAGTAGGCGACATAGCCGGCCGGCCCCCAGGTCTCGCGTCCTGGGCGGGTCGTGAAGTTCTCGGTCGTGAGCCTGATCAGAATGGTCTGGTCGACTGCCTGGCCGTTTTCGGTGTCCTGGTAGCCGCGTGGGAACACCGTCACCACGCCACCTGGCGCCAGGTCGGAGGTCTTGATGGGGCGACCGGTCTGGTCGACGAGGTAGGACCCCGTCTTCCAGTCAGTGGAATCGAGGGTCTTGCCCGGCAGCGGTCCGAGCGAACGGATCAGCGGGAATGCGAACACCACACCGAAGGCGCCGAGGCCAGCGGCTGCGATGCCGCCGAGGAGCTTGCGACGGCCGAGGATCCCACCACCGCGCTGCACGACTGCTGCATCGAAGGCCGCACGCTCCTCGTCGGTCGAGCGCGGGTCGTGGCGCTCTTCGACGAAAGGTCCCTTTGGCATCAGGTACTTGCCCCAGGCGGTGATGCCGAAGCCGAGCAGCAGGACGCCGGTGCCGAGGGTCACGCCGTAGACCCATGGGTCGGCGTTGAACCAGTAGGCGACACCGAAGCCGATGATCCCGATGAGACCGACGATCATCGCCAGAGCGATGACTCGCTCCATGCGCTCGGGGTTCCTCGCCAACGGCTGCATGTGCGGATCATCCGCTGTCGCCGTGGTGATCGAGACGGGGGTGCGATCGTCGCTCACGTGCGGTCTCCGATCCAGAATCCGATGAGTGCGAGGAGGCCAACACCGAGCGCCAGGCCGACGAAGCCCTCAGCCACAGGACCGAGCCCGCCGAGGCCGAAGCCACCAGGGTTGGTCGGGTGCTGGATGTGGATCGTCACGTAGCCGACGACGCTGCGGACCTGCTGATCTGTCAGATTGCCGGTGAACCTCGGCATGTTGCCGGGCCCAGTCCGGATCGCCTCAGCCACCTGGGTGGCCGGGATATTGCGGAGGCTCGGGGCGTAGGTGTTCGAGGCCAGAGCGTCACCACCACCAGTGATGGTGTGGCAGGCGGCGCAGTTGAGCGCGAAGAGCGAGAAGCCCTGCGCCACATCTGAGTTCTTGACGTCGTGGACCACAGGGACGAACGGGGTGGCGGGGGCGAGGGAGTTGACCCATGCAGCGATCGCGAGCGCCTGGGTCTGGGTGAGCTTTGGATTCTTGCGCACCGCCTGGACCTGACGCGGGTCGGCAGCAGGCATCCGACCAGAGGAGATCCAGAAGTCGATGGTCGCTGGGCCGAGCCCTCGAAGGTTCGGGTAGGCACCAGGGGTGCCAGCCGCTGGCACCCCGTTGGCACGAACGCCGTGACAACTCGCACAGTTCTGCTGGTAGAGCGCCTCACCAAGGGGGATCAGCGCCTTGGGCGGCGCCACGTAGGTGATGTCTCGGTTGCCGTAGGCAACCAGCGAGCCGCTCCTGAAGACCCGGAGGGTCGAGTTGGCGGTGCCGGCGTTCTTGACCGACGTCTGGTAGGCGGGGGCGGGGGTCGAGACCGGCGATGCGGCGACCTGCGCGTTGGCCGCAGTCACGTTCGAGCTGATGACAAGCGGCGTGGTCGTGGACGTGTCTGCTGCGCCTGAGCGGCCGCCAGTGAAGAGCACGAGCGCAGTCAGGCATGTGATGGTCAGGACCATCACAGGCAGCAGGAGTCGGCGGAATGTCGAAAGTCTGTTGGTCATGATCACTTCAGCAGGAAGAGGCATGCGTAGAGGCCGACCCAAACGACGTCCACGAAGTGCCAGTAGTAGGAAACACCCTGGAAGGCAGCCAGCTCACCAGGGTCGCCACCCTGCTTGCCGCGCATCCGGCCGAGGAGGAGGACCATGGCCAAGAGGCCGATGAACACGTGGAGGCCGTGGATGCCGGTGGTGATGAAGAACACCGAGCCGTAGGAGTTCGTGTACCAGCGGGTGGTGATGTGGGTCCACTCATAGACCTGGTTCCCGAGGAACAGCGCGCCCATGATCAATGACACGATGATCCACTGCTTGGCCTGGCGACGCTCGTTGTGCTCAGCGTGCCACACCGCCATCCACATCGTGCCTGATGAGGCGACGAGGATGATCGTGAAGATGCCGGCCTGGAGGGTATCGAGCTCGGTGCCGACTGGCGGCCACGCGGCAAGGTGCGCCCTGATTGTGAAGAGGGCGGCGAAGAGTCCGGAGAAGAACATCAGCTCGGAACCGAGCCAAATCATCACTCCGATTGCCAGCATCGGCGGCCGATCGTGAACGATCTTTTGCCGCTGTGCCGGGGGGGCTGCAGACACTGCGTTGGTCACGAGACTCTTTCCTAGTCCAACCGGATGGGTCAGCGCCAAATTAGCGGGTGGCGACGGCGTCGTCGACGACCCTGTCGACGATGGGGAGATCCACAGGGAAGGGTCGCGACCCAACCGTGCGGAGCCGTCTCGTCGGTCGTGTCATGGCCACGTAGAGCGAACGGAGGCCCCTGCTCGTCGGCTGCTCGTCCCTCGACGTCCGGCTGGCGATCTCGGCTGGCTCGACGACCACCACACCATCGAACTCGAGCCCGTTGGCCTGCTGCGCGTCGAGCAGCACGAGCGGCGCAGAGAGCCCTGGCCCGCTGAACTGGGTCGGGTCGACGACGTCGACGCCAGCGAGCTCGAATGCATCTCGAAGTGGCGCGAGGAACCGTCGTGGGGCCAGCACTGCCACGTGGCCGGGGGCAACCAGCGACGCCTCCTCGACGGCGCCGGAGACGACGGCAGCGATGAGCTCGTCGGCGGGAACCTGCTCGAGGGTCGGTGCTGTGCCCGCCCGACGCACCGGAGTCGGGGCATCGAGGCCAAGTTCGGCTGCGGCGAGGACATGACGAGAGACCTCGATGACCTCTGCGGGGGTTCGATAACTGACGGTGAGCTCCACGACGTGAGGTGGGCGCCGGGGTGCCAGGTGCGTCAAGACGTCGTCCCAGCTGGTGGGAGCCCATGGACCAGATGCCTGTGCGATGTCGCCCACCACAGTCATCGAGCCCGACAGCGACCGACGGTGCAGCATCCGAAGCTGCATCGGGGTCAGGTCCTGGATCTCGTCGACCACGATGTGCCCGAAGGCCACCAGCTCGTCGGCATTGCGCTCCGCGGGAGCCTCGGCACCATCGAGCCCCTGTGGCCACCCAGCCGGGTCGCGAACCTCCTTGCGACGGCGTTCACGTCCCGGACGTCTCGGGCCAAGCAGCGCCTGTGCCTCATCGATCAGCGCCACGTCAGCGGCGGTCCACGCTACGTCGTCAAGCGATGCAGATCGAGGGCGGGCAAGCAGGAGACACTCGTCGTCGCTCAGCAGGTCCTGGCCCGCCGTCTTGAGCAGGGGGGCCGCGCCGAAGAGATCGTGGAGAAGCTCGTGTGGGCTCAATCGGGGCCACATGCGATGGATCGCCTCTTTGAACTCGCCGGTGCGACGGACCTGCGAGGAGAAGTCACGCAGGTCAAACTCCTCGTCGATCAGCTCGGAGCCGCGTCGTCCTCGATACTGCTCTGCGAGCAGCGCGATGAGCTCGGTCTCGACGATCCGGCGCCGGGCGTTGTGAGTGCCACCGCGCCGGCGAGCGCGGCGGATGACCTCGGCTGTCGCCGACGCCGTGAGTCGCAGTGTCGTCGCACCGATCGGGATCGAGGCGTCCTCTCGGAGCGGCCGCTGCCTGGTCTTGATGGCACGCTCGATGAATCGCACCATGCGTGGATCGCCCTTGAGCCGCTCGACGTCCTCAGGGTCACGACCGGTCACCTTCACCAGCGGCACCAGCCCGCTGATCGTCGACAGCGTGACACCGGTCTCGCCGAGCGAGGGCAGGACTTGCTCGATGTAGCGAAGGAACAGAGGGTTCGGGCCGACCACCAGGACCCCTTGGCGCTCGAGCGGAAAGCGATGCGTGTAAAGCAGGTAGGCCGCTCGATGCAGCGCCACCGCCGTCTTGCCCGTCCCTGGGCCACCCTGGACGACCAGCACGCCAGGCAGGCCCGCCCGGATGATCTCGTCCTGCTCGGCCTGGATGGTCCCGACGATGTCACCCATCTGCCCGGTCCTGGCCTGACCGAGCGCCGCCAACAGTGCCCCCGGTCCGCCCAGAGCGAAGCCGACGTCCTCGAGGCTCTCGCCCCCGTCGCCGCCGACGGTCGGCGGTGCTGCTGGCACGGACCCTGCCACGAAGAACTCGTCCTCGACGCCCGTCACCAACCGTCGGCTCACCGCGAGGTGCCGACGACGCACCAATCCCTGGGGATCAAGGCCGGTGGCGCGGTAGAAGGGTTCGGCCACCGGAGCCCGCCAGTCCACGATCATCGGCTCCCGGCGTTCGTCGGAAACCGCAAGTCGACCGATGTGGAAGATCTCTGGTGATCGGTGGGGCTCATCGCTCGCCACGTCGATTCGACCAAAGGTCAGTGCCTGGTCGCCGACCTCGAGGTGCTCGAGCCGAGCGAGGCTGGTACGCACGACGATGTCGCGCTCGGTTCGAGATTGGAACGTGCCCCCTCGGCCTGTGTCGAGGACGCCATCGAGCATGGCCTGCGCTTCGGAGCGCATCCAGTCGAGCGCCACGTAGGCGCGGTCCAAGAAGGCTTGCTCCTCGGCGATCTCACGCTCGGTCGACACAGTCAGGCCATGCACCTTCCTCGTTCAGGGAACCCTTAAGACTAGTCCGCACGCCGCAGCCTGATCCGGTGGGGCGGCGGTCTGCACCCCTACAGTGGACGCCATGACCAACAGGCCAGCCCAGTGAGCGACGCGCCAGCGTCCAGCCCCTTCCTCGCAGCAGCCCACGGCGAGCGGCCATCGAGAGCCCCGGTGTGGTTCATGCGTCAGGCAGGTCGATCGCTGCCCGAGTACCGAGCGACACGGGGCACCGGCTCGATCTTGGATGCCATCGCCCAGCCCGAGATTGCCGCCGAAGTCACCCTCCAACCCGTGCGGCGCTATGGCGTCGACGCAGCAGTGCTCTTCTCGGACATCGTGGTGCCGGTCCATGCCATCGGATTCGGGATCGACGTCGTCCCCGGCCGAGGTCCTGTCGCTGAGCAGCCCTTCTCCTCTGCTGCCGACCTCGAACGGCTCAGGCCGCTCGAGGCAGAGGTCGACATCCCCTATGTGATCGAGACCGTCAAGATCGCTCGGGCTGAGCTCGACCCGGCCATCTGCCCGCTCCTTGGCTTTGCCGGTGCTCCTTTCACAGTGGCGAGCTATCTCGTCGAAGGCGGACCCTCGAAGACCTTCGCCAAGGTCAAGGCGCTCATGCACTCCGATCCAGCCCTGTGGGAGCAGCTCGTCGACCGCCTGGCTGACCTGGCCATCGCCTTCGTGACCGCGCAGGTCACCGCAGGTGCCCAGGCTGTGCAGCTCTTCGATTCCTGGGCCGGCGCGCTCAGCCCGTCGGAGTACCGTCGCTTCGCACTGCCAGCCGCAACCAAGGTGATGGCAGCTGTTGGCGAGCTCGGGGTCCCCCGCATCATCTTCGGCGTCGGTACCGGCGAGCTCTTGGCCGACATGGCGACGAGCGGCGCTGACGTGGTCGGCGTCGACTGGCGGGTGCCGCTCGACGCTGCTGCGGCCCGAGTTGGCAACCTGCCGCTCCAGGGCAACCTCGACCCCGCCCTCTGCCTCGCTCCCGTCGAGGTGGCCGAGGAGGCAGCTCGCGACGTGCTGCGTCGAGGCGCAGCGGCCCCGGGTCACATCTTCAATCTCGGCCACGGTGTGCTGCCAGAGACCGATCCAGGAGTCCTTGGCGCCATCGTCGAGCTCGTCCACGCTGAGGGACTCACGCTCAGAGACCAGGGGGTTCCACAATGAAGCAGACCGGTGTCCTCGTGATGGCATATGGCACACCTTCGAGCCGCGAGGAGGTCGAGCCGTACTACACGAAGATCCGTCACGGCCGACCGCCGACCGCCGAGCAGCTCGCCGACCTCGTGATGCGCTACGACGCCATCGGGGGCATCAGCCCGCTCGCCGAGCGGACAGCCGCCCAGGTCGCAGGCATCGCCGCTGCTCTCGAGGAGCTCGTTCCCGGCGCCTTCGATGTTCGCTTCGGCTCGAAGTACACCGAGCCCTCGATCGAGCAGACCGCTGCGTCGTTCGTCGAGGATGGGTTCGAGAAGGTCATCGGCCTCGCCCTCACCCCTCATGGTGCCTCGATGAGCACTGGTGAGTACTTGGGCCGTGCCGAGACAGCACTCGACGGAAGAGCCGAGCTGATCAGGATCCCCTCCTGGTACGACACCGAGGGCTTCGATGAGCTTCTGGCGACGCGAGTCGTGTCGGCCCTCGACTCGCTGAGCGATGACGGCAACGAACCGCTCGTCCTCTTCACAGCGCACTCTTTGCCCGCTCGCATCCTCGAGCAGGGCGATCCCTATCCCGACCAGCTGGCCGAGTCCGCGCACGCCATCGCCGCCAAGGCCGGCGTGCAGCGCTACGAGGTGGCGTGGCAGAGCGCCGGCCGGACACCGGAGCCGTGGATCGGGCCGGACATCCTCGAAGTCATCGCAGGCCTCCCAGCGCGCGAGATCACCACCGTCGTGGTGTGCCCAGTCGGCTTCGTCTCCGACCACCTCGAGGTGCTCTACGACGTCGACATCGATGCGGCGAGAGTGGCTGAGGCCAATGGCGTCCGCCTCGTACGGACCGCCTCGCTGAACGACGACCCGACGTTCATGGAGATCCTTGCCCGAAGGATCATGGCGGCGGATCGCTGATGGCGCGCCACGAGGTCACCGTCATCGGTGGCGGGATCACCGGCCTCGCTGCGGCATTCGAGCTGACTGGTGGCGCGAGGCCATTGGGCGAGGACGGGCCGAAGGTCACCGTGCTCGAGGCATCAGAGCACTTCGGCGGCAAGCTTGGCGCCACCACCATCGCCGGCGTGGTCGTCGACGCAGGGCCGGACGGGGTGCTCGCTCGACGTCGGGAGGCGGCCACCCTTCTCGAGGACCTCGGACGTGCCGATCTCCTCGTGCCGATCGACGCCTCGGGCGCATCGGTCTTCGCTCGTGGGCAGCTTCGGCCGCTCCCCGACGGGATGCAGCTCGGCGTCCCGACGTCATGGCGCACGCTGCGCTCGAGTCACCTGCTGAGCACCGCAGGCCTGCTCCGAGCCCTTGTCGACGTCGTTGCTCCCCGCCCTGCATCGAGAGGCCACCTCCAAGACCGGACCATCGGTGGCCTCGTCGAGACCAAGCTTGGCCACGAGGTGGTGGCCACGCTCGTCGATCCGATGCTCGGTGGCATCACTGCCGGCAGAGTCGCCGAGATGAGTGCCGCTGCGGTGTTCCCACAGCTCCTCGAGGCTGGCCAGGAACGCGGCAGCCTGATGAAGGCGCTCCAGGGGCAGATGGCAGCTGCCGCACCACCGCCACCTCCCGACGGCGAGCCACGCCCGGTCCCGCCAGCCTTCGTGACACCGGTGACCGGTATGCACTCCATTCCAACCCTCCTCGTCGAAGAGCTCACCCGCCGCGGCGTGACCTTCCTGGCGGACCGGCAGGTCACCGCCCTTCGACGCCGGGGTGGGAGCGATCCTGGCTGGAGCGTCGACACCGATCAGACGACGACATCAGCCGATGGCGTCATCATCACGACCCCGACAGATGCCGCGGCCGAGCTGCTCCGCCCTCATGACGTCGAAGCTGCGTCACTCCTCGATCAGACCGAGTACGCGAGCGTGGCGGTCGTTACCTTCGCCTTTCCCAAGGCCAACCTGACGCTGCCGACACACGGGACGGGTGCCCTCGTACCGCCAGGGACCCAGCACCGTCGCGGGCCGCTCGACGGTCGGCGCTACCTGACCACCGCGGTGACCTTCCTCGATCGGAAGTGGCCGCACCTGGCCACAAAGGAGATGGTCCTGCTGCGGGCCTCGGTCGGTCGGATCGATGATGAGCGGCTCGCCTCACTCAACGATGACGAGGTCATCGAGATCGTCGGGCTCGAGCTTGCCGAGCTCTTCGGCACCATGCCCGCGCCGATCGATGTGACCGTCACCCGGTGGATGGCATCACTGCCGCAGTACCGAGTGAACCACCTGCTTCGGGTGGGAGGCATCGAATCGGCGGTGGACCGCCTCCATGGCGTGGAGATCGCAGGCGCCGCCTACCGAGGCGTCGGCGTCCCCGCCTGCATTGCGTCTGGACGGCAGGCAGCAGCGCGGCTCAGCGAGCTCCTCGCCCGGGGGTGATGAAGCTCTCTCGCGTCACCAGCTCACCCACGTTCGCCTCGCTCGTGGTCGGGTTGGTGGGAGGGTTGGTGGCCGCAGCCTCACTCCCCCCGTTCGGGTTCTGGCCGGTTGCTCCGCTCGGGATTGCCATGCTCCTGCTTGCCCTCGAGGACCATGGATGGGCGCGACGGTGCGCAACGGGTTGGCTCTTCGGTCTCGGCCTCATGGTGCCCGGACTCTGGTGGGCGAGTCACTTCAACTGGTACGGCGCCGTGCTCCTCATGGCATTCGAAGCGGCGTTCTTCGCTGCCGCCGCCTGCGTCATCGCACCGGGTCGTGGTCGGACGCTGACCGCGATCGGCGCGCTGACTCTGGCTGAGGCTGCCCGAGAGTCGTGGCCGCTCGGCGGTCTGCCTATCGGCGGGCTTCCACTCGGCCAGGTCGGCGGCCCGCTGCTCGCCCTTGCCCGGCTCATCGGGCCGATGGGGATCATGGCGGCGCTCGTGGTGGCGGGAGCAGGCATCCGGATCCTCACCACAGCCCTGGCTGCCAAGAGCGACGGTGGCGACGGCGCGCTGCGTCGGACCGCCCACGGCAGCATCCTCCTCGGCCTCCTGGCTCTCCTCGTGGCCTGGGCAGCCCTCGCCCCGAGTGGCGGACCGGCACTTGCCCATCGCAGCGTCGCCGCGGTCCAAGGTGGTGGGCGACGAGGCACCTCTGCCCAGCAGACCGATCCGGCGCAGGTCACGACAGCGCACCTGGCTGCAGCTTTAGGGGTTCCCACCGGCACGCAGCTGACTGTCCTGCCCGAGGATGTGGTCGGACTCGATGGGCCGCTCGTCGGCTCCTGGCAGCTCGCCTCGCTCCGCTCCACCGCACGAGCGCTCGGCACCACGCTGCTCGCCGGGGTGACCACACCGGTCGGCCGGCAGCGCTTCGACAACTTCGTCGTCGCCCTCAACCGCCACGGCCACATCATCGGGTCGGTCGAGAAGGTCCACCGAGTCCCCTTCGGCGAGTACGTCCCCGCTCGATCGTTCATGAGTCGGTTCGCCGACCTCTCTGGCGTGCCACGCGATGCGGTGGTGGGCACCAGTCACGAGGTCGTGGCCACGCCGGCCGGCAAGCTCGGCGTCCTCATCTCCTTCGAGGTCTTCTTCTCCTCTCGGGGACGCGACGTGGTGACCCATGGTGCGCAGGCGCTCGTGGTCCCGACCAACACCACCTCGTACCCGACCGCGCAGATGCCGGCCCAGGAGCTCGCCGCCGCTCGCCTGCAGGCCGTCGAACGGGGCCGCTACCTCGTCCAAGCTTCTCCGACTGGCTTCAGCGCCGTCATCGCCCCGTCAGGCAAGGTCCTCGCCCAATCGGTGCTCAGCCGGCGCGAGGTGGTCACTGGCCGGATCGAGCTCCTCAGCGGGAGCACGATCTACACCACCATCGGCGACCTTCCAGTCGTGCTGCTCGCCGCCGTGGTGCTCCTGGCCGGGCAGATCCGCTCCATCCGGTGGCCAGGTCGAGCCGACGGTGCCCCGATCGAGGAGCCCCTCGGCGACGAGGACGAAGAAGGTGACGACGACGAGCAGGCTCACTCAGAGGGTGACCTCATGGAACCTGAGCTCGGCGGCGCTCAGTCCTCGTAGTACCCCGAGTGGATGTACACGCACGGGATGCCCTCGGCGACGTACATCGCATGGTTCTGGGGATCGTCCTCGAGGGCCAGCCGAAGGTCGAAGCCGGCCGCTCGCAGCTCCTCGACGACCGAACGCTTGAAAGAGGTCACGTAGCTGTAGTCGCCCCAGTCGCGCATGATCAGCAAATCCCAGCGCAGCCCGTAGCGCTCGAGCCAGGCCAGGGTCTGGGGCCGAACACGCAGTGGTCGCCCGGTCAGCAAGATGACCTGGAGCGTCGGGTCGAGGAGCTCCAAGAGCCGAGCGATCTCCTCGATCACGGGATCGTCGCCGCATGCCTCGAAGAAGGCGTCCCAGTTGCGACGGCCCACCTCCAAGAAATGCTGACGACCCACTGCGTCGGAGAGGACCCCATCGATGTCGAAAACCACGGCAGCTGACGGCTCAACGTCGCCATCATTCCAGCGCCAGTTGCTCTTGAGCTCGGGGGCATCCATCGCTCCGGCATCGTAGCGGCGCCCAGCGGGTCCTCAGGATGGTGGCCTGTTCAGGGTCGAGAGGTGGCACCATGGAGGTCGATGACCGAGGACTCTGCCAACCGTCCTGAGCTGGTCGTCGAGATCCCACTCGCCAGCCGCGTCCTTGTGGTCGGAAGCCTCCTGCTGCCGGCTGAACCGACCGAGACCTCGACCGCGGCCGCAGGGACCCTCCAGCGCGACCTCGAACGGTGGCAGGGACGCGGCGTGGTGGTCGTCGCCGGCGACCTGATCGAAGGCTGCGCCGATGCAGGTGGTGTCACCGAGGCTCTCGGCGCCCACGGCGGGCTGCTGGCTGCAATCAGTGCGTTCGCCGCTGAGGAAGGTCGTCGCTTTCTCGTAGTTCCGGCCGGTTCGTCGCGCCCTGGCGTCGAAGCCTCGAGCAGCGAGCTGGCAGCGGCAGGGATCGAGCTCGCAGAGCAGGTCGCGCTCGAGTGCGCCACCGCAGCCGGCATCCGTCGGGTGGTGGTCGCCGGCGCGCCCGCTGAGCAGTACGAGCTCGCTGATCTCGCCGGCGTCGAGGAACGACCGTGGCTCGAGGGGATCGACCGCCTCGCCGATCCAAGCACCGTCCGCCGCTTCACGAGCTCCCGGACGCTCTATCGCCGTCTGAGCCGGTGGCTGTGGGTACCGCCGGTGGTCGCCATCGTCGTGGCTGTACTCACCCACCTGACCTTCTTCGCCAGTGGCCTTCGACGCATCGGGCACCACAACGGCCGTCGGGTCTTCATCCGCGTCGCCGATGCGCCATGGCACGTGCGCTTCTTGTGGGTGGCGGCAGCAGTCGTGCTCGCCGAGGTGATCCTTGGGATCGCGGTCGCGCTGATCACCCGTCGCGCCTTCGATGGTGCCCTCTCGACCGCACTCGACGACGCTCGCCAAGAAGCCCTCGGCGGGACATCACTCGATGCAGCTCGAGCAGCGCTGGCCAACGGTGCCGTGGGCTACGTCAGCTCAGGCGCCCTCGATGCGAGCCTCACCCACCTCGACATCGGCTTCTTCGCCGAGGTCGGCGCGTCGGCAGGGGTGGTCAGAGAGCACCGGGGCGTCCTCGGCCTCCCGCCGGTGTTCCTCGATCATCGGCTCGAGACCGCGCTCGAGATCGAGACCGGCGCAGACCTCCACGTCCGCCTGCTCGTGCGCGACCAGCCGCTGGCCGCCGAGAGCCGGCCGGAGCGTCTTGCCGCCGGCGAGCCAGTGGCCGAGATCGCACCCGATCCGACCGGACTCCGCCAGGTCGCCTCCTGGCCGGTGGGCGGTGCATGGCCGCCGCCGCCCGATCTGGCCGCCACCCAACGCCGAGCTCGCCGTGTCCGTCGGATCGGTGCCGCGTCGATCTTCATCACCGGTCTCATTGACCTGCTCGTCGCTGTCGCTCCCCCGCTCAGGGGCAAGCTCCACACCGTCTTGACTTACCTGCCCCTTGGGATCTCTGAGACAGCTGGCGTGCTCACGGCATTGGTGGGTCTGGGCCTGGTGATGCTCTCGAGGGGGGTCCTTCGCGGCCAGCGCCGATCCTGGCTGGTGGCGATCGTCCTGCTGGCGATCTCGATGGCATCCCATATCGCCCACGCCGCCAGCTTTGGACCAGTGATCGTGACCGGTGTCGTCTTTGCCTTCCTTCTGGTCGAGCGGCGCTGGTTCCAAGGCAGCTCAGATCGCAGCTCGCTCGGGGGTGCGCTCCCGGTGATCGGCCTGGTGCTCGTCGTCGCTGTCGGGGCGTCGTTCTTGGGCGTCGAGCTGTCGAACCTGCACGCTGGCTCGCTGCCCGCATGGCCGCTCGTCCTCCTGGCGGTCACGGAGCGGCTCGTCGGCCTGACGACCGTTGATCTGCCCGACAAGATCGACGACTTCGTCCTGCCCTCGATGCTCACCGTCGGCATCGGGGTCATCGTGGTCCTCTTGTACCTCGCCACGAGACCTGTAGTCGATCGACGCCTCTCTGAGCACCACTCCACCAGCGAGCGAAGGGCCGCATGGCTTCGAGCACGAGACATCGTGCGTCGCCATGGCAAGGGGTCGCTCGACTACTTCGCACTGCGCGACGACAAGCAGTTCTTCTTCTACGGTGACTCGGTCGTGGCCTACGCGGTCTACGGCGGCATCGCGCTGGTCTCACCCGACCCTGTGGGTCCCGATGCGGAACGCACCCAGGTGTGGGAGGCGTTCCGCTCCTACGCGGACAGTCGAGGGTGGGGCGCCGCGGTCATCGGCGCCGGCGAGACCTGGCTGCCGATCTACGAGGAGGCAGGGATGCGCTGGCTCTACCTGGGCGACGAGGCGATCGTCGACATCCAGGGCTTCTCCCTCGCCGGCGGAAAGATGAAGGGGCTGCGCCAGGCCAACACCAGGATGGAGCGCAATGGCTACACCGTCGAGTTCCTCGACCCCTCGACGATCGATCCCGCCCGGGTGCCAAGCCTGGTCGGGATTTTGAGCCTCAGCCGGACCGGCGAGGAGGAACGAGGCTTCTCGATGATGCTCGGTCGGCTCTTCGACCCACGAGACGCTGGGCTGCTGCTGGCCATCGTGTCGGGGCCCGACGGCGTGCCGGCCGCCATGTGCCAGTTCGTCCCCTCGCCGGCGATCGGCGGCTACTCGCTTGACCTGATGCGTCGAGACACCGGCGAGCATCCCAACGGCCTGCTCGACTACGCCCTCTGCCAGACCATCGAGCACTTGCGATCGCAAGGAGCGACCGGCCTCTCCCTCAACTTCTCTGCCTTCCGTTCCACCCTCGACGGCGAGAAGGGCGACGGCGCGATGCAGCGGATCGAGCGCTGGGGCCTGCGCCGGCTCTCGTCGGTACTGCCGATCGAGTCACTCTGGAAGTTCAACGAGAAGTACAACCCTTCGTGGCTTGCTCGCTATCTCGTCTACCCAAGCCCTGAGCTCTTCGTCCCGACCGCAGCGGCAGCCATGCGCGCCGAGTCCTTGGCTGACATCCCCGTCCTCGGTCGGTTCCTCGCCAGCGACCCATCGAACCGTCCCGGCATGGTGGTGCCACCAGAGCTCTTGGAGGGCCAGGCCATCGAGGAGCGCTCCCCCATGGCTGACCACTAGGTATCAGTCGAGGCGTGCCGCCAGTGCGGCGGCCAACCTCGATGCCGCCGGCCTTGCTGTGGTCAAGAAGAGGCTCGGCTCGGTCAGCTCGAGCTCGATGACCACTGGCCCGGTCGGTGTCGGCAGCAGATCGACCCGGGCATAGAGCAGCGGTCCCGAGGTGCCCGGCACACTTCTCAGCGCGTGGTCGACCACCTCGAGCTCCTCGTCAGTAGGTGTCCTCGAGCCGATCATCTCGGCCAAGAAGAGTCCTGAGCGATCGGTCTCTGTCACGCCCAGCATCGGGCCCTTCGAGATCGCATGGCTCACGGTGCCGTCGATCACCACCACACCGGTCTCGTGCTGGTCGTCGACGAGGTCGAGGTAGGGCTGGACCATCGCCACCTTGTTGTCATTGGCCAGCTCCGCAACGTGCTGGCGGGCTGCAGTCACCTCGTCTGCTGCAAAACGCTTCGCCCCCATCGAGCCTGCGCCGATGCTGGGCTTGACGACGAACCTGGCAGCGTCCGGCACCTCGAGCTCGTCAGGCGTCGTGGCATAGGTGGTCGGCACCACCGGGACACCCGCCTCGGCAAGGTCGTCGATGTAGCGCTTGTCGGTGTTCCACTCGACGATTGAAGCCGGATTCTCGAGATGCTCGATGCCCCGAGCCCAGTCGAGGAACGACCCTCGCTTCGACGTGTAGTCCCAAGTCGACCGGATGACCGTCAGCTCGAAGTCGTTGAAGTTGTTCGCCGGGTCGTCCCACACCAGCGGCACGCCCTCGATCCCGAGCTCGAGAAGCGCGCTTCTGAGCAGCGGCTGGTCGTCGTCGGCGTGCGGGTAACTGGCGCAGGTGGCGATCGCGATCTGGCGCACGGTGTCGCCTAGGGGATGAAGACGTTGCCGACCGCGTGCGCCATGTCGAGCAGCGGCCCTGGCACCACGCCGAAGAAGACGGTCGTCGCTGTGGCGATGACCACCGCAACGACCCCGATCGGCGCCACGCTCACCGTGATCGGTGCCGGTGCGATCTCGACCTCGTCTTCGAGGAGCAGAGAGCTAGTGGCCCGAACTGTGGCGGCAGAGGCGTCAGAGGGGATCGCTGCGGTGTCGTCGTCATCCTTGAGCGGCGAGACAGCGAGGACGGCGACTCGCAGGTAGAAGAATGCGGCGATGGCTGCGGTCGCCATGGCGATGACCGCCAATGGCCAACTGCCAGCCCCCACCGAGGCGGCGACCACACCGAACTTGGCCAGGAACCCGGTGGTGAAGGGGGCACCCGCCTGCGCGAGCAAAAGCACCACCAGGCAGCCACCAAGCACCGGATGCCGGCGAGCGAGCCCGCGGTACCCGGCGAGGTCGTGGTTGCCATCCCCTGGACCGCCAAGCAGGGCCAGGATGCCGAAGGTCCCGACCGTCATGATGGCGTAGGCGAAGAGGTAGTACGCACTGGCGCTGAAACCTGCGACGGTGGCAGCCTCGACGCCGAGCAGGATGAAGCCCGTGTGGTTGATCGACGAATACGCCAGCATCCGTTTGACGTCGCGCTGGGGCAGGGCGACGAGCGCTCCGAGGACCAGCGAGGCCACAGCCAGGGCGTAGACGATCGGCTGCCAGGTCGACGACTGGGTGCCGAAGACGCTGAAGAGCACACGCAGCATGCCAGCGAAGGCTCCGGCCTTGGCCACCGCTGCCATGTAGCCGGTGACAGGCGTCGGAGAGCCTTGGTAGACGTCGGGTGTCCAGAGGTGGAAGGGCACGGCCGCCACCTTGAAGGCGAAGCCGACGAGCAGCAGGCCGATGCCGGCGTAGAGCAGCCCTGAGTGGACGAGCTGGTTGAGCGAGAGGAAGTCGGCGATCTGGGAGTAGTTGGTCGAGCCGGTGGCGCCATAGACAAGGGCGATGCCGTAGACGAAGACCGCTGAGGAGAAGCCACCGAGGATGAAGTACTTGAGGGCAGCCTCGCCCGATTCGCCTCTCAGCGGGTTGAAGGCAGCCAGCACGTAGAGCGCGATCGACAGGATCTCGAGGCCGAGGAAGAGCACGATCAGGTCGTTCGCCTGGCCCATCATGATGGCACCAGCGGCCGAGGCCAGGGCCAAGACGTGGTACTCGGTAGTCGAGATCCCCTCGCGCTCAAGGTAGGCGTGCCCGATCAGGGTCGCCAAGATGAGCGTGCACGAGATAATGATGCTGACGAAGGCGGCGAAGGCATCGAGCGAGATCGCGCTGTCGATGGTGACGCTGGCGCCATGGTTCGAGACGTGGAACCAGCCCACGATGCTGGCGATGAGCGAGGCGAGGCCGATGGCCACGGTGGTGGCGGTGGCGGCGTTGCGCTTCATGCCACCACGGGTCATCGAGGCGACCAGGAGGACGAGGATCGCCCCGCCGAGCAGAATCAGCTCCGGCATGATCGCGAGGTAGTCGATGTGCGGCAGCACGACCTTTGCGGTGGTGGCGATCACTTGGTCGCTCCCGGCATGTTGGCGCCTGGCATCGTCACCGGGCTCGTCGAGCACAGCAGGTGTGGCGGGCAGTTGGCCACCACCATCTCGTCGAGCACCCGGTTGACGGTGGGCTCGATGCGATCGAGGACCGGCTTCGGGAAGACACCGAGGAAGATGATCAGTGCGATCAGCGGCGCGATGACGCCACGCTCAGCCCAGGACAGGTCACGGATCTTGGCGTTGGCGCCCTCGGCCTTGCCCTGGAAGACCCGTTGGTAGGCCCAGAGCAGGTACATCGCAGCCGCCACCACGCCCAGCGTGGCGATCGCGGCCCACCACTGGTGGACCACGAAGGTGCCGATGAGGACGAGGTACTCCGAGACGAATCCATTGAGGCCCGGCAGGCCGATCGAGGCCAGCATCACGATGGTGAAGATGGCCGCCATGATCGGAGCGGGACCCTGGAGGCCCTTGAGGTCTGCGATCCGGAAGCTGCCGCGCTGCTTAACCAGCCACCCGATGAGGAGGAAGAAGCCAGCGGTGATGATGCCGTGGTTCAACATGAGCAGGACCGCACCGGTGAGCGCCTGGGTCGAGAAGGCGAAGGTGCCGAGCACGATGAACCCCACCTGTGCCACCGAGGAGTAGGCGACCAGCCGCTTGAGATCCCTCGCTGCGCAGGCCACGAAGGCGCCGTAGAGAATCCCGATGACCGCCAGGGTCAAGAGAACCGGAGCCGCAACCTTGGAAGCGTGCGGGAACAGCGTCAGGTCGAAGCGCAGGATGCCGTAGGTCCCGAGCTTGGCCAAGACCGCAGAGAGCACGATCGATGCCCCGGTCGGCGCCTCTGCGTACGCATCAGGGGACCACGTGTGGAACGGGAAGATCGGCGCCTTGATGGCGAAGGCGAAGGTGAAGGCGATGAACACCAGCATCCCCGCCACGCCTGAGAGGTGGGTCCCTTGGAGCGCCAGGAGTGAGAAAGTCAGGTGGTGGGTCTGCGAGGCGTGGACCGCCGCGACGTAGATGATGCCCACAAGCAGGAAGGCGGAGCCGAAGAAGGTGTAGACGAAGAACTTGGTCGCTGCCGCTGCCCTGTTCGCCCCGCCCCAGCCCGTGATGAGGAAGTACGACGGGATCAAGGTGAGCTCGAAGAACAAGAAGAACAGGACCAGGTCGAGCGAGACGAAGGCCCCGATGCAGCCGACCTCCAAGAGCAGCATCCATGCCACGAAGGACTTGGTCCGCCGCTCCTCGTTGGCCCCGAGCAGCACGATCGGGATCAAGAGGGCCGTGAGCAGGATCATGAACAGGCTGATGCCGTCCACGCCGGTCAGCCAGGAGATGCCGAGCGTCGATGCCCAGGTGTGCTGGGTGACGAACTGATAGCCGCCGTCTGAGGCCTTAAAGGCGATGAGCAGGGCGACCGCCACGCCGAGCGTGACCAGGGATGCGGCGAGGCCGACCCAGCGGATCGCCGCCTTCTGGGCGTCATGAAGGAGAGCGACCGTGATCGAGCCGATGAGCGGCACGAGCAGCAGGATTGCCACATAGGGGAAGGAGCTCTGGGTCAGGTAGTGGGTCATCGGATCAGAACGCCCTCGTCAGCAGGAAGATCAGCAGGGCCACGATGCCTGCGGTCAAGATGAGCGCGTACTGGCGTACCTGGCCAGTCTGGATCCGCCGAAGACGGCTGGCGGACCTCGTGGCCAGGGCACCTGCACCGTTGACCGCACCATCGATCACCTTGGTGTCGATGACGTCGTAGCTGAAGGTGCTCAGCTTGGTGAGCGGCCGGCCGATGATGGTGTCGTAGAAGTTGTCCCAGTACCAGACGTTCTTCAGGAACGCCGGGGTGAGCTTCGGCTGGATGGCACGGGTGCGCCAGATAAACCAGGCGACGACGATGCCGATCACCGCCACCACCGCATCAATCGTGGCCAGGATGTACTGGAGGCTCGCACTCTCGTGCGGTTCGTAGAGGTCGCCGTTGAAGACCGGTGACAAGAAGCTCACGAGGTCGTGGTTGTGCATCCACGGCAGGTCGATCAGGCTGACCAGGATCGAGCCGATCGCCAGCAGGACCAACGGGAGTCTCATCGACCACGGTGACTCGTGCGGGGTGGGCAGCGCGGGCTCGCCGTTCGGCCCAGGCTCAGAGAACCGGGCCTTGCCGGTGAAGGTCAGGTAGAAGAGGCGGCTCATGTAGTACGCCGTGAGCAGTGCGGTGACGAGGCCCAGCACCCAGAGTGCCGGGTAGCGCCGGTAGACGTTGTCGAGCACGTCGCCCTTCGACCAGAAGGAGGCAAAGGGCGGCACGCCAGCGATCGAGAGCCACGCGATCAGGAAGGTGGCGTAGGTCCAGGGCATGAACTTGCGCAGCGCCCCCATGCGATCGATCTCCTGTTCCCCGTCGAGGCCGTGGATCACCGAGCCAGCACCGAGGAAGAGGAGCGCCTTGTAGAAGGCGTGGCAGACCATGAGGAAGATGGCGGCGATGTAGGCACCCGAGCCGACAGCCAAGACCATGTAGCCGATCTGGGACACCGTCGAGAAGGCCAGTACTTTCTTGATGTCGCTCTGCGAGGTCGCCACCGTGGCGGCGACGAAGGCGGTCGCCGCTCCGATCACCGCGATCGTGACCTGCGCCCCAGACGAGAGGTTCAGGATCGGGTTCATTCGGCACAGCAAGTAGACACCGGCGGTGACCATGGTGGCGGCGTGGATGAGCGCCGAGACGGGCGTCGGGCCCTCCATGGCATCTGGCAGCCAGTTGAAGAGCGGGATCTGCGCTGACTTACCGCTCGCACCGAGGAGCAGGGCCAACACGACCAGGAGCGCCGTGAGCGAGCTGAACGCCCCCTTGTCGGCGAAGATCGACAGGTAGTTGAGTGTCCCCGTGGTCTGGAAGATGAGGAACATCGCCAGCAGGATCCCGACGTCACCGACCCGGTTGTAAATGAACGCCTTCTTGCCTGCGGACGCCGCAGAGTCCTTCTCGAAGTAGAAGGACACCAGCCAGTAGGAGCACACGCCGACTCCCTCCCAGCCGACGAAGGTCAGCAGGAGGTTGTTGGCGAGCACCAAGAGAAGCATCGACGCAACGAAGAGGTTCAGGTAGACGAAGAACTTGGCGTAGTCCCGTTCACCGTGCATGTAGCCCATCGAGTACAGGTGGATCAGCGTCGAAATGAAGGTGACGAACAGGATCATGGTGACCGACAGCGGGTCGACCAGCAGCGCCACCTTCACCTGGAGCGTGCCCACCGGGATCCAGGTGAAGAGGTTCTGGGTGAACTCTCGGTTGGACTTCGAGATCAGGTCGAAGAACACCCCCACCGCGACGAGGAACGAAAGCCCCACCGCGATGGTGCCGATGGTCCCGGATGCCTTGTCGCCGAGACGGCGACCGAAGAGGGCCAGGATCAAGAATCCGGCGAGCGGGAGGGCAGGCAGCAGGTAGGCGACGTTGAGCATGGTCCTCAGTCCTTCATGCTCGACAGGTCATCGGCGATGGCGGTGGTGCGGCGACGGAAGATTGCGACCACGATGCCGAGGCCGACCACGACCTCAGCCGCCGCCACGACCAGGACGAAGAAGACTGCGGACTGACCGGCGATGTCGCCGAGCATCCTCGAGAAGGTCACGAAGGTCAGGTTGGCGGCATTGAGCATGAGCTCGACGCACATGAACATGATCAGCACGTTGCGCCGGATGAGCAGGCCGAAGGCGCCGATGCCGAACAGGAGCGCAGCCAAGATGAGGAACCAACTCCCTGGGAGGCTCATGCGCTCACCTCCTCATCGCTGCCCTCAGGCGCGCCGGGTCCCGGGAAGTCGACCTCACCGGTGGCGAGGCCTGAGCGCCGAGCCAGCACCACAGCGCCGACGACGGCGATGACGAGGAGCGCGGCAGTTGCCTCGAAGGCGAAGAGATAGGTGGTGAACACGGATCGACCGAGCTCGCCGACGTTCTGGTACGGACCGAGCGTCTTGCCGGTCACGTGGTGTGGCCCGGTCGCCCACTTGGCCTCGCTACCGAGGGCGATGATCGATGCGACGACGGCGAGGACGAGCACGAAGGCCAGCGGTCGCTGGCCGATGAGCGGCTCGTCCCTAGTGTCCTCGTTCTCGTCGACGCCGAGGAACATGATCACGAACAAGAAGAGGACCACGATGGCGCCGGCGTAGACGATGACCTGGACCGCAGCGAGGAACTCGGCCTGCTGCTCGATGAAGAGCACGGCGATGCCGAAGAGGGTCAGCACGAGGGAGAGCGCCGAGTGCACGGGATTACGGAAACTGATGACCCCGAGCGCACCTCCGAGGATCATGAGTGCACCGGCGATGAAGACCGTGACGTCAGGCAGCGTCCTGGCGGTGGCGAGCAGGGTGATCGACGTCATGATGCCGAGCCCTTCTTGGCCGTCTTGGCGTCTTTGCGGCGCTGCCGCATGCCCTCGAGCTTGGCCTTGTTGCGATCAGCGTTGCGCTTGGCCCGCCAGACCCTACCCCGCATGCCCTTGTGCTCGGCTGGGATGTCAGCGGTGAGGAGGTGGGCCTCGAGGACCTCGCGCAGCGGCTTCGAACCGGTGGCGGCATCGTCTCTCTTGCCTGACTGACCGCCCTCTGGCGCTCGGACGCCGTAGCCAAGCTCACCCGACCACTGGACCTCGCCCTCGAAGGCCGCGGCGCCAGCCGGTGCGGTCGCTCGCATCCAGCCCGAGGTGAGCAGGTCATCGCCCTCTCGCCAGTCTTCCCACGGGAGCTTCTGCGGCATGCCGTCGTCATCGACGACGAGCTCAGCCTTGGTGTAGATCGCATCGGCCCGGTTCGTGAACGAGAACTCGAACATCTTCGACTCGGTGATCGCCTCGGTCGGACATGCCTCGACGCACATGTCGCAGTGGATGCAGCGCAGGTAGTTGATCTCGTAGACATAGCCATAGCGCTCGCCCGGCGACACCGGGTGGTCGGGCGGGTTGTCGAGTCCTCGGACGTAGATGCAGTCCGCAGGGCACACGCCGGCGCACAGCTCGCAACCGATGCACTTCTCCATGCCGTCCTCGTAGCGATTGAGGACATGACGACCGTGCTGGCGCGGCTGCTTGGGCTTCTTCTCGTCGGGGTACTGCCAGGTCACCCGGGGCCGGGTGAGGTGCTTGGCCGTTAGGGTGAAGCCTCCGAAGAAGCTGAACTCGCTCTTGAGGTCGTCGAGGAAGCCCATCAGAGGTTCCCTCCCTCTTCGCCGTCGGTCGACTCACGAAGCAGCCGTGGGGGAACGGGTCGGGTCCCAAGCGTTGGCAAGACGGCACGATCTGCCTCTGCCAGCTCTCCGCCGAGCCGGAAGCTGCGCGAGAGCACGATGGCGCCGGCGATCACCGCAACCGCGAGACCCACGCCCCACCACGCGGAAATCAAGAAACCTGCGACGAGCAGCATCCACGCCAGCGACGCCGGGATCAGCCGCTTCCACCCGAGGTCCATCAGCCGGTCGTAGCGGAGCCGTGGCAGCGCACCACGCAGCCACACGAAGATGAAGCAGAAGATCACCGTCTTGATGAGGAACCACAGAATCGGGAACAGCCACTCGAGGTGCGGGATTGGGGGGATCCACCCAGAAGGTCCGCCGAAGAAGAGGGTGACAATGATCGCCGACATCGTGATCGTGTTGAGGAACTCAGCGAGGTAGAAGAGCGCGAAGCGGATCGAGGAGTACTCGGTGTTGAAGCCACCGACGAGCTCCGACTCCGCCTCCACCACGTCGAAGGGCGGCCGGTTGGTCTCAGCGACACCGGCGATCATGAACAAGACGAAGGGGACGATCCCGAGTCGGAGCACGTTCCAGTGCCACGCGCCACCGCCCTGTGCGTCAACGATGGTCCGAGTTGAGAGTGACCCGGTGATGAGCACCACCGTCACCACGGTCATGCCCAGCGCTGCCTCGTAGGAGATCATCTGCGCCGACGCACGCACCGAGGAGATCAGCGGGTACTTCGAGCCTGAGGACCAGCCCGCCAGAAGGATGCCATAGACGCCAATCGCAGACATCGCCAGCACGAGCAGGATGCCGATCGGCGGATCGGCGACCTGCAGCTGGAACGTGTGGCCGGCCACCGTGACGATGCCGCCGACTGGGATGACCGTGAAGACGAGAAGCGCTGGCACGACCGAGAGATAGGGGGCCAGCTTAAAGACGAACCGGTCGCCCTTGTCCGGGATCAGGTCTTCCTTGAAGAAGAGCTTGATCCCGTCAGCCAGGGACTGCAGGATGCCCCACGGTCCCGCCCTGTTGGGGCCGATCCGGCTCTGCATGTCGGAGATTGCCTTGCGCTCGAACCAGATCATCAAGGTGACAGCGCCCATGCAGACGGAGAACGAGATCACCACCTTGATGACGACGATCAGGAGTACCGCCCAATTGACGCCAGCGAAGTAGAGCTGGTCGCCATTGGATGCGAGGACATGGAGGCTGCTCACAGCGACTCCATCCTGACATCGGTAACGAGCGAGCCTGGCTCGATGAGGGACGCCACCGCGTTGGCGTGCACATCGGAATCGGCTGCCGCCACGTTGAAGTCGAGCGCGACCGTGCCCCGCAGGGTCCCCTCCGCCGCCTCGACCTCGATCACGAGCGTGGCGCTGGGGGTTCGAAGTCGGACACGATCACCTGTCGTGACTCCCAAGCGGTCGAGGTCGTAGGGGTTCACCCGGGCGACCGCTGGCTTGCGCAGCAGAGCGAGCGCAGGTGCAGCCAGCACCTGTGCGCCGTCGTCGTAGAGCGTCCGGGTCGCCACAAGGCGCAGCGAGTAGCTGTCGGGAGCGGGGACGGTCGGACCGTCGCCGTCAGCATCGGGAGCCACCGACGTCGGCACGTCTGGCGAGGAGAGTCGCACAAGGTCACCTGAAACCTCGACATCGGTGGCGAGGGTCCCGGTGAAGGATCCGAGGCCGACTCGTTCCGGCGAGGCCAGGCCCGGTGTCGCCACAGGATCGAGCAGGGCTCGCGGCGACGAGGTGCCCTTGAGCGGGACCACCAGGCCGTCCGCCGCTGCCGGTGCTGCCAGGACCGAGGTGGTCAGGCCCTCGTGGCTGGGCGCCACCCGAGCGATCTCCTCGGTGACGTCGTCGATGGTCGACCAGCCGAAGTCGTGACCGAGCTCGAAGGCGATCTCGCCGGCGATCATCCAATCCGGCCATGCCAGTCCCGGTGCGACCACCTTCTGACCGAGCGTGGAGACTCGACCCTCGATGTTGGTGGTCGTGCCCGGACGCTCGTGCGCCACTGCTGCGGGCAACACGACTGCCGCCGCGTCGACGAGCTCGCCGCCGTGACCTGCGATCACCAGCAAGTTCCCAGGCGCGCTCGTCACCCGAGCAGCGAGCGCGGCGTCAGGCAGATCGCTGAGCTGGGCGCCAAGGACAACAAGGCCTCGCTGTGTGCCCGCGACGAAGGCCTCGACCTGCTCGATCGATGAGCGGCCAGCGGACGCTGGGATCAGCTTCCAGGTCTCTCGGAGCCCCGCCGATGCATTTCGCAGCGGCACCCGACCAGGCACCATCCCGGGAACGAGGCCCATGTCGATGGCACCCATGACGTTGGCTCGACGCAGCGCGGGCAGGAAGGTCGCCTTCGGGTAGCGATGGTGAAGCTGGAGGGCGGCGGACTCGATGATGGAGGCATCCTCGGCGAGCGAGGGCCGGCCGAGGATGATCACCACGCCAGTGCCGTCGTCGCCGATGAGCGACACCGCTCGGTCGAGGTCCTCGTCGGTGAAGGTGCGGCCCTCAGGATGGGTGGCGAGCTGGCTGCGTGCTGACGCATCGCCCTCGAGCGCCCTGGCGATCAACAGTGCATCGCCGGGTCGAGCACCCAAGGCCACCGTCGCCAGCTCGCTGGTCGACGAGGCAGCAGGCGAGAGGTCGATGATCGAGGAGCGCCCGGTTCGCGCACTCTCTCGAAGGCGCAGGAACAGGACCGGCAGCTCCTCGCGCAGGTCGCCGCTCAGCACGATGACGGTGCAGGCTGCCGCAGCCTCATCGATCGTCGCTCGCGGCAACGTCGCCATCAGCTCCGGATCGAGGCCGTCGCCGAGCTGGGCGTCGACCGAGTCGGTGCCGAGCACGCCCTTGAGCAGCGATGCCCATGCGTAGGCGCCCTCGTTGGTCAGCTGCGCCCCACCGATGGCACCGAGTTCCTCGTTGCTCGTGCTCGACGAGGTCTGCAGTAGGTGAGCCGCTGCCTTGATCGCCTCGCTCCAGCCGACCTCGACCAGCACACCGTCTCGACGAACCATCGGAGCGGTGAGGCGACGCCGAGGATCGCGCAAGGCGAGCTCCTCGTTGCCCTCGTCCACACCGTTGACTCCCTCGAAACTGAATCGACCCTTGTCGCAGAGCCACGAGTGATTGACCGGATCGCTGTCGACACCAAGCAGGCGGGTGAGCCGCCCGGCCGACGATTGGACCGCGACCCGACAGCCGACGGCGCACCCGGTGCAGGTCGACTCGACCTGCTCGAGGTCCCATGGGCGGGCGGCGAAGCGGTACGGCGTCGCAGTCAGCGCTCCGACGGGGCAGATCTGGACCGTGTTGCCCGAGTAGTACGAGCTGAACGGTCGACCTGGGAAGGTCGCGACCTCGACCTGGTCACCTCGCCCGGCGAAGTCGATCAGTGCCTCACCGGCGACCTCCTCGGCGAAGCGTGTGCAGCGGCTGCACTGGATGCAGCGCTCACGGTCCAGGAGGACCAGCTCCGAGATGGGCAGCGGCTTGGCGAAGTGACGCTTCTCCTCGACGAATCGCGACTCTCCTGGGCCGTGGACAAGGGTCTGGTCCTGGAGCGGGCACTCACCGCCCTTGTCGCAGACAGGGCAGTCCAGCGGGTGGTTGGCGAGCAGGAACTCGAGCACGCCGTCCTGCGCCTTCTTGACCTTCTCTGAGTCGGTGACGACCTCCATGCCATCGCCTACTGCGACGTAGCAAGCAGGCATCAGCGTGGAGCCTCTCGGCCCCTCGACCTCGACCAGGCACATACGGCATACGCCCACTGGCTCCATGCGCGGGTGGTAACAGAACCGGGGGATGTAGGTGCCCGCAGCTTCGGCCGCAGCGATGATCATCTCGCCCTTCTCGGCGGTGACCTCGCGCCCGTCCAGGGTGAAGGTGACCTCCTCGGTTGCCTGCTCGTCAGCCATGAGTGCACCCCCCGTTCGTGACGTGTGCGACGAACTCATCGCGGAAGCGGGAGATCGCCGAGTGGATCGAGGACGGGATCGACGGGCCAAGGACGCAGATGGTGGTCTGCTGCGGTGGCCAGGTGAGACCAGGGGCGATGTTGTCGCACAGGTCGAGCAGCAGATCGATGTCCTCCATGCGACCTTGGCCGTTCTCGAGGCGGTACAGGATCCGCTCGAGCCAGCCTGATCCCTCGCGGCACGGCGTGCACTGACCGCATGACTCGCGCGAGAAGAACCGTGTGATCCGCCAGGCCGCCTTGACCATGCAGGTCGACGTGTCCATGACGACGATCGAACCGGAGCCGAGCATCGAACCAGCGTCTGCGACCTCGTCCTGACCGAGCGGCAGGTCGAGCTGCTCTGGATAGAACCACGGCGCCGACACGCCGCCGGGGATGATGGCCTTGACCTCGCCACTGCCGGTCACGCCACCACCGAGCGATGGGTTGAAGATCAGGTCGCGGAACGTGGTCTTGACC
>Ga0118677_10000650_pt1 | contig 75593 bp, 58 predicted proteins | sample AliMusrvi5mmetaG_FD_86154 | JGI IMG/M metagenome (GOLD analysis project Ga0118677, IMG submission 86154) | reverse complement strand
AGGCAGGGGGGCGAGCAGGGGCAGCTTTTCTCCGAGTTGTGCCTGCCGTGGGCTTGTCCAGCCAGTCGGATCTCACTCAGGGATTACGTTTCATTATCAGGTATCAGGCCAGAGGTGTTTGTGGAGTCCGTGCCATGGCAGGACGATAACGTCTGATCGTTTTTTATTCAATTTATCCTGTGTATCCTGTATATCTCCACCGCAGGCGGATGCGCCCGTGGCACACATGTTAGAAATTTTGAATTTGGTTCCGGCTTTGCCGGGTTAGGGAAACTCAACATGATCTTGGAAGCGCTTTACAAGAAAGGGCGTAAATGAAAGCCAAGCTGGTTGTTAGCAGAGACTTCAAAATTGGGACGGTCGACAAGCGTATCTTTGGCTCCTTCATTGAGCATCTTGGCCGCGCAGTATATGGCGGTATTTACGAGAAAGGGCATCCTACGGCTGATGGGCAGGGGTTCCGCGGGGATGTCATGGAATTGATCCGGGAACTCAATGTTCCCATCATCCGCTACCCCGGCGGCAACTTTGTCTCGGGCTATAACTGGGCGGCTGGAGTGGGGCCTGTGGCCCATCGGCCCACCCGCACCGAACTGGCCTGGATGACACTTGAATCCAATCAGGTGGGCACCAACGAATTCACCGACTGGGCCAGAAAGGCGCAATCCGATGTCATGATGGCGGTCAATCTGGGGACGCGCGGCGCCGATGCCGCCCGCAATCTGGTGGAGTACTGCAATCACAAGGGTGGATCCTTCTATAGCGACTTGCGCAAGGCCCATGGCTATGCCGATCCTCATAATATCAAGCTGTGGTGTCTGGGTAACGAGATGGATGGCCCCTGGCAGATCGGCGCCAAGACGGCCGAGGAATACGGTCGGGCGGCCACCGAGGCGGCCAAGGTGATGAAGTGGATCGATCCCTCCATCGAACTGGTAGCCTGTGGCAGTTCCAACAGCGGCATGCCCACCTTTGCCTCGTGGGAGGCGACCGTGTTGGAACATACTTACGAACACATCGAGTATGTCTCCCTGCACACTTATTACGGCAACTATGAAAACGATACCCCGAATTTCCTGGCCCGCTCGCTGGACATGGATAAATTCATCAAGTCGGTTGTATCCATCTGTGACTATGTGAAGGCCAAGAAGCGCTCCAAGAAGACGATTTATCTCTGTTTTGACGAATGGAACGTCTGGTACCACTCTCATGCCCAGGATCGCAAGATTGAACGATGGTCCGTGGCGCCTTCCCAACTTGAGGATATCTATAATTTTGAGGACGCGCTGCTGGTGGGACTCATGCTCATCACCCTGCTCAAGAATGCCGACCGCGTCAAGGTGGCGTGCCTTGCCCAGTTGGTGAACGTCATCGCGCCCATCATGACTGAGACCGGAGGGGGGGCGTGGCGCCAGTCGATTTTCTATCCCTTCATGCACGCATCCAATTTCGGTCGCGGCACGGTGCTTCTGCCCATCATCCATTCGGATAAGTACGACTCAAAGGACTTCACCGACGTACCCTATGTGGATGCCGTCACCACCTGGGATGAGGAGAAAGAAACGCTCACTCTATTTGCCGTTAACCGCAGTATGACAGAGTCTATTACCCTCGACACCGATCTGCGTGATTTTCCCGGTTACAAGGTCGTTGAGCATATCTTCATGACCGATGCGGACAAAAATGCGGTGAACACCATTGCTCATTCGACGCGCGTGGTTCCAAATACTGGCGGCAAATCGGTCTTGTCTGGCGCCGTTCTTGTCAGCGCGCTGCCCGCATTCTCATGGAATGTGGTCCGGCTGCAAAAAAAGCATGAATGAATGCCCGCATTGTCCTGCCCGCGAAGTTTAAAATAATCGGATTAAGGAGCAATATTTTATGAAACAGACGAGTTTGTGCAAGTTGACGGCGGTGCCTTTTACCAAGGTTCAGTTGACGGATACGTTTTGGGCGCCACGGGTGGAGGTGAACCGGCGCGTGACCTTACCCATGCAGTATCAACAGTGCAAGGAGACGGGCCGGTTCGATGCCTGGACCTGGGAGAAGGGGAAGCCGAATGAACCCCACATCTTCTGGGATTCAGACATTGGCAAGTGGATCGAAGCGGCGGCCTATAGCTTGATGACGCATCCGGACAAGGAGTTGGAAGAGAAAATCGATGCGGCGGTCGAGCTTATGGCGGAGCATCAGGGGCAGGATGGGTACCTGAATTCCCATTTCTCCCGGGTGGAACCGGAAAAACGCTGGACGAATCTCCGGGACTGGCATGAACTCTACTGTGCCGGCCACCTGATGGAGGGGGCGGTGGCTTACTTTCAGGCCACGGGAAAAAGAAAATTCCTGGATATCATGTGCCGTTATGCGGATTACATTGATCAGGTATTTGGCCCGGAGAAAGGTCAGAAGCGGGGCTATTGCGGGCATCCGGAGGTGGAACTGGCGTTGGTTAAACTTTTCCGGGCCACGAGCAACCCGCGCTACCTGAGTCTTTCCAAGTTTTTTGTGGATGAGAGAGGACAGCAACCTCTTTACTTTGACGAGGAGGCCAAAGCCCGGGGCGAAACTTCCGGGCGACCGTGGTATTCCAACCACAGTTATCAGCAGGCGGGGAGTCCCTTGCGTGAGCAGAGCGAAGTGACGGGACACGCCGTGCGGGCCATGTACATTTACTCTGGTATGGCCGATGTGGCGGCAGAGACGGGTGACCGCACGCTTCTTGTCGCACTGAAGCGGTTGTGGGAGAACGTGACCCTGAAACGAATGCACGTGACCGGGGGGCTGGGACCGACTTGCCGGAACGAGGGGTTCACCTTCGACTACGATTTGCCGAATGAAAACGCTTATGATGAGACCTGCGCCAACATTGCCCTGGTCTTCTGGGCCCACCGGATGTTCCATCTGGATCCGGATGGCCGATACATTGACGTCATGGAGCGGGCGCTCTACAACAGCGTGATCAGTGGGATTTCCCTGAGCGGGGATCATTTCTTTTATGCCAATCCGCTGGCGGCGCATCGCGGGGTTGATCCGCATGGTTCGATCCAGAGCGCCGACTATCAGTACCGTCGGCAACCCTGGTTCGGTTGTGCCTGTTGCCCGCCCAATGCGGCCCGGTTGCTGGCCTCGTTCAGCGGCTATGTCTATTCACAGGGGAAGGGCGAAGCGCGGGTCAATCTCTATGTGGAAGGCCGGGGTGAGCTCGAGGTAGATGGTCAGCAGGTGCTGCTGCAGCAGAAGACAAAATACCCCTGGGAGGGAACCGTAACGCTTACCGTAAATCCGACCGTGCCCGCCACGTTTGCCGTGGCGCTCCACATTCCCGGTTGGTGCCGAGGGGCACGCATGAAGGTCAATGGGCGTTCCGTCGCTGTGAAGCTGGAAAAAGGCTATACCCGAATTGTCCGGCGTTGGGAGGCGGGTGACCGGGTGGAGTTAACGATGCCCATGCCGGTCGAACGGATTGAGGCGCATCCGCATGTCCGGCAGGATGCCGGTCATGTGGCGCTGCAGCGTGGGCCTGTGGTGTATTGCCTGGAGGAAGTGGACAACGGGCCGGACCTCAGTGATTTGATCCTGCCGCGGTCGGCCAAGTTAACGGCGAAATTTGAACCCAAGTTGCTGGGTGGAGTCGTGGTGATCAAGGGTAAGGCGTATCGCCGGGATCTGTCAAAATGGAAGGGACTTCTTTATCGTTCCGATGCGACGCCGCGCAAGAGTGTGGCGATCAAGGCGGTTCCCTATGCCGTGTGGACCAACCGCCAGCCGGGGGAGATGTTGGTCTGGATTCAAAATCAGTAAAGTAACTTTCGGATATTGCCTAATCGCTTGGCGGCGTTTAGGATTCCAGCTTCATTTTTATTCAACACCGGAGCGGTGATCGCTCCAGTAATAAGGAGTTCGCATGAAGATCAAGAAGGTATCGAAAAGTCCCATTACGTGTTCAGGGCCGGATTTGGTGGCCACGCGGTTCCGTCAAATCCACCTGGATTTCCACACGTCCGAACTGATCCCGGATGTGGGGGCGGAATTCGATGCCGATACATTTGGCAATGTGCTGGACGAGGCGCGGGTGAACTGGATTACCCTTTTCGCCAAGTGTCATCACGGCATGAGTTACTATCCGACCCAGGCGGGGGCCATCCATCCGAGCATGAAAATTGATTTGCTGGGCGAGCAAATTGAAGCCTGCCGCAAGCGCGGGATCGTGACGCCCGCCTACATCAGTGTCCGCGTGGATGAACACAATGCCAAGATCCATCATGATTGGATCGGCCATCTGAAAGACGGCAAGTATTGGAAGTGGGGCGATACCCTGACGCCCGGTTGGTATAACCACTGCCTTAACAACAAAGACTATATTGATCAATTGGAGGCACAGGCTGTCGAGGTGTTGAAGTGGTATGACGTGGAAGGGCTGTTCTTCGATATGTGCTACTGCCCGGATCCCGGCTGCTACTGCCCGCGGTGTTATGACAGCATGAAGCGACGCGGGTTGGATTTCGCCAGCGATGAAGACCACCGCAAGCATGAGTTTCTCATCACCCGTGAGTACACCCAGCGCCTGACCAAAGCGATCCGGAAGATCAAGAAAAATGCCACCATTTTCTTTAACGGACGCATGCGGCCTGGCATCACCGAAGAGTTGGACGTCTTTACGCACATCGAGATTGAGGCATTGCCGACCGGAGGCTGGGGCTACGCCTTCTTCCCGATCCATGCCCGCTATGGGCGCGTATTGCCACGGCCCCTCCAGGGAATGACCGCCCGATTCCACAAGAGCTGGGCCGACTTTGGTGGCGTGAAAACATCGGACCAATTGCTGTTTGAGGCGGGGACTATTTTGTCTGCCACGGCTGTGATGAATGTAGGCGATCAATGTCATCCGCGCGGGACGCTGGATAAAGGAGCGTACCAGGTGATCGGCGACGCCTTTAAACATGTTGAAAAATGTGAGCCCTGGTGTGTGGAGGCCAAGGCGGCAGCGGAGATCGGTGTGATGATGCTGCCCGGGTTGGAGGCGGACGGGAAAGCGATCGGGGCCGGGCATATGGCGGGCATCCAGACGTCGGTGGATGGCGCCGGGCGGATGTTGCTGGAAATGAAACAGCAGTTCAATTTGATCTATCCGACCACGGATTTGAAAGATTACAAGGTGGTGATTCTTCCGGACTGCGGTGTGGTGGAAGCCCCGCTGCAAAAGGCCCTGAAGGCGTTTATGGCCAAGGGGGGCGCGGTGATTGCCTCGCACAAGGCTTCGCTGCGGGATGGCAAATTCGAGTGTCCGGGTCTGCCGGTAAAGTATGTGGGTGAAAATCCCAGTACGCCCTGTTATCTGGATCTGGGTAAAGAGCTCGGGCAGGGTTGGCCGGAGAGTAAGTTCGTGTTTTATGAATCCAGCTCATTTGTGAAGCCGGTGGCCGGTGCCGTGGCGCAGGGCCAGCTGGTAAGCTCGTATTTCAATCGATCGTACGATCATTTCTCCTCGCATAACCAGACTCCGGACGATAAGGCGACAGGGTATCCGGTGGTCGTGGTGAAAGGCCGGGCGGCCTATATTTCTGCGGAAGTATTCAAAGCCTATCGGGATCACGCCTATTCATTGTACAAGAGCATTGTGGCCCGTGTGTTGGAGCAGTTGCTCCCCCAACCCATGGTGAAGACCCAGGCGCCATCCGCGATGGAAATTTCGGTCAACCGGCAGGCGAAGCCGAAGCGGTTGGTTGCACATCTGGTGAATTTTCAGCCGCAACGACGTCATATCCATGTGGAGTGGATCGAAGAGCTCTATCCGGTACGCGACATTCCCCTGGCGGTGCGAACGGGCAAAAAGCCGACGAACGTCACACTGGCTCCCTCTGGCGAGGCCTTGATCTTCACGATGAATGGTGAGTATTGCCAAGTGGTGGTGCCGGAAGTCAAAGCCCACCAGATGGTTGCATTCGAAGGCGTATAGCCAGTCAGCAGTAGGCAGTGGGCAAAATTCTTAACTGCCTACTGTTTACTGCCCACTGTCTACTGTCCTCACCGGGTGGTCATGCGGCGGCCGCGCTCGAAGAAATACTGGAGGGTCTCGAACTTTACTTCGGGTGGGATGGAATGGTCGGAGTGGATGACGTAACTACAGCCCATCTCCATGAGCGGAGCGATGGTGCGATCCATTTCCGCATCAAGGATGGCGCGATCATTACTGATGAGGGCGCGGGCATCGACGCCGCCGAAGAACGCGATTTGTTTGCCGAATTGCTTGGCCAAGCGAGGAAGATTCATCCCCGCCTTTACCTCCATGGCCTGCAGGCAGTCCATTCCTGCGCGGATCAGGCCGGGGACCAGCGGTTCCACAAAGCCGCAGGAATGCACGATGATTTTCAGGCCTTTCCCGTGGAAAAAGTCGAACAGGCGCTTGTGGCCGGGCTCAATGATCTCCTCGTACATTGCGGGCGACATAAAGGGGCGCTCCTTGAAGCCCATGTCCTCGTAAACAAAGGCGCCATCAGGCAGTCCGCCTTCGGCAAAGAGGATTTCAAGATGGCGGATGCTCATGTCCACATAGGTTGAGACCATGTCCTTGACCCAGTCCGGATCCAGCGCCATGCCGGCGAGCATGTGCTCATGTCCGCAGATCGGGTGCATCAATTCAAACGGGCCCACGCCGCTCCAGCAGAAGAATTCCTGGTTATTGGCAGCCTGTTCGCGCGTTTTCCGGTAGTCATCAACATTGATGCGGCGCCGGTCGGTCTTGAGCAGGTTAGGTTTGGCCTTTTCCTCCCAGGCACACCGTTCCGTGACACTGAAGTTGACGTGTTCCGGAGTGGAGGAGTGCTTTTTGTGACGGCGGAGTTGGGCGCCATTTCCATCAAGGATCAGTTGGGTGTCTTCATCTTCCTCCATCACTACAGGCTTGAAATCCAGATCGGCGGTATAGTTGGGCCAGCCGCCAGTCCGCAGATCGAGCTTGAATTGTTCGCCAAAGTCGCCTGTGAGAAGTTTGGTGTCATGCCACAGTTGATAGGTTTCAGGCCATAGATGTTCGTAACAGGGGGAATGATCCACGGGCTTGAGGTTGAGGGTGTTGGTGACTCGTTCTTTGCCGGTCATAGGGGTCATGGTTGTCTCCCGGGTTTTGCGCTTAAAGGTGTATAACTAAGGCGTTGATGTCTAACATTGAAAACGGGCGGGGTCAAGTCCGCTTGCCACCGCGGCGTTGTGTGAAAAGCCAGGCATAAAGGGTGGGGTCGCTGTAAGCCTTCTCCCATGAGTTATGTCCTACCCCCGGGTATTCCGTATACGTCACCCTGCCACCGACGGCTTCGATGGCGGCAACCATGGATCTGCTGCGTTCAACCGGGACGGCATTATCCATGTCCCCGTGATAGACCCGGATGGGAACGGTCTTGAGTCGCTTTGCCAGCAGCGGGTCGCCTCCGCCACATATTGCCACGCCGGCGGCAAAACGAGCCGGTTGACGTTGCAGGGCATCCCAGGTGCCGTATCCTCCCATCGACAGGCCGGTCACATAAATCCGTTTTGGGTCGATGGGAAGTTCATTCAGTTTGGTGGCCATCAGTTCCAGGGCCAATTTCATGGGGAGAGAGGGGAATTCCGGCATGGGGTGGGCTAGCGAATCCCAGGGCGTGTTTACCCATTGCATCCCCGTCGGGCATTGGGGGGCGATGACATAGGCAGCGGTGCCACTGGCTTGCAGGTAATCCAGAATGCGGCCCACGCCATGAACCACTTGAGCCTTGTTGTCGCATCCCCGCTCGCCGGATCCGTGCAGAAAGAGAATGGCGGGGAGTCGCTTGGTTTGGCTGATATGGGGCGGAGTATAGAGGCGGTAGGGCAGGGATTCCCCGAACGGGGTCGAAAAGCATTCGGCCGTCATGTCAGCCAGTATCTGTTCCTGTGTTGTATGTGGCATGGATCCCTCAATTAATAATGTATTTATCCCTTCGCCATTACCATGAGTTGAGGGGAGTGTCGAAACCAAAAACCATAATGAGAATTGCTGATGCCGGAGTCTTGGTGTAGTTTGTGGGCGTGAATCAAATGTAGACTCAAGGAAACAGGAGGTCTTGATGCGAAATCATACCTGGTTCGGATTGGTGGTGGGAGTGATGTTGGGTTTTCAGGGCTTGGGTGCAGAGGTCGCCGTGCCCAAAGGGGCATTCCAGTTGCCGCCCCTTCCGTATGCTGAAAATGCCCTTGAGCCATCCCTTTCCGCGCGGACTCTGAGTATCCATTACGGCAAACATCATCAGGCGTATGTGGATAACCTGAATAAATTAATTGCGGTCTCTGAATTGGAGACGATGCCTCTGGAAGAGATTATCAAGGTGACCACGAATTCAAAGGACAAGGAGGGTCCGGCGATTTTCAATAATGCGGCCCAGATATGGAATCACACCTTCTTTTGGAACAGCATGAAGCCCGATGGCGGCGGCAACCCGTCCGGTGTGCTGCTGGAAATGATGAACAAATCATTCGGGAGTTGCGAAAAATTCCGGGAGACTTTCGTTTCCGCCGCGCTTAGCCAGTTTGGTAGTGGTTGGGTTTGGTTGATCGTGGAGGACGGGGGGCTGAAGGTGGTCAAGACCTCCAATGCCGATACGCCTGTGGCGCATGGTCAGAAACCTTTGATCTGTTGTGATGTGTGGGAGCATGCCTATTATCTTGATTATCAAAATCGGCGGAAGGATTTCGTGGCTGCGTTCCTGGATAAACTGGTGAACTGGGAATTTGCGGCTGCCCGTTTGAAGGAATGTCAAAATGCAAAATAAAGAGAAATGGAGCCTGCTTCCCCAGCCGAGGTCGATCACGTTGGATGGCGGGAGGCTTTCTGTCAGCCGTATGGTCTGTATTGTGCTCAAAGGTGAATCCCCGGAGATGATCCGGGCGGTCACACGCCTGCAGGAAGGGGTGAGAAACCATACCGCTTTGAACAGGACTCTGGCCTTGGCAGGTGACGACGGCGTGAATACAGGAGCGGTTGTGATGGAGGTGAATCCGGCGTTGGTTCCTCGTCGGCAGGGCTATCGGTTGGCAATCAAGGATGACCGCATACAGTTGACGGCGCATGATCCGGCGGGGCTGTTCTATGGGGCGGTGACGCTGGTCCAGCTGTTAAGTCAAGCGGGGGGAGAACTGCCCACTGGTGTGATCGAAGATGATCCGGATTTTCAGGTGCGCGGGGTGATGCTGGATATCAGCCGGGACAAAGTTCCGACGATGGCCACGTTGTTGGCGTTGGTGGATAAGTTCGCCGGCTGGAAACTCAACCATCTTGAACTCTACATTGAGCATACTTTTGCCTATCGAAATCATCAGGAAGTATGGGCGGACTCCAGTCCGATGACCGGTGAGGAAATCCAGCGCCTGGATGCGTATTGCCGGGAGCGGTTTATTGATCTGGTCCCCAACCAGAACTCTTTCGGGCATCTGGCCAGATGGCTTGTCAAACCGGCTTATCAGGACCTGGCGGAATGCCCCGAGGGATTCGATACCCCGTGGGGAACGCGGCATACCTCGCCGAACAGCCTGAATCCGGCCGATCCGCGCAGTCTGGCCCTGATGGCGGAGTTGTATGACGAGTTATTGCCTAATTTCAGCAGTCATAACTTCAATGTCGGGTGCGACGAGACCTGGGACCTGGGTCAGGGGAAATGCAAGGCCTTATGTGAGCAGCAGGGGAAAGGCCGGGTTTATCTCGGGTTTTTGCTGAAGCTCCATGAGTTGGTTCGTCGGCACGGGAAGACCATGCATTTCTGGGGAGATATCATCATCAAGTACCCGGAGCTGGTTCCTGAACTTCCCCGGGATGTCGTCGTGCTGGAGTGGGGGTATGAGGCGGATCATCCTTTTGACGAGCATGGCGCAAAATTTGCGGCGGCCGGACTTCCTTTTTATGTGTGCCCGGGTACCTCCTCATGGAATAGCATTGCCGGACGAACCGAGAATGGGCTGGCGAATTTGCGGGCGGCGGCGGAAAGCGGGTTGAAACACGGAGCCACGGGGTATCTTATCACCGACTGGGGGGACAATGGCCACTGGCAGTATTTGCCGGTGAGTTATCTGGGTTTTGTGGCCGGGGCCGCCATGGCCTGGCATCTCGCCGGCAATAAAGAGCGGGATTGGCCGGCGGTCCTGGATGTCCATGTTTTCAATGATGATGCAGGTGTGACGGGGAAAGTGGCCTATGGCCTTGGGAATGCGTATCAGAAAATCGGATATCTCATGGGGAATTCCTCGGCGTTGTTCGGGTTATTACAGCAGCCACTGAATTCGTGGCTTCCGGATACCGTTACCGAGGCATCGATTCGGGCCACCCGGGAGTATATCAATGAGGTGATGCGTCTTCTGCCTGAGGGCTGGTTGAAATGCCATGATGCGAATCTGGTGGTTGACGAGTTCCGCAATGCGGCCCGGATGTTACTTCACGCCTGTGACCGTGGGCTCTTGCGGAGGGGAGGGGATCTCAGCGAGGGGGAAACCCGGCAGCGTCTGACGGCAGATCTGAACCTCATCATCAGTGAACATCAGCGGTTATGGCTGGCCCGCAACCGTCCCGGTGGATTTCCGGAAAGCGTGGGGCGACTGGAACAACGATTAAAGGATTATGAATGAAGAAAACACGAGGAGAGGAATAAATATGGGATCCCCTTTATTGGATATGTTGTTGGTGGATATCAAGACGGCGATGAAATCGCAAAACCCGGTACAGTTGTCGGCTTTGAGGATGCTGCACTCCCAGATTAAGGATGCCACGGTAAATCAGGGGAAAGAGCCCTCGGATGAAATGGTGGCGACGATTGTTGCCAAGGCGATCAAGCAGCGGCAGGACTCGGTGGAACAGTACCGCATTGCCGCCCGGCAGGATCTGGCGGACAAGGAGCAGCAGGAAATCGAATGGTTCCGGAAATATCAACCGCAGCAACTCGGGCAGGCTGAAATTGAGGCTTTGGTCAAGGCGATCATTGCGGAGACCGGCGCCAGCGGGAAGAAGGATTTGGGAAAGGTCATGCAGGCATTGATGCCCAAGGTAAAAGGGCGTTCGGACGGCAAACTGGTGAATCAGGTGGTGCTGGCGCAGTTGGGATGATGAGGAAAGAATTCGGGAGCGAGAATTTCAGAATCCAGAATTCAGGAGTCAGAATGAAGATAGTATCTTCAGTAATTGTTTTGTTGATTACTTTGTGGAGCCTTTGCGCTTTGGCTGCTGACGCCCCGGTGGTCACGAAAGGCGACACGATTGAGCAGGTTGTGCAGAAACTGGGGGCGCCCAAAGGCAAGGTTAAGGGTGGAACCCGGACCACATATTATTATGACCGGGGGACGGTTGACTTTCTGGCCGGCCGGGTGGAGCGGGCTTTTCTGATGACGGATCAGGAAGCGAAGGAGAAAATCGCGGAGCGGGAGAAAACGGAAGAGGCCATGCGGCGCGCGACTGAGGCTGAACGGGTCCGGTTAATTGCCGCCGGGAAGGCGCAATTGGAAAAGGTACGTGGTGATAAATCTTTCGCCGCCTCCCCGCCCGCCGTCCGGTTGGTCTATTGGGCTGATTTCCAGAAGCAGTATCCGGAAGTGGATGTCACCGGGCCCATTGCCGAGGCTCAAAAAGATCTTGATGTCGCTCAAAAGGAAAATGGAGCGGTCAAGGAATTGGTTTCACTCAATAACCGTGCGGCCGAGATTGAGGCGCAGTTTAAGCAACTGGATGCCGATTATGCGGCTTCACTGACCAATTGGAAACGGACCGAAATTGACCAGAAACGCGCCAAGTTGACTCAGGAATTGGGCGAAATCAAGGCCCGCGTGGCTGAGATGTTGAAGTAGCATTGGCGATGGCTTCCAGCTTTTCCCATTGGCGATAGGCTTCGGCCAGATCGATGGCCAGGGCTTCAGAGCGGTCGGTCACTCGCGTGATTTCGGCTTTGGGTTTTCTGAAGAACGCGGGATCTGCCAGGCAGGCGTGCCACTGGGCCTGTTCTTCCTCCATGGCTTCAATGCGACCCGGCAGTTCCTCCAGTTCCTTCCGCTCCCGGAAGGTGAGCTTGCGTTGAACCGGTTGCTCCGGCTTCGCGGGAGCCTGTTTGACGGCGGGTTCAGCCCCGGGCGGGAGCAATCGCTTGGCGGCCCAGTCATCATAACCGCCCACATACTCATTTACAAACCAGCCTTCATCCGGTTTCAGCCAGACGTCATCACGGCCCGGGGGATGTTTCTCAAACGCCAGGACGCTGGTGACGACATTATTCAAAAAGGAGCGGTCATGGCTTACGATCAGGACGGTGCCGGCGTAGGCGGCCAGTTGTTCTTCCAGCAGTTCCAGTGTGTCGAGATCGAGATCATTGGTGGGTTCGTCCAGCACGAGCACATTGGAGGGTTGCGCAAAGAGGCGTGCCAGTAGAAGACGGTTCCGTTCCCCGCCGGAAAGCACCGACACCGGTTGCCGGGCGCGCTCCGGGATAAACAGGAAGTCCTCCAGATATCCGATGACATGCCGCTTCACTCCCTGCAACATGACGAATTCCTTGCCCTGCGTGATGTTTTCAGCCAGTGACAGATTTTCATCAAGCTGAGAACGGAGTTGGTCGGAATAGGCGATTTGCAGATTGGTGCCATGGGTGATTTTGCCGGAGAGCGGGGTCAGGCCGGTTCCACTTGGTTCAAGCAGCAGGCGAAGCAGGGTGGTTTTGCCGCAACCGTTCGGTCCGAGAATGCCGATCCGGTCGCCGCGGGTAATGACTTCCGAGAAGTCATGGATCAAGGGGCGTTGGCTGTATCCGAATACGACCGATTCCGCCTTCAGCACAATCTGGCCGGTGCGGTCCGCTTCCTGGATGGCCATTTGAACGGCTCCGGTACGTTCTCGGCGTTGACGGCGTTCCGCGCGAAGTGCCTCCAATGCCCTGACGCGGCCCTGGTTGCGAACGGTACGGGCTTTGACGCCACGGCGGCGCCAGGCCTCTTCCTTCTCGAGACGTTTGTCGGTCCGTTCCCAGAGAAGGGCCTCAGCCTGGAGCGTCTCCTCCTTGCGTTTCAGAAAGGTGTCATAATCACAGCGCCAATCAACGAGCTTTCCCCGGTCCAGTTCCACCACGCGTGAAGCGACGCGTCTTAAAAAGGCGCGGTCATGGGTGATGAAAAGGAACGTCCGGCAATGACGCAGGAGATAGCCCTCCAGCCAGGCAATGGAGTCCAGATCCAGATGGTTGGTCGGTTCATCCAGCAGCACGACATCCGGTTTGCCGAGCAGAGTACGGGCGAGCAGGACGCGGCGGCGGGTTCCCCCGGATAGGGTTTCGAAATGGATCTCCGGGTCAACTTCCAGGCGGGTCAGGATTTGCTCGGCCTCGAGTGCGTTTTGATGGTTATCCATGGCGTCGGGATCCGGGCAGACGATATCGAGTACCCGTCCGGTCAGGTGGAGCGGTACTTGTTGGGGGAGTCGGCTGACACGGGTGCCCGGGGGCTGAATGACTTTTCCGGTGTCCGGCTTGGATTCTCCGGCGAGGATACGGAGCATGGTGCTCTTGCCGGCGCCATTGGCGCCCAGCAGGCAGATGCGGTCACCTCGCTCCACATGGAACTCGACATTATCCAGGAGCGGAAGTCCGCCATAACTCACACTGACATCTTTTAAACTTAACAGGGCCATATCGAATCCAAAAAGTAATCCCCAAGTCCCGGATCTTGGGCTTCATAAAACAGAACCCCATCGACCAAATCCCGTTCAGCTTCGTCAAGAATCCTGATTTTCACCGGGTTCGCTCTCGAATACGACGTTTGGCGTCTCCCCAATCGCCATACACTGAGGTGCCGTCCTGAACCCTTAATTCTCGTGCCTTTAAAACATCAGCATGCCAAGCCGGTATGGGAATATCCTTGGGGGTTCGCTTGAGGCTGTCCCATATCTCTTCCAAAGTCTTGAATTTGTCCGCAACGGTCATTTTGTCAAGGGGTAGTGCGATTTCCATAGGTTCTCCCTCCAATCAACTCAAATGCTACCCTTTGATCTTGTCGTATTCAATTCTGATATTCTGGTCGCCCCGAACGTTGCGGTTCTCTGGCGGCGAAGCCGTACGGAGCGACCGGTTCGGATAGTTTAGTTTCCCATCCATGCCGATCAAGAATTTCTCACGCGAAGGCCGCGAAAAGAAGGGTTTTGAATTCAATACCCCTTCGTGTCTTCGCGGCTTCGCGTGAAACAATCTTTTCCCGAATTATTCATCATTTATTAAATCCGAACGTACCGGTTCAGCGGCGCGCGGCAGCGTGTACGCTGCGACCGGATGTTCGGCTGGATATTTCCACGAATCGTCCGGAGACGAACCGGTGCAAAACACTAGCCATGAGTGTTTGATAAGGCAAGCCGTCTTCAACCGCGATGGTTTGAAGTTGCTCCAGATCTCTTGATGATATTCGAATATTGACTCTCTGATCTTTCGCCAATGTGTTCTTTGCGTACTGCACATGGCGTGCAATTTCTCGTTTCTGATTGGCTATGGGCTTCCATTCCCCCCCCTCAAAAGAATCAAGGATATCCTGTTCCTCTGGATCAAGTTTTGTCTTCTTCATTGTATCCTCCCAAAAATTGGCGAGTTGCTTTTCGGCTTGGAATGATCGTCTTGAGAAAGCGACCATCCGCTGAATTCACAAACGGCACCAAGTACACATAATCCCCAACTCGAACGACCAGAATCTGCTGACCGGGATATCGCACCTGATTTGGATGCTCACTCACAGCCAGAAGATCGCCACCCTCAATATGCATCACCACTTGCTCAAAACTGAGCCCTCGCTCGGCCTTGAGCTGCTCATTCTTCTCAGGATTCCATTGGTAGTGATCCATGCTCATAATTTACTACAACGTGTGCCTTATGGCAACATCTTGATTTTTGAATTACCGAACGCTCACACTGTGCCGCCGGAGCGTTTAGCGACGGTAGGCACGAGTGTGTTGTTGGCCGGATTCTATAATTCATCTCCGGGAAGCGGAGTTCTTTGGGGCACCCGATCAAGCACGCGCTTGAAGGCACCTTTGTGCGCACGTTTGGCACGATCTTCAAGATAGGTTTCGGTGGTAAGAGCAGATATCTTCTCAGAAACAGCTGAGGTAATGAACAGGTTGATGGACACTCCATCCTGTTTGGCGATAGCCTTAATATGGCGGTGAACGGAATCCGGAAGCCGCAAGTTTAATGAACTCATTTTAGTTCTCCCAAATAGTCGGAGGGCTTGACGATTCGCACCCCGAAGCTTATAGCCAACCTAAAGTCTTTCACATTGTGCGTCACAATATCCACGCTGCCAGCAGCAACAGCCAATTCCAGAATGTGGTCATCCTTTGGATCGGAAAGTTGCGGGCGCCAAAGAAAATGAATTTTCCTGAATTTCGCCCGACTGAATGGGATGGTAGGTAGCACCACCTGACAGGTCAAGCATTTCCACCTAACCATCAGGGATTAAACGAATAACAAATATCCCCCTCGCCTCAGTCCTTCTTGGTCCGCCGGAACTTACCGTCATAGGCGGCACCCACTCCTCCTACGACGAACTTGACGTATATTGCTGCCTGGCAGGCCATATACGTCAACATCCAAAATCCGGAACTTTAATTGCAATAAATCAGTTGGTTTTGACGTTATACTAGGTAATTAAGGCATTATACGTCGCGACGTATAACGTCCGAAAAAGGGATTATACGTCAAGGAAGGTTTATGCAAACATTTGATCTGGAATCGTTTGTGAAATATATCAAACAACGCAATCTGTCCAATGAACGCCATATTCCATTCTCTGTGCAGTTGGCGGCTTCTGTTTAATATTCCTTCCTGAACTCACGGGACATTAGGGGCGGACACCATTGGAACTCAGGTTAACCAAGTCGCGGATATGTTTCCAATAGGCATTCCCGGCTACCCAGGGGATATCATTATGCCCGGCATCGGGAACCCAGAATGCGATTTTGGGGACTTGCGCCAAGTCGAATAATTTCCGTCCGTGCCAGACGGGGATAACCTGATCGTTTAATCCGTGAATCACCAGTAAAGGGCAGGCAATTTCGTGGATCCGACGATTATTGCGGAGTTTATCAAAAGGGGCAATCGGGATGACCGTCCTGGTCCGGAAGGCCGTCACAAAGGGACTTTCCATGATCAGGCCACCCACTTTGAATTTGGCCGCCAGGTGGGCCGCAATCCCCGCGCCTACAGAACGACCGTGAATGATAATTCGGTTTATGAGAATTTTCTTTTCATTAATCAGGTGTTGCAGGGCAACCTCACCGTCCTCGCAGGCTTTCCGTGAGCCGGGCTGACCGTCACTGATTCCATACCCGCGGTAGTCGAAGGCGTAGACTTGAAACCCCTGGTCCCGGTATTGCTCCAGAAACTCGCGAAGCTCCCCGATATCCTCCGCATTTCCGTGGCAGTGAAGGATGGTCCAGGTTGCGGAGGGATTGGGGAGCGCCAGGACTCCGATCTTTTCTGAAGGGGAAACAGGGATACGGTAAAAATCGCCCCCTTCACGATACGATGAGGGGTGGGGTTGGAAAATCAGCCGGTCAGCAAAGAACCAAGCAAATACCAGTATACAGAGATAGACTTCAATCAGAGATAATATCATTCTGCGCCCCGATATTTCGCCAATAACCCACTTCTTAACCCAGCCTTTTGTAATTCTGGTCAATTGATAATCCCGTCCGGCGTGTTAACGATTACGCCGTATCCTAGCATCAGGGAACTTCTCGATGCAACTGAGAGTGCGGCTGATTTCCGCCGCAAATTTTAGGGCAAACGCATCTAAATTATGCAAAACAAGGAGTTTTTCACCACTACCCGAGTTTGAAGACAAGGTGCTCCAGAGAGGGAATGTGATGCTGCTGGAGCCAGTGTACGAGGCTGAGTTCCTGGACTGCTCATATGGCTATCGACCGGGACGATCAGCGCATCAGGCCTTGGAAGCGATCTGGAAACAGACGATGGACATAGGCGGATGCTGGATGATCGACGCGGATACTGCGTAGCCCAAATAGACCAAGCAGCCCGAATTATAAATACCGCAACATTTTGCCTGCCCTGAGGTTCCTCGAAAGAGATTACTTCGTCTGAATCTTAATTTCTTTATTTCCCAATTAGTGGTGAAGTCTTCCTCTCGACTTGCGGGGAATAGAAAGCGAGTGGCTTATTCCAATATTTATCGGGAATTTAGATGCGTTTACCCTGTCAATTTATCCTACACTCCTTGTGAGACGAGGTGATAGAGTAGACGGGCAGAAGACAGGAGATTCAGGTTATGATGCGTCAGATTTGCTGGATTGAGAAAACCGAAGACGGCATTAAACGGGATGTGCGTTGGACGGTGGAGCAGGGAAAAGTCAAATGGCAGTTCAAACTGGCCACCCAAGAGCGCTTTGATTATACCACGCCGCCGACCCGCGAAGATTGGGAAAACTTTATCGAGCGGATGGAGGCCCGGTATCAGCGCCGGAATGTTTCCTTCGACGATTTGCAGCTTGCCCGGGAGGCAATGAAAAAGGCGTTGGAGAGTTGAGAGTCGAAAGTCCAATGTCCAAAGTCGAAAGTCCAAAGTCCTAAGATGAAAGTTGCGACGGACTGACTTTGGACTCTCGACTCTCAAACACACCATGAAAAAAGTTGGTTCCAAATCATCTGTTAAACCGCCTTTCTGGAAACAGAAGTCACTCGCGGCCATGACGCGGGCGGAATGGGAATCCCTTTGCGACGGGTGTGGCCGGTGTTGTGTGATCAAGTATGAAGACCCCGATACGCTGGAAGTGGACTATACCAAGTGGGCCTGTCGGCACCTTGACCTGAAGACCTGCCGCTGTGTTTGTTACCGCAGCCGAAAAAAACGGATGCCGGAATGTATCGATTTATACCATTGCTCTCCCGAAGTTCTGGCGTGGCTGCCTTCCAGTTGTGCCTACCGGTTATTAACCGACGGTCATGATTTGCCCGCGTGGCATCCGTTGGTCTCCGGCAAGGCGGGGTCCACTTGCAAGGCGGGGATGTCGGTGCGGGGGCATGTGATTCCTGAGCCGATTTACGATTATGAATAATAACAAACTTTGGTTAAGAGGGTTGGCGCTAGTGGTTGTGGTTGCCGCGATGGTTTACCTGACGGTCAAATACGCCGGGCCCCTAACCCGGTTTTTCAGTAATGCCAGCCAATTTGGCGACTATCTGGCCTCCTTCGGAATATGGGGGGCAGGGGTATTTGTTTTGATTCAGGCGCTTCAGGTGGTGATTGCGCCGATTCCCGGCGAAGTTACCCAGTTCGCCGGGGGATTCATTTACGGAACAATGGCAGGAGCGGGGCTCTCGATGATCGGCATATTGTCGGGATCAGTGATTGTTTTCGGCTTGGGCCGCTGGATCGGATTGCCGTTATTGCAGGTGATGATGCCTGAAAAAACCTTCCAGAAATTCGAGTTTCTGCTGAACCACCCGAAGACCGAATTGGTCATCCTGCTCCTGTTTCTGATTCCCGGCAGCCCAAAAGATTTTCTGACATATATCGCCGGGTTGACGCCGGTAAAGCCGCTGCATTTCTTCATTGCCGCAATGGTTGCCCGGTTCCCGGGTATTCTGCTGTCCTCCTATATCGGCGCCCACGTGGAAGCCAAAGCCTATGGCCCTGTTATTGTGGCCACGGTCATTGCCTTGGGCCTGTTTGTGGCCGGGGTATTGCTGCAAGACCGGATAATGCGGAGGTTTAAGAAAACATGACCGCACGGGTAGGGCGGCCACGGCTCCCCTGAGCCTGTCGAAGGGTCGCTGGCCGCCGCGGCGCTCGACGGCGCGAGCGCCCTACCGGGATCATGTATAGGCAGTAATGGCCTAAATTATAAGTCCCGTTTCCTGAGGCGCTCTCCCGCTTGCTTAAGTGCCGATACGGCCTTACCTGAAACAATCCCTTCCTGCGAGATGGCCACATTAAAGGTCATGGGTGCATGATGGGCCTGGCATTGTTTGAGGAAACTGGAAAGAATCGCATCGCTGTAAAATGGTGGTGGCTCTGCCGGTCGACGGCTATTCCAAACCCAGTTCCGGTCATCAAGGCAGGTCCAGCCATGCCACTGGAGTCCATTATCGGCGTAACGACTTGTAGGAGGATCATTCAAGTCGCCCCTTTCGCCCGCCCAGTAATCTTGGTGGTGGGTGTAAAGGAAGGGTTCGGCGATGCCCGCATTGAAGGTAATGAGCCTTTCTGGAAAGCCTGCCTTGGCCGCTTTGGCCCAGCGTTCCCATGGAAACTGAAATCCCGTCATGTCCGTCGAAACGCTGTTTACCGGGCCACGCGGATCAAGTGAATAGGAACTATCGAACCACCATCCCTTGATTCTGGATCCGTAGCGTTGTCCCATGCTTGACACAATATCGCAAAGGTTCTCAACAAAGCGGGTCTTGTCGCGGTCATGATAGCCCACGGCCTTCTCCCATTCCGGATCGTCGCCACCGTTACAGGAGTGGTTATAGTAGACGATCAGGTGTTTGCCCATTTTGCCGAGACCGTCTGCGATCTCGCCGATCAGGTCGCGTTCGCAGCTGCGTCCAGCGAGGATCTGCTCGGTGAACTCATTCGGGCAAGGCAGGGTTTGCAGGGCATGGGTCGCCGTGAAGATCACATAATCCGCTCCGCTTTCCTTGATGGAGTCCAGGAAGCCTGCGAGTCTGAAGTTTTCGACAGCTTTCCGGAATGGGAGCAACTCACCTGATCGCGGCGACGATTGTGCCGTCCAATGGAAGCTGATGCCATAGCGGCAGTTGGAGAACCAGGTGGTGTCGGCAGTTTTGTAGTCGGGATCAGAACGCTTGATACCACTCTGGCACATCATTGGAGTCGCCCATGACGGCAGGGGACCAACAGCGCCCGTCTCCACCGCCAAATCCAGACGTTCCAGTCTGAGGTAAACGCCCCAGGCGGCGCTACCGCTTTTCTCGAGGGCGGCTTGTTCGCCGGTTATGAACATGGTGTTCTTCAGTGCCGATTTGGGAGCCTTGCCGATGGTCCCCAGTGCGATCAGGACTTCATGCCGGCCTGGTGAGGCAAAGAGTTTGACGCGGACACTGTCGCGATTTGCCGGGGCACCCCCGTGTGGGTCATAGAGGCACTGGCATCCGTCAATGAAGAGGCGTAGCGGTCCGTCGTAGCCGAGAAGGGCGACCAGTTCCATGGACTCGGTACAGTGGAAATGGGTCCTCAGCCAGAGGACTTTGCCGGGCCCGGCCTTGGCAATGTCCCCATGGATGTTGGCAAAGTCGGACATGAATTCTTTCCTTTTGAAGCTATGGGCGATGGCGGGACTCCATGTGGTTCCATACAGTTCCGAGTCGGCAAGAAAAAAATCACTCACTTCCCAGCTTCTGGCATAGGGTGTAACCGGGCGTTCGATGACCGGGCCCAGGATGGCCTTGCCCCCGGTGCCAATAGGTGCCTCACCTAATAGTCGCGGGGCATGGAGTTCCCAGAGATTGCTGGAAAACTCGAGCGGGATGAGCATGCGGCCATTGGCATCAGGCTCGATTTCGGTGCCCTGATTCTGGCGAACGTGTCCGGCACTGCCTTTCGGCACTTTCACGACAAGCGCTTTGGAATGTCCCGGCGTCTCCGTCCAGATGCAGGTACGGGGACCGGAAAGCATATTGAAGGTTCTGGCCTTGGCACCGTCGCCGAGGTCGAAATCAATGCGGGAGGGAGGCCGATGTTTGCCCGTTAAAGAGAATGTCCATTCGCTTTCGCCGGCGGGGACAGACTCAAGTGTAACAACGCCATGCAGGTTGCCGCTCCAGCCATCAACGACTTTCTTCCATGTCAGTTTCACTATCGGCTTGGCCAACTTGGCGGTGGAAAGAGGCAGTCGCCAGAGACTGACGGGCAGGTAGGCCAATGCCCGTGGGGATTGGACTCGCAAGGTAACGTCCAGCCCTGTGGGCGTTTCCGTGATAAAGGTTTCGGTGTGGACGCCCCGCAAATCGGCTTGGTGGGGCGCGCAACCGAATGGATTAAGGTCGGCGGCGATGCTTTCGGGCATGACTTTCGGGTATTCGTCACCAGTCCGGACTTGGACGGCGCTATCCCACTCGGGTTGAGCCCACGTCTGGGTGTAGTCCCAGAGTAGCAAGGGAAGGGTGCGGCCGTCTGAAAAGAGGGCGTGGAAACGGGCATTGCTGAGATCGATGCGATCCGGGAGGCGATGCGGCTTGAATTCAACTGCCTCCCCGCAATAGGTATCCTGCTGGAACTGAACCGTCTCCGGCTGCTTGTTGTAATGATGGCGGTGGAAATCCGAAACAGCGCAGGCATTGGCGAAGATGACCCGGCCTTCCGAGGCGAGTTGCACAAGATAGGTGATGGCCCGTTCGTTGGCTTGGCGCCATCCATCCATACCGACGAAATTCTCAAAACCCACTGTCATGCAGAGAGGTTTGTCATTGTTGGCGGCATCGTGGATCCAGCCTTCGACAGCGGCATAGAAACGGTCGATATTTTCCGCAATACCCGAATGCCCGCGATGCCGTTGGTGCTCAAGGATATTGGTAGGGCAACCATGGAAAGCTCCAAAAGAATACATGCGCTCGCTGGTTGCACTTCCCATGCTGAAGGCGACGATCCCTTTGCCTTTGCCAGGGCGACGGAAATCGTCTGGAGCGGGATGATAGGGCACACTGGGGAGGCCGGTGTGGTTGATCTGCCAATGGTTATCACTGTGCCCATCGATGATGTTTTGCCACATACACAGGGAGTTCAGTGTCAGGATACCCAGTTCCTCGAGGATTTTGAAGGTCTTGTGTCCCGGCGTATAGCTCGCGATCAATTCCAATTCTCCAAGTCCGAAAAGTTGCCATAATCGTTGAACCTGACGCAGGCCGTCGCGCTGGATATCTTCCGGGATCTTCAGCAGATTGCGGTTCAGGATGCCGGGCAGGAGATAGTCGGCATTGATTTCCGGGGCAAGACTGTCCCCATAACGCCAATGGCTCCAGACAAACGGCGAAAGTTTCGCCACGGTCTGCTCGAGGCTTAACTCAAAGGGGTGCGCGCAGAGCCAGCTATCGCCCGGTAGATCGTATTGGTGAAGCTCAAAGTCAAACTCAGGGCTGTTCCAGCCCACCCAGAGGGTCAGGACCGGAGTCTTGGGTTTCACAACTCCAAAAATGCGGCTGAGGCGTCCGCCGGGCGTCTCCCATACGACCCGTGTGTTGCCCGGGCAATTCGTCGGGATGGGAATTTCCGACTCCCATTGCGAACCATCTGATGAGCGATGCCAAACCGGCTCCAGAAATAATTTTCCGCCGGGGTTGGTTGCCAACCAGGCGTGCTGCAGCCAAGGGCGTTCTGTCGGGGGAGTGTCTGTTTTTGCGGACAGTAACAAAGCCACCGCCTCCCCGGGCAGAACGAGCCCGTGATTCAACCGCATGTTATAGGGTGGAAGTCTGAAGGGGTTGCCATTTGATGCGTCGGACAAAGCCTTGAAATTGGCCAGGGTCGATTCATTCAACTGAATCCGTTCCCGCATCCAGCTGGGGTCCTGTTTTATGGATAATTCAGAAGACATAACGAATTCCTTTTTAACTCATTTGGATAAAGGATTAAGTAAACACGGCGATAGGCGGGGCAGCAGGAATAATCAGGATTCTCCGACAAAGATCATTCGAAAGCCCCAAGGTTCGATGTCGCGCAGGGTCAGGATGCCTCCGGATTTCTGCCGTTTCAACGCAATCACCCGATCCTTTTTCCCCAGTCCCAGCAATCGGGCGTGGGTGGCCGGGGTTCGGATGTGTACGGTTGCATCACGAATCACATCCATTCCGGTATTCAGGAGTAAAATCGCCGCCCGCCGGCCATTGGGTGATGTCCGTACGACCGGGAGCAGTCGGACCGCCTGATCCACCCGCACCGGCATTTGTCCGCGAGTTATCCAATCTGCGGCATTTTGGAACTGATGGCGCTTGGCCACCGAATGCAGGAACATCCATTGCGCATAACCCATGACCACGATCCGTCCGCCGAGTGAATTCTCGAAGGCGGTCATACAGGCGCCGCGGGACCGTCCGAAAAAATCTTCCATGGTGGCCAGAATCCGGACGCCCTTCGCCACCGGCGTCAGGACATCGCCCATTCCCTTGGCGTCCCCCCAGAATTCAATGCGTGCATCCCTCACGTGGTCCGCAAATGGCCCGTTCAGTTTGTCATCGGTGAATCGTTCCCGCAGGCCATTGTCGTTCCGTTGTCCGATTTTAACTCCTGTCAGATGAGCCAGACGCCGTTCGGTCAATACGTCATGGGCGGTCGAATCCATCATTACACCACCTGCCAGCATGTCCTTCAATTCTGCGGTTGAGAAGGCCTCGGCGACACGTCCTGAAAGGATGGTCCCACAGCCCGGACGATCCACGGCGAAAGGGAGCCCGATCTCGTTAAGAATCAGGGGGCGCGTGATGTCGAGAGCGCCTGCCCAACCGAACCAGTCCTGACCGGGTTGGAGGGTGCGTTTGGCCATCAGTTGCGGTGTCCAGGCCGCCCAAAGGCCTGCTGTGGGAAGACCTGCCGCATGGGCTGTCCATTTTTCCCAGAGCGGCCGGACAGCCGGAAGATCCCGAACCAGGGGCATGAAATCCTCATAGGCTATCGTCAAGCCATTCATGTTGAAGGCGATGCCGTTGTGGCCCTGCGCCAGAGCGAGGGTGCATTCGTCGATCATGGCGGTCGATGATTTCTTCAGAATCTGATAAGGGAAGTTTTCGACTTCGTACTGGATATCGTTCACTCCTGTCGGCAGGGATGCCCGCTGCAAACCACAGTCAATGTTCTTGCGTACCATGTCGCCGGGCGTGGCGTCGGCATAAAAGCCGCCACCCGGGCGGGCTTTTGTGGCATGCAGTGCCGGGAACCACCGGTCAAAGCCCATGCCGGAATATGTTGTCCAAGCGGGTCCGTTGGTCATCAACCCCATGGTGATGGTGGGATCGACTCCGTGAACCGCGTCGTACACCCCAGCCAGAAGGCCCTCGAGGGTGTTGATGTTCTGCTGAATCCACATCTGGCGAAGGGGCGCTTGAGCCGGAGCATTCAAGGCTTTCACCAGCGCCTCACGGGTGAATTTCCTGCCTGCTGTTTTTGAGAATATTTTCATGCAGGTATCGCAGAAACAGCCCCAGGCGACCCCATGATGATGCAGCCGGATATCGTCGTCGACCCAGATAAAGTCCGGTTTCGCCCCTGCGACCAGTGCGTACTTTGCCCGCACGTAGGACTGCATATCCGGCGAATTCGGGCAGGCGCATCCCTGGGCCACACGGCCGTCATGTCCAACCAGTCCCTGGTAGGGCAGGGGGGGCATGTAGGACCAGGCCTCATTGATGTGTCCGATCGTGCAGAGCACATTCAGACCGACCGAGGCCACGCCGGTCTTTCGCAGGGCATCCATGCGGTCGGCCGCGATTTCCATGCGCCGGGCGTAAATATCGAGCGGTGTGTACTGATGGTGGGTGATCGTTTCAAACAGCGCCAGTTCATCGATGATCTGCCGCTGTTGATTTACCATTTTCAGGAGCTTCTTGAACCCTGCGTCCGTTTCGTAGTGAGGCAATCCGATTCGCCAGGCCAGTTTCAGTTTTCCATTTGCAGTCATTGTGAAGATCCTTTTTTGTTCGGCACTCAGCCGATGAATGCCTGATATCATCAGGATTTTGAATATGGATGCGAGCATAAAAAGGAACAAGATGCCTGTGTCCGGTGGATTTCTTGCGCTTGATTAGGTGGGGCATCCGCTCTATCGTTTGAAGACATGGCTAAAATCACCAAAGGAATCGTGTCCCCATGATGCTGCCCCAGTGGATTATTGAAAAGAAACGCAATGGCGAAATCCTCTCTGACGAAGAATTAGGGGACTTTATTGGAGGCTATGTCCGGGGGGATATTCCCGATTATCAGATGGCCGCTCTGGCGATGGCCATCTTCTTCCGGGGGATGACTCCGGTGGAGACGGCTTCGTTGACCCGTGTCATGATGCAATCGGGTGACGTGGTGGATACGTCGGTTTTATTGCGCCCCAAGGTGGATAAGCATTCCACCGGCGGAATTGGCGACAAGCTTTCCATTCCCCTGGCCCCGCTGGTGGCCTGTTGCGGCGTGGCGGTTCCCATGATTTCAGGGCGGGGATTGGGCATTACGGGAGGGACATTGGATAAACTGGAGGCGATACCCGGCTATCGCACGGGTTTACAGATTCCGGAGTTTATCACGGTGCTTCAGTCCTGCGGGTGTTCGTTGATTGGCCAAACCGACCGGTTGGTCCCGGCAGACCGGAAACTCTATGCCTTGCGGGACGTTACGGCGACGGTCCCTTCCATCCCATTGATTGTTTCCAGCATCATGAGCAAAAAACTGGCGGAGGGGATTGACGGCCTTGTGTTGGATGTAAAGTGCGGACGGGGGGCCTTTATGAAAACCCGGGATGACGCCCGGGCTCTGGCCGCGGGGCTTGTCCGGGTCGGTCGGGCGATGGGAAAGCGTGTGACGGCCTTGATTACCGCCATGGATCAACCGTTGGGTCGGTCGGTCGGCAACGCGCTTGAGATCATGGAATCGGTGGCCATCCTGAAAGGCAAGGGGCCTGCGGATAGCACGGAGCTAACACTTTTATTAGCGGCTGAAATGCTGGCGGTGGCCGGGGTGGTCCCGTCGGCAGAAGCCGGCTTGACGGTGGTGCGCCGGAAGTTGGCGTCGGGTGAGCCCTTGGAGGTATTTAAAAAAATGGTGCGCCTGCATGGAGGACAAACGGATGTCATTGATGATCCCGGCCGGTTCCCTGCCGCCAAGGTGCGAATGGATTGTCCTGCTCAAGGCAATGGTTTTATTCATGATGTGGATGCTGAAAAAATCGGCAAGGCCAGTTTGCTGCTTGGGGCGGGACGGGTTAAAACAACCGATACCATTGATCATGCCGCAGGATTATCAAACCTGATGAAGATCGGAGAGCCGGTTGCCAAAGGGGCGCCACTGGTAACCTTGCATGCCGCCACCCAGGGGCGTGTGGATGAGGCGCTGGTGTTGGTGCGTGAGGCGTTTGTCATTGGACCGGCGCCTGTGGAGGCAGGGCCTCTGGTTTTGGAAAGAATGTGAGATCATGAATACGGATAAACTTGTTTTGGCGGCGGAGAAAATCCGGGAGGCGTCTCCGGGGTTCCGCCCGAAACTGGCCCTGGTGATGGGTTCCGGATGGCGTGAGGTGGCCAATGGCTTTGATGTCCGGCAGACTTTTCACTACGCCGATATTCCGGAGTTGGGTGCCCCCCAGGTGGCCGGGCACAACGGGCAACTCCTGTTGGCTAAAGAAAGTGGAATCGACCTGTTGATATTTGCCGGACGCCGTCATTGGTATGAAGGAGCCGGATGGGATCCCATCGCCTTTCCTGTCTGTCTCGCAAAAATCATGGGTGTTTCGGGTATGGTGTTGACCAATAGTGCGGGGGGGATCAATAAATCCTTCCTGCCCGGCACGGTGATGGTGATGGATGATCATGTCAATCTCATGGGAACCAACCCGCTTATTGGTGCACCTCATGCCTTTTGGGGTACCCGCTTTCCTGATATGACCTGTATTTATGACAAGGGTTATCGATGCCTGTTCGATCAGGTTTCACAAAGTACGGGCGTGGTCTTGTCGCACGGGGTTTATCTGGCGGTAACGGGGCCCTCCTATGAAACCCCTGCAGAAATTGCGGCCTTCCGCCAGATGGGGGCCGATGCCGTGGGGATGTCTACGGTGCCGGAAGCGATTCTTGCCCATGCGGCCGGGCTTAAAGTGGTGGGCTTATCGTGTATTACCAATGCGGCGGCAGGCGGGACTTCAAGTCTTTCCCATGAAGAGGTGTTGGCGGGGGCCAGGGTGGCCATCCCTGGATTGACAACGGTGTTGCGGGAATTTGTGAGGAGGGTGGCGACACAATGAATAAACGCGAGATAAACCTGTTGCTGAAGGCGGCGTTAAGGGCGTCCCGGAAAAGTTATTCCCCTTATTCCCGTTTTCCCGTTGGCGCGGCATTGTTGACGGCATCGGGCGAGGTGGTGACCGGGTGTAACGTTGAAAATGCATCATATGGGCTGACTTTGTGTGCCGAGCGGGTAACAGTGTTAAAAGCCGTCTCGGAGGGAAAACGAAAATTCAAGGCCTTGGCAGTCGTGGGAAACAAGGGGAAGGCGGCCCGGCCCTGTGGTGCCTGTTTACAGGTGTTGGCCGAGTTTTGTGGTCCCGACATCCCCATCATTTTGGCGCCGTTGGATGACCTGCATCTAATTGAAATGTTTTTATTGAGTGCGTTGCTTCCTCTAACATTTGAATTGAAAAGAGGAGAAGCGATTTAACAGGGATAGACAGGATGTACAGGATAATACTGAAAACCCATGGGCTTCTCTGATTCAATCCTGTTTATCCATGTAAAATATGAATGTTTGTCATTATTCAATTAATGCTTCGCATGTTGCCGTGCCCGGCGCCTTGGCGATTGTACAAAGGCTCAAGGCGGCGGGATTCATATCCTACTGGGCGGGGGGCTGTGTTCGCGATCTGATCATGGGGCGAAGCGCCAAGGATTTTGACATTGCCACGAATGCCGTTCCGGACAGGGTGATGGAAATGTTTCCCGGAGCGGTGGCGGTGGGGAAATCATTTGGAGTGGTGCGGGTCCCGGTTGCCGGGAACTGGTATGAAGTGGCCACCTTTCGGAAAGATGCCGAGTATATGGACGGGCGGCACCCCTCCAGTATCACGTTTTCTGATCCTGCGACAGATGCCCAGCGGCGCGACTTTACGGTCAATGCCTTATTCTATGATCCCATCGCACAGCAGGTGATCGATTATGTGGGGGGGAGTGCCGATATCGCCCGGCGCATCATTCGCGCGGTAGGTGTCCCGGCAGATCGTTTCCGGGAAGATCATTTGCGGATGTTGCGGGCGGTCCGGTTTGCCGCCACGCTGGGATTTGCCATTGACCCTGCCACCGCGAATGCCATCCGGGCAACGGCGGTCCGGATTTCTGCAATCAGTGCCGAGCGGATTCGTGAAGAGCTCAACCGGTTGCTGGTGGAAGCCCGGCAGGCAGGGGAGGCCATCGTTTTGCTCAAGGAGATGGGCTTGCTGCAAATGATTCTGCCGGAGGTGGCGGCCATGGCGGGGGTTGAACAACCACCGGAATATCATCCCGAGGGAGATGTTTTTCAACACACGCTCATCATGTTGAATCAGCTGCAAACGGAGGACTATCGGCTGGCCTGGGCGGTGCTGTTGCATGATGTCGGCAAGCCGCCGACAGCCCAGTTCAAAGAGGGGCGGTGGCGGTTTGAATGTCATGCCAAGGTGGGGTCCGAGGCCACCCTGGCGATTCTTGAGCGGCTGAAGTTTTCCTGTGATGATCGTGATGCCATCGCGTTTATGGTCGGGAATCACATGACGTTTATTGATGTGAAGTCCATGCGCCGCTCGACCCTGCGCCGGTTGGTGGGGGCTCCGACGTTTTTGTCGGAGATGGAATTGCACCGGTTGGATTGTGCGTCGAGCCACGGGGATTTGGAGAATCATGAATACTTGCTGGCATTCCGCCGGCAGATGGATTCCGAACCGGTGTTGCCCGCTCCCTGGATCACTGGCCGTGATATTATCGCCCTGGGAATTCCCGAGGGTCCCGAGGTTGGGGTCTGGAGGAAAAAGGCGTATGACGCCCAGCTTGAAGGCGCGGTGGCGAACCGTGAGGAATTGCGGGAGTGGCTCCGGCAGGAAATTGAAGCCGGGCGGCTGCTTTCCTGCATTTGACCTTATGCGGGCGAGGCGATATTATCGGGACCGTTTATTAGTGAAGCGCAATTCAGGCATTTCAAGAGCGAGCGGATCTATGAGTAAAGTTTTAATTATTGGGGCGGGTGGAGTCGGGGGTGTGGTGACGCATAAATGTGCGCAGATGCCGGAAATCTTTGATGAGATTTGCCTGGCCAGCCGAACGGAAGAAAAATGCAAGGCGATTGCCGCCCAGTTGAAAACCGGCATCCGGACGGCCAGGGTGGATGCCGATAAGCCGCTTGAGGTTGTCCGGTTAATCAAGCAATTCAATCCCGACATCCTGATCAATGTGGCGCTTCCCTATCAGGATCTTTCCCTTATGGAAGCCTGTCTGGCCACTGGCGTGGATTATCTGGATACCGCCAACTATGAGCCGCCCAACAAGGCGAAGTATGAATACAAGTGGCAATGGAAATATCACCGGCTATTCCGAGAAAGGGGCCTGATGGCTGTTTTGGGGTGCGGGTTTGATCCCGGGGTTTCCAATATTTTCTGCGCTTATGCCCAGAAGCATTACTTTGATGAAATCCATACCGTGGATATTCTTGATTGCAACGCCGGGTCACACGGCAAGGCCTTTGCCACCAATTTCAATCCCGAGATCAATATCCGGGAAATTACTGCGCGCGGCAAATACTGGGAAAAAGGGCAGTGGAAAGAGACGGATCCATTGTCGGTCCACCAGACCTTCAACTTCCCCGAAGTGGGACCGCAGGAAATGTACCTGATGTATCACGAGGAACTGGAGTCTCTGGTGAAGCATATCAAGGGGCTCCAACGCATCCGGTTCTGGATGACGTTTGGGGAGCAGTACCTGACGCATCTGCGGGTGTTGGAGAATGTCGGGATGACCGGGATCGATCCTGTTATGTATGAAGGCCGTCCCGTGGTCCCTCTGAAATTCCTGAAGGCCATTCTGCCCGAGCCGTCCTCGTTGGGTAAAAACTACACCGGTAAAACCAACATCGGCTGCATGATGGAAGGGATCAAGAACGGGAAGAAACGGAAGATCTATATCTATAATGTTTGTGATCACGCCAGGTGCTGGAAGGAGGTCAAATCGCAGGCGATTTCCTACACCACCGGGGTGCCGGCGGCCATTGGGGCGCGGATGATGGTCACAGGCGTCTGGTGTGATGCCGGCGTCTTCAACGTCGAACAATTCAATCCCGATTCCTTCATGGAAGAACTCAATCACTACGGTTTGCCATGGACGGTCAAACACCTCCGCCCGGGACAGATGCCGGTGAAGTAATGTCGGGTTTGGAAACACCAGAATAAGGAGAGACGGATTATGAGCATGGTTCAGGAATTCAAACAGTTTGCGATGAAGGGTAATGTGATGGATATGGCCATCGGTATCATCATCGGGGGTGCGTTTGGCAAGATTGTCTCCTCCCTGGTCACGGATGTCATGATGCCGCCCATTGGAAAACTCATGGGGGGGGTGGATTTCTCCAACTTGTTTGTTGCGCTTGACCCGGCTAAGGGGCCGTTCAAGACATTGGCGGAGGCCAAGGCGGCGGGTGTCGCCACGATTAACTACGGACTTTTCATCAATACCATCATTGATTTCGTCATCGTGGCCTTTGCGATATTCCTGATGGTGAAAGGGATGAATGCATTGCACCGGCATGAAGCAGCAAAGCCCGTTCCTCCGGCTGAGCCGACCGAGGATGTCAAGCTCCTGACCGAGATCCGGGATCTGTTGAAGAAATGAGTATCGATCCCCTGAACGCGATTTATATTCTTGGCGACGGGTTTTTTGAGAAAGTCTACGGTCCCGAGGAGCAGCGCGATATTGCGGGCCGTGTCAATGTTCTGGCTCCACCGTATAATGCGAAATGTGTTCTGCAGCACCCTGATGTCCTGCGCGAGACGGACGTGATTTTTTCCAGTTGGGGTGCCCCCGTGCTGGATGCCGCTTTTCTTGCTGCTGCGCCCCGGCTCAAAGCCTTTTTCTATGCGGCCGGATCGGTCAAGGGCTTTGTGACCGAAGCGTTCTGGAAACGCAACGTGGTGTTGTGCAGCGCCTGGGGTGCCAATGCCGTGCCGGTGAGTGAGTTCACGCTGGCGGCCATCCTGTTCAGTCTGAAGCATGCGTTTCGTTTGCAGCAGGCCTACTGTGGTCAACCGGTCTCCGGAGACCGGATCGTGCCGGGAGCGTATGGCGCCACGGTGGGGCTGGTTTCGCTGGGCATGATAGGGCAACTTGTCCGGGAACGCCTCCGTCCTTTTGATGTGACGATCCTGGCTTACGATCCCTTCGTCAAGCCTGCGGAGGCCGAGCGACTTGGCGTCACGCTTGTGCCGCTCGACGTGCTCTTCCGTGAATCCGATGTGGTCTCACTCCATACCCCGTGGCTCAAGGAGACGGAGGGGTTGATCACGGGAGACCTTCTGGCGTCCATGAAACCCGGTGCCACCTTTATCAACACGGCCCGTGGGGCTGTGGTGCGTGAGCCCGAGATGATTGAGGTGTTGCAGCGGCGCCCTGATTTGTTTGCCGTGCTAGATGTGACTCATCCAGAGCCGCCCGGGGCCAACTCCCCGCTTTTCACGTTGCCCAATGTTTTCCTGACTCCTCATATCGCGGGCTCCATGGAAAACGAATGCCGGCGCATGGGTCGCTACATGATCGATGAGTTTGACCGGTTTCTTGCCGGGCAGCCGCTGAAGTGGCAGGTCACTCAGGCGAAAGCCGCGTTGCTCGCATGAGTACGATTCATCCCGGTCTTGTTTCCATTACGTTCCGTAAACTTACCCCCCGTCAGGTGGTTGAGGTTGCGGCTGTAGCCGGTCTGACCGGAATCGAGTGGGGGGGGGATGTTCATGTGCCGCACGGGGATCTTGTTAAGGCCGCCGAAGTGCGGAAACTTACCGCTGACGCCGGTTTGGTGGTGCCCTCCTACGGCTCTTACTACAAGGCGGGTGTTTCGGAAGCCGAGGGCTTGGCATTTGAGCGCGTACTCGAAACCGCCTGCTTGCTGGGGGCGCCGATGATCCGTGTTTGGGCAGGGGGCAAAGGATCTGCAGAGACTGAGGTTGTTGACCGGGTTGGAGTGGTGGCAGATGGCCAGCGTATTGCAACCCTGGCCGCGCAGGCGGGAGTGGGTGTGGCCTGCGAATACCATGGGGGCAGTCTGACCGATACCGATGCGTCCACGGTGGCCTTATTATCTGAGGTCGGACACAATAATTTCAGAACCTACTGGCAGCCGCGGGCGGGGGCTGGTGTCGCTGAGGCGCTCATGGGAATGCGGCAGATCCTGCCGAAGCTGGCCCATCTGCATGTCTTTCACTGGTGGCCGAACTATGAACGCCGCCCCCTGTCGGAAGGGACTGATCGCTGGCTACGCTATCTTGAATTGGCGGCGACGGTAACGGGTGACCGCTTTGCCCTGCTGGAGTTTGTCGTCAACGATGATCCCGCTATGCTCGCCATCGAGGCCGCCACCTTGAAAAAATGTATTTCGCAGTGCGGTGGGACTATTCAAACTGAATGACCTGCCCCGTCTTGTGAGACAGGAAGCAGGTTTCCATCAGCTTCATCACCCGCATGACTTCGGCGTTTTTGATGACGGGCTTCGCCTTGCCCTCAATGACGTCGAGGACATTACGGTAGAAATCACACACATCGGCCTGGACCCGCGGCAGGGGTTCCTCGGTAGCGGTGGTATCGACCCGGGGTGCCATGGTCTTGGTTAGTCCGGCACCGGCCACAATCGGTTTGGCGTCCATGTCCTCGAAAGTACGAAGTTTCATGACGCGTCCCTTCATGGTCCAGTCCTCAATGATGGCCGTCCCCATGGTGCCGCTCACATACCACAACGGCAGACTCAGGAAATTGCGGGTACCGACCTCAACCATGACGGTCTTGCCATGTTCGAAGGTCAGGAACACATGAAACCCTTCATCCACTTCCTCGCCGGTGGGGAAATTCAACTTGCAGAACACCTGCACGATCCGACCGTGGATCAGGATGCTGATCCGGTCAAGCAGGTGCACGCCCCAGTCCAGCATCATGCCGCCGCCCTGATCAGCCAGCCGGCGCCAGTCGCCCGGTATGCCTCGTGAGCCCTGTACCCGGGTTTCGATATGAAACACATCGCCAATGATATTCTCGTCGTAGAGCTTTTTGACGATCAGGAAATCCTCGTCCCAGCGACGATTCTGATGAACTTGGAAGACTTTGCCGGTTTCGTCGGCCACGGCCAGAATCGCCGCGAGTTCGGTGCTGTTAAGACAAACCGGTTTCTCGCAGATGACATGCTTTCCCGCGCGCATGGCCTGGATGGCAATGTCCTTGTGGGTATGATTGGGGGTGGCGATCAGGACAATGTCGATGGCCCGGTCGGCCAGAACCGCTTCAAAACTGGGATAGGCCTTGAGTCCGGCTTGGGTGGCCTTGGCCTGACATTCTTCCTTGATATCGTAAGTGCCCACCAGTTTTAGTCTGGCAACGTTTCCAAGCATGAGAGAATGTTGATAACCCATGCCGCCGAATCCCACGATGGCAACACCGAATGTATGCGTACTCATCATATTCCTTCTTAGAGATCTTGTGCTGGTTACGGTGGATATGACTGACGATCCCCGTTTTCAAAAAATTGGCGCTAAACATATCGCGATTCAAGCGAGGCGTCAAGAACCCGGATTTCCAGAATTCTCGTCCAAGGAACGCGGTTCTATATTTCGAAACGAGGGTGCTCTTGTTACAACGGCTCGGCAGGGATGGGAGGGAATAAATTTGACTAGGGATATCGGCTCTTGTACGAATTGCAGTATGCCAACACAATACCCTCGAAATCTTAAGAACATGGGCACCAAGAAGGGTGAGAGAAAATCAAACGGGAGGATGTTTCAGTTTGCTTGGCCCTCCGCGTTTCTACGTGCCGCAGAGGGAGGCGGGGAATATGTTGTAGCAACCACAGGTCTTGAGCAAAAACCCTTGAAATGTATAGACCTATTTGCTGGGTGCGGTGGATTGTCGTTGGGGCTGGAACAGGCGGGATTTGAACCTCTGCTCTTTAGTGAAATCAACCGGCAGGCTGCGGAAACGTATATTGCCAACCGGACTGGCCGGGAAATCATACCCATCGGTGACATCTACCAGTTGACAGATCTCAATCTCCACTTGTTGAAGGTTTACTGGGAGTACAAGGGGATCCATGACATCGATCTAGTATGTGGTGGTCCTCCCTGTCAGGGGTATAGTGGCATTGGGCATCGCCGTACCTTTAAGTTGGACAAGAAGGACATTCCGTCAAACCAGCTTTACAAGGAAATGGCCCGCGTGATCTCGGCGGTGAGGCCAAGGGTCTTCCTTTTTGAAAATGTCCGGGGATTGCTGAATTCCAAATGGACGAAGGACGGGCAGAACGGTGAGATCTTTGTAGATGTCCTGCGAACATTCAAGTCTATCCCCGGGTATTCAGTAAGATGGGAACTTGTGCATGCCAAAGACTATGGGGTTCCCCAAAACCGGCCCCGCGTCTTGATGGTGGGGATCCGTGAGGATCTATTGCCAGTTGCCCGACAGATGGCCTTAATGGAAAATGGGCTTGTTGATCCGCCTTCTGCTGTTTCGCATGGTTATCTCCCGGTGCATTCCGGTATTCCTCCCTCTCTTGAGGAACTTCTCTCTGATTTGGTTGATCCGGATTATCTTGGTAAATCCTTTACAGGGCAATATGTACATTCCCCAATGAATGATGTTCAGAAAACATTGAGAATGAATCCTGATGGGCATGTGCGCGGGGTGGGGACGCCAGTAACAGAAATGGAATATAGCGGGCATGCCGATTATATCAGAGAAAAATTCCAGCATATGATCGACCACGAGGGGGTAATCCCTGAAAAATATAAGACCAAAAAGTTTGCCCAAAGGGTTTTGCCACAGCGTTGGGGTGAAAACGGCCCGAACCTTACGGCAACGTCATTGCCTGAGGATTATGTTCACTTCAGTCAGCCGCGTTCGCCAACAGTTCGCGAATGGGCCCGTATCCAGACTTTTCCGGACTGGTATGAATTCTGTGGTCCGAGAACAACAGGTGGGCGACGACGAGCAGGAGATCCGAGCAAAGGAATTTGGGATCGGGATGTGCCTAGATATACACAGATCGGCAATGCGGTACCGGTGTTGTTGGCGTATAAAGTGGGCTTACATTTAGCGGGTATATTGCGTGGTGAAATAAAACCTAAAACATGAACTCTCGCGACCTGACTCCATTTGAGAAGGCTAACCTTGAAACGGTGCAGCTAGCCGGTATCCCGACCACCTTGTTGTTCGTAACGGCCACAGGTTTGCAGAAATCCATCATGGATGCGACATTGTCCGTGCGGACGTTGCTGTTTCAGGCCGGAGTGCATGACTTTGCGACTCAGCGGCAGGGGCAAGCCTATAAGAGGATTTTGCCTGGTAAACTCCTGCTTACTGATCGAGTTGTTGATGTTCTTGTATCACTCTACCGTCCGGCCACGAAGAAAGGTGATCCGAGGCTATGGCCTGCTCATTTTACCCGTTATGCAAAGCCAGATGATGTGTTTGTTGTATCTGTTTTCGGCGGTGTTTTGTTTTTCCTAAACCTTACTCAATCAAATATATGTGAAATTTCCCGGCTTGGTTTAATTACGCCGTCTGTGAGTTGCCTCGCGGCTTTAAGGCGAGAAACCTCTCGTGTTACGGACGAATTATTGGCGAAGCTTTACCAACTTGCGGCTCAGGGACCATTGCGCTCCGTTTGCCATGGCGATACCGCAATTGGACGTACCATTGAGACCGCTCTCGGAATTCCCATTAATTCATCCAGAGAACCCGATTATAAGGGTATTGAACTGAAGGCCAAGCGGTGGAGAGAAGGGCATGGTAGAACACGTTATACCCTGTTTGCTTGCGTGCCTGACTGGACTTTGAGCCCGTGCAAATCAAGCGCAGAAATCCTTGAGCGTTATGGCTATGCCCGTGATGCAGTCAGGAAATTGTATTGTACAGTATCAACGCTCAAGGCGAATTCACAAGGACTACAGTTCCGTATTGATGCAGATTTAGCCCGGCTTGTGGAGTTTACTTGGAGTGGCCAGACCAGAAAAGAGGATGTCGCTGTATGGGAACTTGGACGCCTGCACAAGGCTTTTGGCGAGAAACACAAGGAGACTTTTTGGATACATGCTGTTCCGGTCAAGTTAGGATGTGACGATGGCTTTTTGTTAAGCGAGATTGTGCATACCAAAGGGCCGAACTTAGCACAGTTTGATGATTTTCTTGAGGATGGTGTTATTACTATGGATCACCTAATCAAAAAAAATATGAATCGAGTTTCTGAGAAAGGCCCATTGTTCAAAGTTACCCCTGGTCGGCTGAATGACTTATTCCTCTCTGCGCCGCGCCACATCCCTTTGGCATAGATGGATATCTGGTCAAAAACCAAGCGTTCCGATGTGATGTCGCGGATCCGTAGTCGTGATACGAAGCCGGAACTGCTTGTAAGGTCACTTTTACATCGGTCTGGGATCCGGTTTTCCCTCTGTCGCAAGGAACTACCTGGTCGGCCGGATATCGTTCTGCCAAAATACCATGCCGTGGTGTTCGTCCATGGCTGTTTCTGGCACCAGCACAAAGGTTGTGCGGTGGCTTCCAACCCGGGAACCCGCAAGACTTTCTGGCAGGCAAAGTTCAAGGCCAACGTTGCGCGTGACCGTCGCAACTGGAAGCAACTGGAAAAGCAGGGCTGGAGAGTCATGGTGGTGTGGGAATGCGATGTGACCCGCGATCCGCATGCCGTATTGGCTGGCCTGCTGGACTGGCTGGGGGGCGGACGCAAATTCAGTTGTGATTACATGCCGAGCCGGATTGCCCTTCTCAAGGTGGCCGAGCAGAAACTTCAGTGGAACCTCTCCCACCCATTTTCATCAAAGACGTAAAGTTTAAATTGTTTGACTGGCATTCTTTGACGATATATATTTCGACTATATTTATTCTTTGAGAATCATTATGGCGAATAAACCGATTCCAATTTCGTCCGATAAATGTGAGCGGATGTATGATTTTGCGATCCTGCGCGAATTGAGAAAGCGGGCAGGGTGGACGATTGATGAGCTGTCCTCCAAGACAGGGGTATCCCCCGCGGTGATTTCCAAGCTGGAGCGCAATCAGACTTCCGCTGAACTGGCCACGCTTTTCAGTTTGAGCCGGGCATTCGGCATGAATACCACGGATCTCCTGATGCTGGCCGAGTCACGCACGGCCCACCGGGCCCGTGAATCCGGTCACCGTTCCGGAGCCTTCACCTTCCGGGAAATTCAATATGGCAACATCCGCGCCCTGCTGGGCGAGGCGAAGTCCGGAGGGCAGGTTTCGAATCCCGAGATCCATCAGGATGACCTTGAGGTGTGCTGGGTATTACGCGGGAAAATCAAACTGCAACTGCCTCATGAGTGTCCCGTGATCAAGGCTGGCGAATGCGTCCAGTTTGATGCCATACTCGAACACTCTTATGAAGTGATTGAAGACTGCCAGATTCTGATTCTGCACTTAAAGAAAGGGAAGCGATTCTAAATATGATCAAACTTAACAGGACTCTTACCGCCTCCAGGCTTCAACGGAAATTGAGCCGGTTCTGGGAACTTTCCGGTGATAAAATTCAGCAGATAGAGCGACATTATGATGAAACTAAAGGGGCGCCTGTGTTTACCCGGCAGGGGGCTTACACCTCGCGAGGTTGGACGGAATGGACGCAGGGGTTTCAATATGGGGCGGCGTTGATTCAATTTGATGCCACCGGGGATTCTGAATTTCTCGAGCTGGGGCGCAGGAAAACGGTGGAGCGCATGGCGCCGCACCTGACCCATTTTGGTGTCCATGACCACGGCTTCAATAACGTCAGCACCTATGGTCATCTGTTACGGCTTGCCAACGAAGGGCAGATGGACGCGGCTCCCTGGGAACGAGCTTATTATGAACTTGCGATGAAGGTTTCGGGTGCGGTGCAGGCCCGGCGGTGGACGGCGATTAAGGACGGGGGCTACATCTATTCCTTCAATGGTCCGCATTCCTTGTTTGCCGATACCATCCGTTCCCTGCGCGCCCTGGCGGTGAGTCACAAATTGGGCCACGCCCTGATGGGGGAGAATGACCGGAAAACATCCCTTTTGGAACGGTTGATTCAGCACGCCCGAACCACCGCCCAATATGTGGTGTTTTACGGGGAAGGGCGCGATGCCTATGATCTCCGGGGCCGCGTGGCGCATGAGGGGATTTTCAATCTGAATGACGGGTGTTTCCGGTGTCCGAATTCACAGCAGGGTTACTCGCCTTTTTCGACCTGGACGCGCGGGTTGGCTTGGATCCTTTGCGGTTATGCCGAACAACTCGAATTCCTGGTGACCTGTTCGGACGCTGAACTTAAACCTCTTGGTGGGCGGCAGGCGATTGAGGCCATGTTCCTGAAGGCGGCTTGTGCCACGGCGGATTTTTACCTGGAGAATACCCCCACCGACGGGATTCCCTATTGGGATACCGGTGCGCCGGGCTTGAGCCGGTTGGGCAACTATCTGGGCCGTCCCGCCGATCCCTTCAATGCCTATGAGCCGGTGGATAGTTCTGCCGCCGCCATTGCGGTGCAGGGACTGTTAAGGTTGGGGGCGTATATAAAGAGTCGCGAGTCCAAAGTCACGAGTCCAAAGTTGATGGCCCAAAGTCCAAAGTCTAAACTTTCTCCACGACTCGGGACTTTAGACTCGGGACTCGGGACTTCCTACTGGCAGGCCGGTCTCACGGTCCTGGACTCCCTGATCAGTGAACCGTATCTCAGCACAGCCGCCAAACACCAGGGGCTGCTCCTGCATTCGGTTTACCACCGGCCCAATGGCTGGGACACCATCCCGCGCGGACAGAAAGTCCCTTGCGGCGAGTCCTGCATGTGGGGCGATTATCATGTCCGTGAGGCGGCGCTTTATGTGCAGAGGCTGATCGATGGCAAGCCGTACCTGACGTTTTTTGGAAAATAACAAAGGAGTATTCACAATGATCACAGCAGACTTGAGTAAGATTGAAGGCCGGCGTTATCCCGCCCGGCGGCGAACCCAGAATGTGGTGGGCGGAATGTCGCCCATCCAGGCCAAAAACTTTGCTGTGGGATTTGTCACCCTGGATCCGAACGGCGGGCAGGTGCCCTGGCATAATCAGGAACAGGAAGAAGTCTATTTTGTGCTCGAGGGCAAAGCAGAGATGTGTCTCGGGTCGGAGCGTCAGGTCCTGACGGCGGGACAGGCGGCCTATATCCCCTGTGGTGTTTTTCATCAGATTTCCAATCTCGGGTCAACGCCCTTGAAAATGATTTATACGTATGGTCCGTCGGGTGATGTGGCGCATTGGAAACAGGAACTGGCCGGAACCCTGCCGAAGGCGGGCGTCGACGCCCCTCCCTTGCCGGAAGGTGCAACCCCGCAATGTACGGAGAAACCCCTATGAGCTTGAATATCAAGGCGCGTGAAGCGTGTAAATGGGATGCGGTATCGTTGGGCGAAGTGATGTTGCGGCTGGATCCGGGCGACGGACGTATCCGCACGACGCGTGAATTCAAGGTCTGGGAGGGCGGGGGCGAATACAATGTGGTTCGCGGCCTGCGCCGGTGCTTTGGTCTCAAAACCACGGCCGTTACCGCGGTGACGGATAATGAGGTGGGCCGGTTGCTTGAGGATCTGATGCTGCAAGGGGGTGTGGATCTTTCCCATGTGAAATGGATTCCGTTTGACGGCATCGGGCGGGAAGCCCGCGTCGGCTTGAACTTCACGGAGCGCGGCTTCGGCCTGCGGGCGGCGGTGGGCTGCTCGGATCGCGGCCACTCCGCCGCCTCCCAGATGAAGCCGGGTGACATCGACTGGAAGAAAATCTTCCAGCAGGAAGGCGCCCGCTGGCTCCATTGCGGCGGGATTTTTGCGGCCTTATCCGCGACCACGGCCGACCTGACGATCGAGGCGATGGAGGCGGCGAAAGCGGCGGGGACCCTGATCTCGTATGATCTCAATTTCCGCGCCTCGCTCTGGAAGTCACAGGGCGGAACCAAGCGCGCCGTTGAGGTCAACCGGAAGATCGCTTCGCTGGTCGATGTCATGATCGGCAACGAGGAGGATTTTACCGCGGCATTGGGATTTGAAGTGCCGGGGCTGGATGAGCATATTTCCAATATCGATCCCTCGAACTTTAAGAAGATGATCACCAATGCCATCAAGATGTATCCGAATTTCAAGGCTGTGGCGACGACCTTGCGCAACGCCAGGACGGCCACCGTCAACGATTGGGGCGCCATTCTGTATGTCGGGGGCGAGTTCTATCAATCCATGATGCGGGAGAATCTCGAGATCTTTGACCGGGTGGGTGGGGGCGACAGCTTTGCCTCGGGCCTGATCTATGGATTCCTGTCCGGCAAGACCTCTCAGGAGGCGGTTGACTATGGCGCCGCCCATGGGGCCCTGGCGATGACCACGCCCGGTGACACCAGCATGGTCACCGTGAAAGAGGTTGAGGCCATCATCAAGGGAAAAGGGGCACGGGTCATTCGGTGAAAGAGTGGCGAGTCGTAAGTGATGAGTCGAGAGTGGAGAGTGATGAGTGGCGAGTCCAAGGAAAAACTATGAGTGATAATGAGATGAAAGACATGTTGGAGAGGATTGCGGCCAAGCGCATTGTGCCGGTGATTGTACTGGACCACGAGGAGCAGGCTGAGCCCCTGGCGGAGGCGCTGCTGAAAGCCGGATTGGATATCATGGAGATCACCTTCCGCACGGCGGCGGCAGAGGCGTCCATTCGCCGGATTGCCAAGCGGTTTCCGGAAATTCTCCTGGGCGCGGGAACGGTGCTCGGAGTCGATCAACTGAAGCGCGCAGCGGAGGCGGGGGCCAGTTATGCGTTGGCGCCCGGGCTGAACGAGGCCGTGGTGAACGCCGCCGCCAAGGCCGGGATTCTGATGTTCCCCGGAGTGATGACGCCGTCTGAAGTCGAGAAAGCGCTGTCATTGAATTGCAAGATCCTTAAGTATTTTCCGGCAGAGGCGGCCGGTGGCGTGACGATGCTGAAGGCGCTGGAAGGGCCCTATGTCCACACGGGTGTCAAATTCCTGCCTACCGGCGGGATCGGTCTCAACAATATGCGAACCTATCTGGAACGCCCCTCTGTCGCCGCCATCGGCGGGTCGTGGATTGTTGAGAAAAAAATGATTGTGGCCAAGGATTGGAAAAGTATCGAACAGTTGACCCGGGAAGCCCTGGCTCTCGCGGCTTCCGTGAGCGTGCAAAAATAATTTACTAACGAAAGGAAAAGAATATGAGCGAAGTTAAAATTCATAATGTCGGAATTATCATGAACGGGGTGACCGGGCGCATGGGAACTAACCAGCACCTGTTACGTTCCATTTGCGCCATCATCAAGCAGGGTGGCGTCAAAATCAGTGAGTCGGAATTCATCATGCCGGATCCGATCCTGGTGGGCCGCAACACGGTCAAACTCCAGCAGTTGGTCAAGCGGGCGGGTCTGCCCCTCCGTTGGACAGTCAATCTGGATGAGGCCATGGCGGACAAGAATAACATCATATATTTTGACGCCCAGACGACGGATCGCCGGGCCCAGGCGGTGAAGCAGGCGATCAAGGCCGGGAAGCACATCTATTGCGAGAAGCCCACGGCGGTTTCAGTGAAGGTAGCCTATGAGCTCTATACGCTGGCCCAAAAGGCGGGAGTGAAAAATGGGGTTGTGCAGGACAAACTGTGGCTGCCGGGATTGATGAAGCTCAAGGAACTCATTCATCGTGGCTTTTTTGGAAAAATACTCTCGGTTCGCGGCGAGTTCGGTTACTGGGTTTTCGAGGGGGATACCATTCCCCTTCAGCGTCCCTCCTGGAATTATCGCAAGGAGGATGGTGGCGGTATGATTGTAGATATGCTCTGCCACTGGCGGTATGTTCTTGATGATGTGTTTGGCAAGGTGAAGGCGGTGTCGTGTCGTGGGGCTACACACATTGAGACCCGGTATGACGAGGCCGGCAAGCCCTACACTTGTACGGCGGACGATTCCGCCTATGCCACCTTCGAGTTGGAGGGCGACATTCTGGCCCAGTTCAACTCCTCGTGGTGTACCCGCGTCCGGCGTGATGATTTGCTGACCCTGCAGGTGGATGGCACGCTGGGATCGGCTGTGGCGGGGCTTCGTGATGTGGTGATCCAACCTTATGGAGCGACCCCGCGCGCCGTTTGGAATCCGGATATTCCCCAGCCGATTAATTTCCTGGAAGGCTGGCAGAAAGTGCCCGAACAGCGTGAGTACGACAATGCCTTCAAGGTCCAGTGGGAATTGTTCCTGCGCCATGTTGTCAAGAATGAGCCCTTCCGCTGGACTCTGTTGGAAGGCGCTAAGGGTGTTCAGTTGGCTGAGAAAGGCATCGAATCCTGGGCCAAGCGCGCCTGGGTGAATATTCCGGAGTTGAAAGCGTGAAAAAAGTTGCCTTAGTTACGGGTGGCAGTCGTGGTATTGGTTTTGGAGTTGCCGAGTCGCTTGCGAAAGACGGGTTTGATCTGGTGGTCTGTGGGGTTCGTGAGGAGACCGCAGTTGCTGACGCCCTTGCGCATCTTCGCGCAATGGGTCGTGACGTACTCTATGTCCAGGCCGATGTGAGCGTTCGGGCGGATCGGGAGCGTCTAATCGGGGAAATCAAGCGGCATTTTGGACGACTCAATGTCCTGGTGAACAACGCCGGGGTGGCCCCGTCTGTGCGTGCGGATATCCTGGAGGCGACCGAAGAAAGTTTTGAACGCCTGATCAAGATCAACCTTCAGGGGCCATATTTTCTGACCCAGACGGTGGCCAACTGGATGATTGAGCAGAAGAAGGCCGATTCCGCCTTTACCGGTTGTATCATCAATGTTTCCTCAATTTCCTCCACGGTGGCCTCAGTCAATCGCGGGGATTATTGCATCACGAAGGCGGGCGTAAGTATGGCCACCAAACTGTATGCGGCCCGGCTCGGGGAATATGATCTGCCGGTCTATGAGATCCGTCCCGGCATCATCAAAACCGACATGACGTCTGCGGTGACTGCGAAATACGATAAGTTGATCGGTGAAGGGTTACTCCTGCAGGCCCGTTGGGGCGTTCCGGCGGATGTTGGCCGTGCCGCCGCGATGTTGGCGCGAGGGGACCTAGCCTATTCCACCGGCCAAGTCATCATGGTCGAGGGCGGGCAGACAGTTCAAAGATTGTGATTCGTTGGGGAGTGAGATTCATTCAATATGGAAGGGGCACTCCATGCCGTGGCCTGAAAATGTGACTTGCATGAGATGCCAGATCTATGCATACATATATGCATGAGAACAACGCTTAATATTGACGATCAGACGCTTAGGAAAGCCGTCGCTATCACGGGTATCAAGGAAAAGACATCTCTTGTCCAAAAAGGTCTTCAAGCGCTTATTGCGCTGGAAAGCGCCAGGCGCTTAGCGAGTCTTGGGGGTACGGAAAAGACATTACGCCCGATATCGAGGCGGAGAGCGGCTTGATGCACTCTGTGTTTGTCGACACCTCTGTTTGGGTCGATCACCTTAGGCGGGGAGAACCCTTGCTGCAGGACTTTCTTGCATCGGGCCAGGTCACAACTCATCCATTCGTCATTGGTGAGCTGGCTTGCGGAAATCTGTCGAACCGAGGCGAACTTCTGGCGTTGCTCTCCGAATTACCCTTGGTCACCATTGCCACCAATGAAGAAGTGATGCACTTGATTGAACGTCAAAAGTTGAACGGCAAGGGATTGGGCTGGATTGATATGAATTTGCTGGCGTCTGCCCTGATCAGTCGCATTCCCTTGTGGACCAGAGATCGCAGGTTGGCTGCAGTGGCGAAAACACTTGGGTCCGTTATTCCCTCCTCATAGAAAGAGTTTGAATAAGCATTTGTGTGTTGTAACATGAACGCCATGCAAACGGATAGTCAGGCCATGCGGGTTTTGGGTTATCGCCTCGGGGATGACCGATTTGGACTTCCTGTTGAGTCTGTCCTGCGAATTATCCGTGCTGTTGAAGTTACGCCCGTTCCGGGTTTTCCGGATTACGCGTTGGGGGTCATCAATGTCCAGGGGCAAGTCATGCCGGTGATCAGCATGCGTAAAAAGTTCAACCTTTCCGACAAGTCGGTTCAACTCAGTGATCGGTTCATTATTGCCCGTGCCGGAAAGCGTTCTGTGGTCCTGGTTGCGGATGAGGTGGAGAATCTTTTTGATTTGGCCCCTGGAAATATGACGGCTTCAGACGGGATTCTTCCTTCTGAGGCGAAATTTCGCGGGGTTGCCAAATTACCCGATGGGTTGTTGCTGATCCACGACTTGGCCGGCCTGCTTTCTTTTGATGAGGGACAACTCATTGACATCACACTTGCATCTTCCCCTATCCCCGCCCTCTCTGCCTGACGCCCTGTATCATCAAATCACCCGGTTTGTGAACGAGCGCATGGGGTTGCATTTCCCCATTGAACGCCGCACGGACCTTGAACGGGGTCTGCATGCCGCTGCCCGGGAAGTGGGGCGGCGACACGTGGGGGATTATGTCGAATGGCTTTTGAGTGCGCCGCTGTCCAAGCTCCAGATCGAAGAGTTGGCGGGATACCTGACCATCGGGGAAACCTATTTCTTTCGGAATCCTGAGCAATTCACGGTGCTGGAACAGCAGGTCCTGCCTGAAATGATCCGGCATAAAAGTAAAGATGAGAAGCGGTTGCGAATCTGGTGTGCCGGTTGCAGTACCGGCGAGGAACCTTACTCCGTGGCCATTTCGCTCAAACGGGTTATCCCTGACCTCGCCAACTGGAAAATCACCATTCTGGCCACGGATATCAACGGGCGATTCCTGCGGCAGGCGGAGGAGGCCTGTTATTCTGAATGGTCATTCCGGAACGCTCCGCCCTGGCTCAAGGATGGCTACTTCCGACGACATGGGGAAGGCCGCTGGAAACTTAATGCCGCCATCCGGGAAATGGTTGTCTTTGAGCACTTGAATCTGGCGGAAGATCCCTATCCCGCACTGGTTAATAACACCAGTGCGATGGATATCATATTCTGCCGCAACGTATTGATCTATTTTGACGCCCCTCATGCCAAGCAGGTGGCCGCCGGGTTTTATCGGGCACTTCTGGAAACCGGCTGGCTGTTTGTCGGGCCCACCGACACATTTATCTATCAGGAGACCGAATTCGGTTCTGCTGAAGAGGGGTGCATTACCTGTTATCGCAAGCAAGCCTCCAAAATTCACCGGTCCCTTCCCGAATACCGGCCAGGGCCCATACGGATCGAAGAAGTTCCGCCGCCGCTCCCTGCTGTTTATCCGGTTCGTTTGTCGGCTCAGCCCGCCGCCTCGCCGCCGCCGCGAGCGGCTCCGGTTCATGACCCCTGCAAACCGGCCCTTAGCCTCTATCTCAAGGGGCAGTATGAAGAGGCCATCGCCCTTCTTCTGGGTGATCTTGCAAAACAGGAGGGAAAACAGCCTGCGGCCGAATATGTCCCTCACGCCATGGCGCTCCTGGCCCGGTGTTATGCCAATCTGGGCCGCTTGAAAGACTCTCTGGAGTGGTGTCAGCAAGCCCTTGCCCTTGACAAGGTGAATCCCCGGTATCAGTACCTCCTCGCCACGATCCTGATGGAGCGCGGTGAAATGGAGGAGGTACGGGAAGCCCTCCGACGAACATTGTTCCTTGACCAGGCCTTCATTATTGCGCACTTTACCTTGGGTAACGTATTGCGGATGTCCGGTAAATTGAGTGAGGCGCGCCGGTATTTCAAAAATGCCCTTGGCTTGCTTAAGACGCAGGCCCGGAATGATGTTTTGCCGGAATCGGATGGATTGACTGCTGGCCGATTGGAGGAACTGGTTATTTCTGTGCTGGATGAGATGGGGGAAAAATCATGACAAATCCTTTACCGACCAAGCCGATATCTTTTGCCCGCGACGTTTCCCCCGAAGAAGAACGCCGTTTGCTTCGCGAGCGGGCCCGCCTTTTAGCCCGTGAAATCCAACCGGAGAAAGCCGCGCGATCCGAGCTGGAACTGGTGGTTTTCAAACTGGCCCAGGAACTGTACGCGGTGGAATCCGGTTATGTCCGTGAAGTTTATCCGCTAAAATTCCTGACCCCCTTGTCCGGTGCGCCTTCTTTTGTGTTGGGCTTGACCAATTTGCGGGGAGAAATCCTTTCCATTGTTGATATGCACGCGTTTTTTGAATTGCCTAACCCGGGATTGACTGACCGGAGCCGGGTGATCGTCCTGCGCTCCCCGGGCATGGAGTTCGGAATCCTGGCGGATTCCGTCATCGGTACGCGCCGGATTGGTGTGGAGGAGCTTCAGCCTGCCCTTCCCACCTTGACGGGTATCCGGGAGGAATACCTGAAAGGGGTAACCGGGGAACGGTTGATAGTGCTGGATGCGGCCCGCCTTCTGGCGAGCCCTGCGATTATAGTGAATGAATCCGTATAATTTTTAAAGGAGACTGACGATGAAAATACCGATTGGAATCAGAATAGGAACAGGATACCTGATGGCTTTGGTTTTGATGGCTGTCGTAGGAGGAGTGGCCTATTACAACGTCCAGAAAGGCATCGACAATTCCCTGGCCACGGACCGGGAGAATGCGACGATTATCGAAACCGGGCATGTTGCGCTCAGGCTTAGTGAAGCCGAGGCGGGGGTTCGGGGTTATCTCCTGACCGGGGAGGCCGGTTATCTTGACCACTACAGCAACCTCGTTATGAACATCGAGAAGGATCTCGCCAATATCACCAATCAGGAAACCGACGCCTCCATTCATGGATATCTAGTAAAAATGAGCAGTCTGGTCAGCAACCGCTGTGTCATGCTCAAGGCTGAGGTTGCCGCCAAGGGTGGCGGCAACACGAATGCGGCGCTCGCTGACCTGACAAACGGGAAAAGCGAGGAAGCCGCCGATGAAATCCGGAGCCTCATAGCCGAACTCACACGGGAGGAAAACCAACGGCTGGCGGCCCATGCTGAAGAGGAAAACGCCGGCAACAATCTGACGATTGCAACCATCCGGTACGGAGTTTCTGCCGCCGTTATCCTGATGATCATTGCGGGTATTGTGATTACCCTCAGCATTACCCGACCCATGAGGGGCGTCATTTCTGTAGCCAACACTCTTTCTGCTGCCGCCAGCGAAATTTCAGCCACTGTTTCACAACTGGCCGCTTCCACCACGCAAACGGCCTCGTCGGTGACTGAAACCACCACCACAGCCGAGGAGGTCAAGAAGACGGCAGAAGTCGCGCTTGATAAATCCCGGATGGTGGCGAATGGCGCCCGTGAAACTGTTCGCATTTCTCAGTCCGGTGAGGATGCGGTACGGGCCTCCTCTGACAGCATGGTTCGAATCAAGGAGCAGGTCGAATCCGTGGCCTCCAGCATGACACGCCTGAGCGAACAAAGTCAGGCCATCGGCCTGATCATTGCCTCTGTGGATGATATTGCCGAACAGTCCAATCTGCTGGCCGTCAATGCGGCCATTGAGGCGGCCAAGGCGGGTGAGCACGGGCGGGGTTTCTCCGTTGTGGCACAGGAAGTCAAGAATTTGGCCGAGCAATCCAAGCAGGCCACCAACCAGGTGCGAGTGATCCTGAATGACATCCAGCGAGCAACCAATACGGCGGTCATGGCGACCGAACAGGCTGGCAATGCGGTTGGCAATGGCGCCGCGCAGGCCGCCAAGGCGGGCGAGGCCATCCTGAGTCTGGCCCGGAATATTCAGGCGGCGGCCGAGGCGTCCTCGCAAATATCGGTGTCGGTCCAGCAACAGTTCGCCGGGGTCGATCAGGTTACAGTGGCCATGGAGAGCATCAAGCAGGCAAGTGAGCAGAATGTGGAAGGCACACGGCAACTGGATGAGACCGCGCGGAATCTGAATGATTTGGGCAGGGAATTGCGTGATCTGGTGAATCGGCATCTTTCGTAAAATATAAACAGGCGGGGGTAAAATCGTCATGAAAATATCTATCGGAACAAAGATCGGGTTGGGTTACGGCTGTGCGTTTATCCTTTTGCTCGTCGTGGGATTGACGTCGTATCAAAACGTGACACACGGCATTGAGAACGCGGTGTTGGTGGCGCGGACCCATTCCACCATCAATGAATTGAATCACGTGGCGCTGCGGATGGAAAATGCGGAGGCGGGTTTGCGGGGCTATCTCCTGTCAGGGGACGAAAGCTACCTTGATCATTACAGCAATATGCTGGCCGCCATAGACCGGGACCTGTCCGACATCCGGGACGCCACCAGGGACACGAATGTGGAGGATGTGGTCGTCAAGATTCAGGAAACGGTTTCCAACAAGTGCGCCTTGATGAAGGAAGAACTGAAAGTTAAATCCTCCGGTGACGCCGAAACGGTCACTGTGCTGTTCAAGACAGGAAAAGGTGAAAAAATATCGGACGATTTAAGGATACTCATAGATGGCGCTGTTTCGGGCGAAAACAAACTTCTCGCCGCGCGTGAACAGGAAACGATCAACGATGACCATCTCACCATCAGTGTGATTCGTTACGGATCCGTGTCGGCGCTGTTGATTCTCGCGGTTCTCGGGGTTGTCATCACCCTTAACATCACGCGTCCTGTCAAAAACCTGGTCGAGGTGGCCAATGCCGCGGGTTCTGGTAATCTGACACTGGATGCCAGGGATAATGGGCGACACGATGAGCTCGGGGTCTTAACCAAAAGTTTCAACCAGATGATCGGGAGCCTGCGTATCCAGATTCGCGAAATTCTTGATGGGGTGGGGGTGCTGGCCTCTTCCGCCAGCGAAATCTCAACGACGGTTTCCCAGCTTGCCGCTTCCGCGACGGAGACGGCGTCATCGGTCAGTGAGACCACCTCCACGGTGGAGGAAGTGAAAAAGACGGCGGAACTGGCCCGGGAAAAATCACGCACGGTGGCGGAGAGCGCCCGTGAAACCTCACGGATCGCCCAGTCCGGTGAGGAAACGGTGAAGGCGACGGTGGAAAGCATGGCGCGCATCCGCGAACAGGTGGATTCGGTGGCGGCGAGTATGGTGAAATTGAGTGAGCAAAGCCAGGCCATCGGGCAGATTATTGCCTCTGTGGATGACATCGCGGAGCAATCGAATCTGTTGGCGGTCAATGCCGCCATTGAGGCCGCCAAGGCCGGCGAACATGGCAAGGGCTTTTCGGTAGTGGCACAGGAAGTCAAGAATCTGGCGGAACAGTCCAAGCAGGCGACCGCGCAAGTCCGCACCATTCTAAATGACATTCAGCGCGCTACCAGTACGGCGGTGATGGCCACAGAACAGGCTGGCAATGCGGTGAATGGCGGGGCGGCGCAATCCGCCCGGACCGGAGAAGCGATTCAAACCCTTGCCAGGAATATCCAGTCGGCGGCCGAGGCGTCCGCTCAGATTGCCGTTTCCGCCCAACAGCAGTTCGCCGGGGTGGATCAGGTTACGATTGCCATGGAGAATATCAAGCAGGCCAGCGAGCAGAATGTGGAAGGAACGCGTCAGATGGAACTGGCGGCCCGCAATCTGGATACGTTGGGGCGTCGGCTCAAGGAACTGGTGGCGAAATACCAAGTATAAGGGTGATATATGACCCGTGATGAAGAATTTCTGAACCGGCTGATGGCGACGTTTCGCATTGAAGCCGGTGAGCATATTCACTCCCTATCCAGTGAGCTTCAGGCGCTGCAATCCTTGCCGGATGGCCCTGAGCGAGTGGCTCATATCGAGGTCGTCTTCCGTGAGACACATAGCCTCAAGGGAGCGGCCAGGGCTATTGACCTGCGCTCGGTGGAAGCGGTCTGTCAAGCCATGGAAAACGTCCTTTCGGGGGCCAAAAAGGGGCATATTACGCTGACGACCGCCTCTCTTGAAACTCTGATTCGAAGTGTCGATATCATCGAGGACTTGTTGGCGGACCCTTCCGGGCAGTCAGGATCCGGGGCCGGCACGGTGATTGAGGAATTGGGACGGATTGCCGCCTTTTCGGCGGCGGCCCCCTTCAGGCCGGAAAATGATGTGGCGCCGGAGGCGCCTGTTGCGAAACCACCCCCTCCGGAACCGGAAACGAAACCGGCCAAGACTTCCGAGGCGGGGGCTGCGGCAGCACGCCCAGTGTCGCCTCCGATCGGCGAGGGGACCATTCGTATTCCCGCCGCGCGGTTGGATGCGCTGCTTCTCCAGGTGGAAGAACTACTCTCGGCCAAGTTGGCAGCGACTCAGCGGGCCGATGAGATGGCTTCATTGCGTGCGCAGTTTGCCGACGTAAAGAAAAATATTCGGATGATTGCGGCAGAACTGCCTGCCCTTCAGGCTCTGGTGGGATCAGTGAAGTCAGGGGCTCACCGGGACGCCAAGACCCAGGCAAGTCTGAAACGGGTCCTGGAGAGTTTTGGTCAGAGCCAATCTCAAGTTGAGTTGCTTGACGAAAAGGTGGTGACGCTTGCCAAAGTCAGCCAGGAAGATCAGCGCCACCTTAATCGCATGGTGGACAATCTCCTGGAGGATGCCAAAAAAGTACTGATGCTGCCGTTTTCTTCCTCGTTGGAATCCCTGCCCAGGATGATCCGGGATGTGTGTCGCGATCAGGGCAAGGAGGCGGAACTCAAGGTGGATGGCGGCGAGGTGGAGATTGATAAGCGGATTCTTGAACAGTTGAAAGATCCCCTGATCCATCTTGTCAGGAACAGCATTGATCACGGTCTTGAGCGTCCCACCGAGCGGGAACGTCTGGGTAAACCCCGCCGGGGTTGTGTGCATCTTTCCATTGCCCAGGTCGAAAGCAGCAAGGTGGAGATCATCATCTCGGACGATGGGCGGGGGATTGATTTCCAGAAGGTCAAGCATGCCGCCGTCAAGGCGGGGGCCCTGAATCAGGATGACGCCACCCGTTTGGGGCAGGATGAACTGACCCGTTTCATCTTCCGGTCAGGCGTGTCCACCAGTCCCATCATTACGGATCTCTCCGGGAGGGGGTTGGGCCTGGCCATTGTTCTGGAGCGGGTAGAGGAATTAGGGGGATCGGTATCCGTCACCACTACCGTTGGAGGGGGGACAACATTCCGGATGGTGCTTCCCCTGAGTTTGGCGACGTTCCGCGGAACCTTTGTGGAGACGGGCGGACAGCTGTTTGTGATTCCCACGATCAATGTTGAACGGGTGCTCCGGATGAAAGTCGGGGATGTGGCCACCATGGAGAACCGGGAGAGCATTGTGGTGGATGGACGGGCCGTGTCCTTGGCCCGGTTGGATCGGGCGCTTCAACTTCCCGCCGCCGCATTACCTCAGGATCCCAAGGCTTCCTTACCCGTTGTGATCGTAACTTCGGGGGATCGTCGGATCGCCTTTGCCATTGAACGAGTGCTATTTGAACGGGAAGTTCTGGTCAAAAATCTGGGACGCCAACTGGCGCGTGTCCGGAATATTGCCGCCGCCACCGTTTTAGGGACTGGTCGGGTGGTGCCGATCTTGAATATCCGGGATCTGTTGGCGTCTGCGATCAACCTGTCGGGTGGAGTCACCGGGGGGGTGACGGCCAAGGCCACGCCGAAGGAGGGCGGACCCCAAAAAGCCAAATCGATTCTGGTTGCGGAGGATTCGATCACGTCCCGGATGCTGCTCAAGAATATTCTTGAATCGGCCGGGTATCATGTCGTCACGGCGGTGGATGGTCAGGACGGCTTGACAACTTTGAAAACGGCCCACTTTGACTTGGTGGTTTCGGATGTGCAGATGCCCCGGATGGATGGTTATGAGTTGACCACCCGCATTCGGCAGGACAAGGCCTTGTCCGAGATTCCCGTGATTCTGGTGACGTCGCTGGGGGCACGTGAGGATCGTGAACGGGGAGTTGAGGCGGGGGCCTCCGCCTATATTGTTAAAACCAGTTTCGATCAGGGCAGCCTGCTGGAGACCGTAAAACGGTTGATTTAAAAATGACACCAAAGGGACCCAAAATAATCAACGCGCTGGTAGTAGATGATTCCGCTGTGGCCCGTGAATTCCTGACCTATCTCCTGCAATCCGATCCCGGCATCCGGGTGGTCGGAACGGCCTGCAACGGAAAAGAAGCCTGTGGCTGGGTGTCGCGTCAAAAACCGGATGTGGTTTTGATGGATATTCATATGCCGGTGATGAATGGGTTGGAGGCCACCCGGCAAATCATGTCAACCAGCCCGGTTCCTGTAATTATTATCAGTTCAAGCTGGGACAAGGAGGACGTGGAGAAAACATTCCATGCCTTGGAAGCCGGGGCGGTCGCCGCCATGGAGAAACCGGCCGGGCTCACAAATCCTTCGACCGCCACGTTATCCGCAGAGCTCGTCCGGACCGTCAAGCTGATGGCAGGAATGCCTTTGGTCCGGCGCTGGGCGAGTCCGTCTCATTCGGCCCGCCCGCCATCTCCCGCACCGCCACCTGTGCCGCTCCGTTCAGGAAAATCGGAAATTCGGCTCATTGCGATTGGCGCTTCGACGGGAGGGCCGCCGGTTTTGCAGTCCCTGTTGGTCAGCTTGACGCCAAAGTTTCCTATACCTGTGGTCATTGTCCAGCATATCGCTCCGGGATTCCTGAGCGGCATGGCGGATTGGCTCGAAAAAACGACGGGTTTTTCCGTGGGGATACCCAAACACGGCGATGTGTTGATGCCGGGCAAGGCTTATCTGGCTCCCGATGGATTCCAAATGGGTGTGCGGCGGGATGGCGCCATCCAACTGGTCAATGCGCCCCGGGAAAACAGTCTGAAACCGTCGGTGTCGTTTCTCTTCCGTTCCGTCGCGAAGGAATTTGGTGAGCAGGCGGTCGGGGTTTTGTTGACGGGCATGGGGCGGGATGGCGCGGATGAATTGCTTGCTATCCGGAAAGCCGGCGGGATAACCTTTGCCCAGGATAAAGAGAGTTCCGTGGTGCATGGGATGCCGGGCGAGGCTATTGTGTTGGGGGGGGCTTGTTATGTTGAACCTCCGCTTGAAATCGCGAGGCTATTGGTGTCGCTTGCGAGCGGACATTAAATGAAGGGGGAATCGTATGGACGGGGAGTATAAGATCGATATTTTAATCGCCGAAGACAGTGCCACCCAGGCCCTCAATTTACAGTTCCTGCTCGAGGAGGCGGGCTACCGCGTGGTGGTGGCCCGCAACGGAAAAGATGCCCTCGAGGCTGGCCGGAAACATCCCCCCGCCCTGTTGATCACGGATATTGTCATGCCTGAGATGGACGGCTATGAGCTCTGTCGAAACTTTAAGAATACCCCGCCTCTGCATCAGGTGCCGGTGATTTTGCTGACCACCCTGTCCGATCCCCTGAATGTGATCAATGGCTTGAAATGCGGAGCGGATAGTTTTGTGGTCAAACCGTACAACAAGGAGTTTTTGCTTGAACGGATCCGCTATATCTTAACCAACCGGACGTTGCGTCATGAGGAAAGCAATGCGCCAGGCATTGAGGTGTTTTTCGCGGGACAGAAGCACGTGTTCACCGCCCAGCGCAGCCAGATGCTCGATCTTCTGCTGTCTACGTTTGAGAATGCGATCCAGAAGAACGTTGAGCTGACCGAGATGAATAACCGGCTGGTGGAGGCGGAGAGCCGCCTCCGGGAACAAGCCAACGAATTGCGCGCCCTTTCCCTGACCGATGCCTTGTCCACCTTGTACAATCGCCGGGGATTCATGACGATTGCGTCTCAACTCCTGCGGATTGCCAACCGGGAAGGGCAGTACATGTGGCTCCTGTTTCTGGATGTGGATGGACTCAAGCGGGTCAATGATACGCTGGGTCACCTGCAGGGGGACCAGTTGATTTCTGATGTAGCGGCCATTTTGAGGCGGGTTTCCCGGGAATCGGATGTGCCGGCCAGGTTGGGGGGCGATGAATTTGTGGTGTTGATCCCCAATGGTTCCGCCGATGACGCCCAACGGCTCAGTGTGCGGCTTGAAGCGGCCGCCAAAGCGGAAAACGCTAAATCAGAACGGCCTTACGAGATTGCCTTCAGCATCGGCGTGGCGGAATACAATCCCGAAGCGCCTGGCACCATGGACGATTTTATTCGCCGGGCCGATGCGGAAATGTATAAAGTTAAAGCGAAACGCAAATCGGCAAGAGCTGCAATTCCTTGATTTTTAAGCAATGAATATGACCAAAGCAAGAATACTACTGGTAGAGGATAGCTCAACGCAGGCGTTGAAACTTCAGCATATCCTCGAGGTGAACGATTTTTCCGTGACCATGGCGAAAGAGGGTTCAGACGGTCTGGAAAAAGCCCGCCTGACCATTCCCGATATCATCATTACCGATATTATGATGCCGGTTATGGACGGTTATGAGCTTTGCAGTCGGATCAAAGCTGACGTGGCGCTGCGCCATATCCCGGTAATCCTGCTCACAACGCTGGCCTCCCCCGAGGATATCCTCAAAGGATTGAAGTGTGGCGCGGATAACTTTATCACCAAACCGTATGAGTCCGAACACCTGATCTCCCGCATTGAATACATTCTGGCCAACCAAAAACTGCGGCATGGCTCCGCCTCGGACATATCCATTGAGATCGTCTTCGGAGGGCAACATTATTTCCTGACCTCCAGTCGCATCCAGATCCTGGACCTGTTGCTCGCCTCATTTGAAACGGCGGTTCGTAAAAACAATGAACTGGAAGAGGCCAACAGGCAACTCCGGGCCGCTCTCAAGACGATTGGGAAATTGGGTGAGTTGATCCCGATCTGCTGCCATTGCAAAAAAATCCGGAATGACCAGGGGTATTGGCAACAACTGGAGTCCTACTGCATGGAGCATTCCATCGCGGAATTTACCCACGGACTTTGCCCCACCTGCGAGCAGACTCTTTATCCCCAGGATTTCGGCGGAGGTTCCCTGGAAAAGGGTAAATAGAGTCTGGCATCCTAAGGAAGTGGACATTTCGATCCGTCCCGGCGGTTTTCGTCATCTGTCTGTGGATGTATCGCAAATTCCACTTTTCGCCTTACAGGACTTCATGTTAAGTTCGGTTAATGAATATTGAACATATACTGGCCGTATTTAATCGCCATGAGGTTCGGTATTTGCTCATTGGCGGTGTGAACTTTCTTCTTCGGCACAAACCCGTTCTCACCTTCGATGTGGATTTCTGGATTGAGGATAGCGGAGCGAATCGGCGTCGCTGTGAAGAAGCCTTGAATCAACTGAATGCCGAATGGGGCCGAACAGACACCGATTGGGGACCAGTGGCTAACTTGGCGGCGGGATGGCTTTCGCAGCAATCTGTGTTTTGTCTGACCAGTCCCCACGGCGCTATCGATGTTTTCCGGTCGGTACAAGGATTGCCGGATTGGGAGGCAGCTTTCGCCACGGCTGTTGCCGGGAATACCGCCTCCGGAACGGCCTATACCGGATTGTCAGACGCGGATATGCTGGCCTGTCAATTAAGCATTCCCCTGGAATCCAGAAAAAACGATCGGATTCAGGAATTGCAGAAAGCCATGAAAATCCATGAGTAATCTTGTAGAGCAGGAAGAACTCAAGCGGGACCGTCATTTAGATGCGCGGGAAAAGTGGCGTCTGATCCTGGAGGCAATATCCTGGGCAGAAGGCCAAGCTACTGTGCGACGCAATACACCACAGAGATGCCTGGCTGAGCAAGCCCGGAAATTGAGCGCCATTCATCACTGACCGGTAAAACTGGAAAAGGATAAATCACCGTTTGGTTACTCGCAGATCACCCGGTAAAAGACCTGGCTCCATCCATTGCTGAATTCCTCAGCCCACTGCATCTGCCCCGAAACGCCGGTAAAAATATGGCTGGTGGACCAGTTCGGTGCTGTCAGGTCATGACTCCGGAGCACATAATTGGTGGCGTAGTCGGTTAAATTGGTGATCAAAAAGGACGCCGTGCCGTTGGAGGTCGACATTCCTGTCAGATAGGTTTTGTAAGGCGCATTCTGGATGGTGTAGGTATAGGTGGAAAGGGCCCCTGTGTTAACCACTGAACTTCCGGGCGAAAGCGTGAAGACCACTGTTTTCTTTTTTGGAATTCCATCGTGGACCACCGTGAGGGGAACGAGATAGGGGGTGGGTACTTTGTTCCCGTAAAAATTGATCTGCCCGCCGTGCGAGGTGTAGTCCACACCGTACTCTGCCGTGCTGCTGGGGTCGATCGTGTAGGAGAAATACTGATCCGCCGGCCAGTTGGTGAGGCCGGTGGGAAGCGTCATGGTGATCGGGATCGTGACGGATCCCACGCTGTCATCGCTTGATGAGCCACTGGTGGTGAACCCCGCATGAGGAACTTCCACCGTGGGGTTGGCCACAAAGAACGTGAAGTCAATATCATCCACAACCCGATAGGGCTTCGGGAAATCGGAAGAGATGATGTTAGTCGGATTGGAGGGTGTCGCCGTCAGCGTCACGAGGGATCCGTCTGTGATGTGTAGCTGACAGCCCCCATTGACGATCGGGACGCTCTGTGAACCATCGCTCACCCATACATTGCTATCAGCGACGGGGACTCCGGCGAGCCAGCATGAAATCGTGTGAGTGAGCAGGGTGCGGGTGAAGTTCACGTTCGAAACATTGGCGGATCCCACCCCCACGTTCCCGCCGGAATAATTACAGGTGAACGCGTAACCTTTATACATGACGGCGAATGTGTACGTGAAGTTCGTTTTCGGAACGGTAATTTGGAATTTTCCATCGGCCGCCGTTTCGCTTGAGCCCGCGAAGTTTGTGCCGCCATAGACGCCTGACTGCTTGAAATTATTGACGATGGCGCCTGCAAGTGGGTTGCCCAACTCATCTTTGACGACGCCGCTCACAGTGATGGGGGCGGTGATACCGTTCGTCACCGTGACTATGGCGGAGGCGGTCCGGGTGTGGCCTTTCATGTCCGAGACCGTGCATCGCACAAAATTTACACCCATTTGGCTCCAGGTATGGGAACCATTTGTGGCGAGCCGGGAATCGGCATTCCCTCCGCCGAAATCCGTGCCGCCGGAGGTTGTGTTGTCATCATATTCCCAGTAATAGGTTAGTGTGTCGCCATCCGGGTCCGAGGCGGTGGCGCTGAAGGTCTGGGCGACGCCTGCGGCGAGCGACAAATTAGTCGGGGAAAGGGTAAGCAGGGGCGGTTGATTGCTTGGAAAGGCGCCGAAGTTAACCGTTACGTCCAATGATTCCGGCGAGGTGCCTCCCTTTTTGACGGGCGTGATATGGAGATTGGCTTCCGCATCGGTGTAGGTGCGGCCGATTTGAAGGGGCGCATCGTGCATCGTGGAATGAACGGTACCGGTGGGACCGCGGCTTCCAGGTGTCATATCCCACAGCATGGTAGTCCCGCTGGTGGCCCGGATCGATTCGGCGCCAAACCTGACTTCCAGCCCATTTTGCGACCACTTGGAGTCGGGTAAATTCGTGATCGCCTGCCGGAAGCTAAACCAGTAGGTGTAAGAAGCATCCCGTGCAATTCGCATCGCGTAGTATTTGCCGACATCCACCGAGCCTTGGTCGAAAGCGTAAATGCGATAGAGACCCGAGGTGCCGGGCGTGATGATGTTATTGGTTGTCAGCCATCCAAGTTGATATTTGAAATAGGGATTGATATCGCGGTTAGGGGGTGGCGAAGCCGTAAAGGTGTTCGCCTTGTAACCCATGAGGCAGTAGACATCCCCATAGACGTTGTAGAAGAATGAGCCACTTTTGACGGGGGAGTAACCTGATGCGCGTGACGTCCCATTGGCATGCTGCAGTCCCAGGCAGTGGCACAATTCATGAGGCAAGGCATTGAAGTTGATCGCCATGACCGTTCTGCCGCCATCCGATGCGGCACCCGACATATACGCGTTGTACCCTGCCGCGATGATATCCAAATCATAATTGGCGCTCTCGCACAGGGCTGCCGTGCCGTTGGTCAGGCCCATTGCCCGTGCTTTTGCGCGGGCATCGTCCGCCAGCGAACCGGCCACGCCCCAGGCTGTCCATTTTGTAGTGGAGGTGCCGGGAATGGTGTTGGTGTAGTAACTTGTGGGGACACCCAGGTCGACTTCAGGGAGCATGGTGAAATCCAGCGTGTACTGATTGTAGGACTGTTGGACGAAAAAATTTCTGATTTCAGCGGTCGTGGTGCCATTGGTCAAATTTCCCCAACCTGACAGCCCATTCGGATCCACCGCATCCGAGGGCCCGGCCGCATCCGTGAAATGCACTGGGATAACGAGCACCTTCCTGTGTCCCTTAGTCCAATTCGCGACGGCCGATTCGACATTTCGGGGATGGACAACAACAGCCACAGAGAAAAGGAACGTAGCCGCACACATATACCATTTGGCCGCAACTCGACTAGGAGTCATCAGTGGGTAAAGAGCAAAAGTAATGCCAACGCTGATTTTGCGCAAGTTTTCGGGAATCTTGAGTAAGAAATTGCTCCCCCGCATCCGAATGTTCTCATGATTGAGAGGATGATCGTAAAAACGGCAGATGACTTTTTCTTAACGAAGTAGGCCGGGAGGGGGCGGTGTTTGCAAATTAAGTAAATGCTAAATAAAAAACTAAATAACAACTTGTGCTTCTAGTTAAAAACGACTAATAAGCGTGAATCTAATAGATAGCTATATGAAGAAATATTTAAAAGTCGGTGTAAAGCGGCGAGCAATGACGCGGAATATAGTTTTGAAAAGGGCGAGTTGTGGGCTCTATTTGATTTGGCTTGCTGCCGGAGCAGGGCTTGCCGCAGAGCGCCCTGACTCGGCCAATTCCAACATCGTCCTCACCATCACCCAGCCGGCAGGCGCAGGGATGGAACTTCAGATTGACTATCCGGCCACGTTTACCAATCGGCTGGATATCTATGTTTCAACCAATCTTCAGGCAAGGATCTGGCGCCTTGAGATTACAAATATTGCCACCCTTGGAACGAATTCGATGGTCTGGGCTGATCCGGTGGCGCCTGAGGCGGGACCGCGGTTCTATCACGTTGGCAATGCCGATCTGGATACGGATCGGGATGGACTCCCCGATGCCCGGGAAATCCTGATCCATCATACCAATCCGGTGATGCCGGATTCCGATCAGGATGGAGTGCCGGATGGCGCGGAATTGCAGCGCGGCACGGATCCCCTGTCTGGTGGCCCCGCCGCCATTACCCTCTACGCCGACTCCGATGCCGGCTCGGATGGCTTTGACGGGATCTCCCCGCAGGTGAGCGGCGGGCATGGTCCGAAACGCTCGCTCCAGGCGGCGGCCGGCGCAAGTTACCCTGGTGATGTAATCCAGTTATGCGGGACCGCCCCGTTTATGGCGCCTTCCCTGTGTGTCGGATCCCACGATATGACGTTGCGTCCCATGGGACTCGTGTGTGTTCAACCCTGAGGAATAAAGGAGCAGAAGTGAACAGAAGGATCAGTCGAATCGGAATCATGGTGGGGATGGCATGGGTTAGTGCAACAGGGCATGGTCAAGCCGGTGAGCTTACGGTGGATGGCAATATGGTGGTGAAGACCAATCTGGTGGTTAACGGACAGTTGAGCAGTGGCGTTCTTGCTATCAGCAATCTGGCGATCAGCGGCGAGGCCGTTATCCAGCGCGCCGTCATCCAGCATTTGCCTCCTCAAGGCGATCTGGGAATGGGTCCCTATACAAATGGGGTCGGGCATTGAAGTGGCATTATCAATTCATGATAGGTTGGTTCCTTTTCGCCTATCTTCCGGCTTTTGCCGCCCCGCAGGCGGCACCGTCGTCTGTGGTGGTGAAACGGTTCTCTGACATTCCGGTAGAGATGGCGTCGGGAGAGTTCGTTCAGCGCGAGGCCGCGGACTTGCGCATCAAATCGCGAGGCTTGATGCTGGATGTTATCCGCAACTACCGGAGCCGGCGTGAAGCCAGCGGGATGTTTGGCTACGGGTGGGACTGGAACCACGGGGAACGTCTGGAATTCCCGGGAGATTTGGTCATCAACTATGTGACGCCGGAGGGCACGATTCCCATTATCCCGGACGTTTCCTATACCAGCGCCTATGCGCGGGTCTGTTTGGCTTCGTCTTCATGGGAGCAGAGGAACCAGGCGACCGGCTTGCCAGACGCCATTGGCGGGTATGGCAAAGTGGCTCATTTTTATGGACCCATTGCTTCGCTTCAACCTCTGGTGGTCGGAGGGTGGGCGTTTATCCCGCCTGCTGGTCCCTCATCCATCATTCAGGTTGATCTGGCCTCAATCGGCGCCACTGCCTATGACTCGGATCACCCCCAATATGGACTCTCCATGAAACTTTCCGCCGGGGGATCCAACTCGGTTGCCTGGGGACACAAGGCCTATGATTTTGATTACGTGAATATCACCGCAGACCGGGCCTCCTGGACATGGGCCGATGTGAATGCGGTGCAGGCCCGCTTGGAGTTGGCCGCCTATACCCGGAATTCGCCCATGGATGTGATTGTGGATACCTTTCATTTGGGTGTCACCTACACCAGAAATTCGAGCGGGGAGTATAAGTATCTTCCCGGCACCACCTTTGAACTGGTGAAAACCAATAATGAATACTGGATCAACAATAAGAACCGGACCCGCCTGGCCTTCGCCCTGGATGGCAAGTTGCTGCGCAAAACCGATGCCAGCGGGAATGTCCTGACGTTCCATTATGATGCGGCCGGGCGATTGATTCGCATGGCGGATACCTTGCAGCAGTCCATCACCTTCAGTTATGAAAACGGCCTTCGAGACGCCCATGTTGTTCGGATTGAGGATCATCTGGGGCGTGCCGTCGGATATGCCTATATCGGTGATGACCTCGTTACCGTAACCAATGTGCTGGGTTATGTGACCCGGTATGCGTATGCGTCCGCCGAATCACGGGAGGAACTGCGCCATAATCTGGTTAACCGGACAGATCCGGAGGGGAATGCCATCCGGATTGCCTACTACACGACCAACAGTATGGTGGATCGTGTCTGCAGTTACCGGGATGGGGAAATGGCGGCAGGCCTGACAAATGAGGTGGATTATCTTTACCTGAAAGGAACGACCTATTCGTGGCGTCCCGGGTCAAAAAGTATTCAAGGCGTGGTTTATAATTCGTCCAATGATGTCAGTCAGGTTTACATCCGGGAAGGGGATCTCACCTATCGGGAAACGGATGGGATTAATCTCCTGGCTTGCCACACGGCGGAGAGGGTAAGTTCCGCCAACACTTCATGCTGGGTGAATATTGAGGCCGCGCTGGGGATGACCAATGGCGACATGGCGTATAACCCGGCGCTGAACGCTACGAACGCTCTGGACGTCTCGGGCTGGGGCTTTGCAGTGCCCGGAATGAGTAACGACATTGTTCAGGTTGTTCTTTCCGTCAAGGGGATGGCGACGAATCCCGTTTGCTTGTCGGCAGTGGGGATTGCCTCCACCAATTGGAGTTCCAGTAACAGCACCTGGGTGGCTCTTGATATCAGCCGTTCCAAAGGACAATGGACCTGGGTGGATGTGAGTAACCTCGTCGCCCGGATCGGGCCGCCTGCCGGAGTGACCAATCCTGCGCCGGTCTGGATTGAGGGGTTCAGTTTAAAAGTCGCCTACCGGCATTTTGATCCAGGTCACGATCCGCAGGATTTACTCTACTTCTATGATCTGTCGCACAATATGGTGTCCAGTGACCGTGGCGGTTGCGTTCATCAATTTTCCTATGATGCCCGAGGTAATCTCGTGTCCTGGACCGATCCCGGGAATCACACGCGTCGTTATGAATATGATCCGGTCTTCAATAAGCCGGTCCGGACCTGGGATGCACTGGGTCGCGTCACTTCGATGGACTACGATCAGGCCGGCCGCTTGATCCGGACGACTGATGCCATGGGGAATGTGTCGTCCATCGCCTATGATGCCTTCGGCAATGGGGTCCGCACCACGGATGCCGCTGGCTCCGTGGAGGAGACCACGTATGACAACAACGGCCTGAATGTGGTCAGAACCCGCAATCGGCGCGGGTTTGAAACCCTCTACGATTCAGACCGTTTTGGGAATGTTGTCCGGGTTACGGCGCCGGATGGCGGGACGCGGCATACGGCTTTCAATGCTGGCGGCTTGAAAATTTCCGAGCGGGATGAGGCGGGTGTAGAAACGCGGTATGAGTATGATCGTAACGGGCGGCTGACCAATGTCATCAGCGCGGCTGGCACCTTGGAAGAATCCGCAGAAGGCCGGCGGCTTGATGGGCGCGGATTGGAAGTGGAACGGCGGGATGCTTATGGCCGGGCTGAACAGACCGAGTTCGATGCCGATGGTCGTGCCTTTTGCCAGACGGACCGGCTGGGCGGAGAGACTCTGATTGAATATGATGAAAATGGAAATCCCTGGCGGATGACCGATGCCTTGGGCCAAACGCGTGAAACCATTCGGGATGAGCGGGGCAACATTGTCGCCAGTTTCGACCGTCGTGGGTTTGGCACTTCATGTTCTTATGATCTGAATAACAATCCAGTTCTGGCGACCGACAAAAGCGGAAACCAGGTTTCGACGTGTTATGACGCCAATGGGAACAAGGTGTCTGAAACCTGCAGGTGGGTCGGCTTTCCCGGGTGTCCTGCAACCGATATTCCAGAACCGCTGATTGTGGCATACGCTTACGATGCCTTGAACCGGGTGACCAACAAAACCGTGGGCGTCGGGCGGCGGGATGCCCGGTCAACGGTTACGACCTATCATGCATCCGGCGAGATCACGCGCGAAACCGACCCCGTGGGAAACTCCCGCCTTAATGAATATGATGCCGCCGGAAATGTCACAAATAGCTGCTTGAAGGATGCGTCCGGCCGCGTGGTGGAATGGGAGTCGGCGGTGTATGACCATGCGGATCGGCTGGTCATGGGGATCAAAGGCGGGGTGGCAACGAATCGGTATGAATATGATCTTCGCGGGCTTAAGACCGCCGCCATTGATCCGCTGGGGCATCGCACGACCTTTACCTATGACCGGCACCGGCGCCTGGTGGCGATTGCGGATCCGGCTGGGACGACGCAGCGGGTGGCCTATGATCGCTGCGGGAATAAGGTCCGGGAGGTTCATGGCGACGGCGCCATTACCGGATATGAATGGGACGCCGCAGGGCGGCTGACCCATAAAATCAGCGGGATGGGTTTGCCGGAGGCCCGGACAAATGCCTTTTCCTATGATCTCCTGGGGCGAGTCATTTCCGGGGTCAACCCGTTGGGGCATCGATCTTCCACCGCCTATGATGAGGAGGGCAATATAACCCGTGAAACCAATGCGCTGGGGTTTGTCAAAACGTACAACTGTGACGCGGCCGGACGGGTGACCAATACGGTGGATGAAATGGGTTTCCAGATCACCCAATGGCTGGATGGGCGCGGAAAACTCTGCAAACTTCAGGATAAAAGAGGGGGCCAGACTTTATCGCGATATGATGCTTACGGACGGTTGACCTCGATCACCGATGCGCTCGGGTTCGGGGTGGCGTTCGGCTATGACCTGTGCGATAACAAAATCAGTGAGACCGATCCCCGCGGCCTGATTACGCGGTACGAGTACGATGCCGCAAACCGGGTGACCAACAAAGTCGCCGGGGCGGGACTGTCCTGTGCTGTGGTGTCATCGACCGTTTATGATGCTTTTGGCCATGCGGTGATATCCCGGGTCGGCGGAATATCAAACGCCACGTTTGCCGTTACGCGACGTGCCTTTGATGCCGCCGGGAATCTGCTGTCCATCACCGATGCGCGCGGGGCGGTGACCGGGTATGCCTACGATGTGATGGATCGCCGGACCGAAGAGCGTGATGCGGGGGGCGGGGTTACGCAAACACAATACGACCCTCTTGGCAACGTGCTTGCGGTTGTTGATGCCGTCGGCGCGATCACCCGGTTCAGTTACGATGCCTATGGACTCAAGCGATCCCGGACGGATGCGACTGGTGCCACAACCCGGTATGAATATGACCGGCTCGGTCGTCTCACCAACACCGTGGATGCACTGGGCGCAAAGGAGTTCCGGCTGTTCGATGCCGGCAATAATCTCGTGGGGGTGAAAGCCGGAAATGGCGCCTTGACGCGGATGGCCTACGACCGGCTTGGCCGTCTTACAAATATAATGGATGCCTGCGGCTTTCAGACCCGTAAAACCTGTGATGCGGCGGGGAATGTCATTACGGAAACCGATGGCCGGGGAAGCACGACGGAATATGGTTATGATTTACTGAATCGCAAAACGTCCATCCGGGATTCCGCATCCAATACCGTGTTTAATTTCTACGATGCGGGCGGCAATAAGGTGCGTGAAGTTTTCCCCTCCGGTCTTGTCACGACCTATGGTTATGACGGGCTGGGGCGGCTGATCCTGAAGACCGTCGGCGCGGGGAGTCCGGAGGCCCGGCGTACGCGCATGGAGTTGGATTATGCCGGTCATGTGGTGGCGGAGTGGAATCCGCTCAGACAGGTGATCCGGTCCCGCTATGATTCCAACGGCAACAAGACCAATGTGCTGGATGCCCGCGGCTATCAGACGCAGTTCCGCTATGACGCGCTCAACCGGCTTATTCAAACCGTCGATGAATTGGGGCGTGTGGCTGAAGTTGAATATGATGCTGTGGGTCGCATTGTGCGGGCGGTCAACCGGCGTGGGGCGGCAACCTTGCATCAATACGATGCGGCGGGTCGTTTGGTCGCTTTGCAGGATGCAGAAGGAAACCTGAAACGCAACCGCTATGATCTGCTGGGGAGATTGGTTGAGGAAATTGAACCCAACGGGCTCCAGACGCTATGCACTTACAATTCTGCCGGCCAGTTGACGAACCGGACAAGCCGGGCTTCCGGGGGCGAATGCCGCAGCGAGTCCTGGCAATATGATTTGCTCGGGCGTCAGGTTACGGCTTGCAGCCCGATGGGGGTGGTCACCGAGTTCGTACGCGATGCCAATGGAAATGGGGTGACGGCGTCTGTCAGGAATGCCCGTGGAACGTTACTCCGTTCGAAAAGCGCGGCCTATGATTCGCGCAATCAAGTCATCGAAGAGGTGGATTATCGCGGAGTGCCCTGGCGAACGGACTATGATGCCATGGGGCGCAAGGTGGCGACGAGTGATCCGCTGGGGAATCGGACGGTTTTTGAGTGGAACATCTTCAATGAGTTGATTGCCACCACTGATCCTGCCGGGTATCGCACGGTATCAACCTATGATCGGTGCGGACGGGAAACCGAACGGCTCAATGCCCTGGGGCAACGGACCCGTTTTCTTTACGATCCGAATGGGAACCGGACGGCGGTGATTGATGACAATGGAAAGGCGGTTCTGACAACATTCGATCCGCTCAACCGTGTCAGCGCCGTGAATCGCTCCATGCCGGAGGTCTCCCTCGATGTTTTGAAACGGGCCGACGTGAATGGGGATGGGCGGATTGATGCCGCCGATGTGGCGGCATTGGAGGAGGTGCTCCAATGAGACGATCGGTTGCAACCTGTTGTCTGTTCGCGGCCTTCAGTTTTCCCTTGTCGCTCTCCGCCGCCCCGGATTGGTGGACGACGCGCCATGTGGTTGATACCAACCTGCCACCCAACGATTTTGCTCCGGTTCTGCGCGGGCAATTGTGCTGGCTGGCGGAAACGGCCACTGCAGAAATGGACTCCAAATTACCTGGTGGGCCCAGTGCGGCGATGCGGAGCGGGCTGACTAATCTGATGGTTGGCGATCAATCCCGGCTGGTAAATCTTGGGCAACTCAAGCAAATGCTGGTCCCGTATTATCAGCGGTTGATAGAGGAAGGGGTTGTGGCCGGGTATCCGTGGGATGGCTTTGGCATACTGTCGGATTACAGTCCGGTCAATATCGGGCAGGTGAAACAGGCCTTCAGTTTTGAGCTTACGGGCCGTGTCTTTAATCCGTCCATTAGTGGCGTGATAGGCTATTCCGGCGCACAGACCGGAATTCTGCGCGCCGTAGCCTATCCGGCAATGGGCCTTGGCCTGGCGGCCTATGCAAACTTTTCTGTGGCGGGGTCTTATCATCTTCTGGTTGAACGCCAAATCACCAACTGGGCCGTTGAAGCGTGGTGTGACTCCGATGGCGATGGCATAAGGAACTCATGGGAGGCGGCGGGCGTTTATCCGTTTAATCCGGTTCTGGTGACGGGGGTGGTGGTCGGGATTGATTTCACCTTGCAGGATCCTGACTCCGATGGGGATGGCTTGCCGGATTATGTGGAACGCCAAATGGGATTGGATCCCGAATGGCCGCAGGATGGATTGTGGGATGGCGATGGGGATGGTCTCTCATTGGCCGAGGAGTGGCGGGCGGGTACGGATCCCTTGAACGGGGACTCGGATGGCGATGGCATGGGGGATGGCGCCGAACGGCTCAATGGGTTTTCCCCTACTAATGCAAATGCCCATGTCCGGCTCCCCTTCGTGGAATCGTTTGAATTGCCTGCGGTTGCCTGTGGTGAGTTGGCCGGCCAGAATGGCTGGAATGTGGGTGTCAGCAATGGGGCGTGCGTGGTAACCAATCCTGCCGGGGGCAGTTTGCAGGTATTGGCTCTCGGGCCGGACACCAACCTCAACGCGGTGATCACGCACCCGCTGGCAACTTATGGCCAGGGGGTCGTCTGGATTGATTTTCTGGCGATCCCCGTCAGGCGTATGGCCGGGAATCCGTCGGGGACCTCTGAATGCGCGGCGTCGGCCTTTTATGTCAATCGCGACGGCCTTCTGATGGCTTATGATGCGACCTTCCGGCCCGGGACCTGGGTTTGTCTTTCCAATGCCTTGCCGGTTGCGGCCGGAGTTATGACCCGGTTTACCGTGCGGCATGACTATGTGGGACAACGCTGGGGGCTTTGGATGAATGGGACCAACGTGGTGCGTTGCCTGCCGTTTGCGGCACAGGTTCCTGAACTGGCCCGGCTCCGATTCCGGAGTGCGTATTATGAGAAGGCCCTGTTGGACGACATCACCGTGACCACGAATATCCCTGCCGGCTTCACCGTGGACTCCGATGCCGATGGTATGCCCGACGACTGGGAACGGCGCTATGGCCTTGATCCTTATGATCCCTCCAATCTGTCGGATCCGTCCGATCTCGACAACGACGGCCTTTCCAATCTCCAGGAGTTTCTGCTAGGCCTTGACCCACGCCATCCCGACTGCGACGGCGACGGGCTCAGTGATGGGGTTGAAATAGCACTGGGGACTTCGCCAACCAATGCCGATGTCGCCATTACAGCAACCGTTCCGTTTGTGGAGTCTTTTGAGGCGCCTCAGGTGAATCCGGGCGATCTTAATGGGCAGCATGGCTGGCTGGCCAATGTGACCAATTGGGCGGTGGTGCAAACCAATAGCCGGAATGGAGGCCTGCAGGCTTTATGTTTGATGGCGTCGACCAACGATTCCGCCCGTTTGCATCAGATTATCAAAGGGGGGGTGGGTGTGACCACATGGACGGATTATCAAACGATTCCGGTTCGCCGGCTTCAAGCTTCGCCACCTAAGCTTCACGCGGCCTCAACGGCGGCCTTTTACCTTGATCCCGGCGGCTATCCTGTCGTGGCCGACGGAACGAATTGGGTTTTGCTGACCAATGCGCCATCCCTATCCGGTACCAACTGGAACCGCTTCACGGTTATGCAGGATTTCTCAAACCAGGTTTGGAGCCTCTGCCTGGATGGCAAACCCATCGCCGCAAACCTCCATTTTGTTCGCCGGTTAACTGGGTATAGCGGATTACGCTTTTCCAGCCCCACTTATACCAATGCCTGGCTGGATGATATCCGGGTGACTGCGGAAGCGCCTGGCGACATTGACAGTGACGGCGATGGCCTGCCAAATTCCTGGGAGCTTGAGCATGGGCTAAATCCGGCAGATCCGTTCGATCCATCCGATCCCGACCACGACGGCCTCTCCAATCTCCAGGAATTTCAACTGGGCCTTGATCCGCGCAATCCCGACACCGACGGGGATGGAATGGGAGATGGGACAGAACTGGCGCGTGGCTTGTCGCCAACGAATGCCGCCCCGTATCATGCCCTCCCGTTTAGTGAGTCGTTTGAGGCGCCCGCTGTGACCAATGGCATTCTTGCTGGCCAACATGGGTGGAGAAGCCTGTCGGGTGCCGCTGGCGCCGTGGTCAATACGAACCGGCCTTATGCCGGTATGCAGGCGTTGCAATTGGGAGGCCTGACATCGGCGGTGTCCATCTATCAGCCGCTGGCCGCGGCAGGGAACGCGGTGATCTGGACAGACCTGCGGAGCATCCCGGTCTTCCGGACGGAAACCACCCCGCCGGTGTTGGAGCCGGCTTCTACTGTCGGCTTCTATGCCGACCAGGCCGGCCGACTGGTGGTCTCGGATTCGACCAACTGGGTTACGCTTACCAATGCCCCTGTACTGACGACCAATGTCTGGTCCCGGTTCACAATCTGCCAGGATTTCAGCAACCGGCTTTGGAGCCTGTATCTTGACGGTTGGCCGGTGGCGACCGGCCTTGGCTTTGCTTCGGCTTTGCCCCTTGAATATTCGGGCCTGGTGGTCAAGCATTGTGCGCAAAGACCGGCCTTTCTTGATTCTCTTGTGATCTCCTCCGACCGAGCCGATTTATCGGCTCGATTCCCTTTCTCCAATTGGTCTGATCTCGACGATTCTGCCGATCCTGATAATGACGGCCTTTCCAATGCCGAAGAATATCGCCTCGGGCTTGATCCGCGTAATCCCGACAGCGATGGGGATGGGATGGGGGATGGCGCCGAAATCCGCCTCGGGTTTGATCCTGCGATTCCAAACGTCTTTGCGGGCTTGCCGTTGTTGGAACCTTTTGAGTCTCCTTCGGTTACCAACGGAAGTCTGGCCGGTCAGAATGGGTGGCTGTCGAGTGGAGCCAATGGCGCCCGGGTTCAAACCAATAGCGTGTTTGAAGGCCAACAGGCCTTGGCCATGATGGGCACCGGCAGTGTTTCAAGGGTGGTGGCGGCTTCCGGCAGGCCGGTCGTCTGGACGGATTTTCAAGCACGTCCGGTTCGGCGCCTGCTGGACGATTTCCCTGTGGTCAGTTCCAACACCGCGTCGGCCTTTTTTGTCAATGCAACGGGACAGGTGGTGGTCTGTACCGCTTCGGGTTGGGAAACTTTACCTGCTCATGCACCTGTTGCCGCTTCCCGATGGACTCGGTTTACGGTGAAGGCCGATTATGCGGCGCAACGCTGGGCCATATGGATTGACGGGGTTGGAGTGGGTGCCGGTCTGTCCTTTGCCGCTCCCGTGAGCGAGTTGTCGGTTATCAGGATGTCGGCCCCGAATTTGTTGTCCGGCTATTTTGATTCGCTGGCCATTGCCACCAATGAACCCCCCGTTCTTGACGACGATGGCGATGGCCTGCCGAATACCTGGGAATTACTCTATGGAATCGATCCGTCCAATCCGTCAGATCTGTCCGACCCCGACCAAGACGGTCTTAGCAACCTTGAAGAATTTCGCCGGGGCACCAATCCCTGCAATCCTGATAGCGATGGCGATGGCCTGGTGGATGGACATGACGGGGTTATGCCGATCGGGCTTTTCCCGGAAGGCATAGACCGGAATGGCGATGGGTTCGCCGATGGCGAGGCCGATTATGGATGCGATCCGCTGAATCCCGACAGCGATGGCGATGGGCTTGCCGATGGCGCCGAAGTGGCCCAGGGATTGAATCCGGCGCAATCGTCCCTTGGCCATGGCCTGGTCGCCTGGTACCGGCTTGACGAAACCAACGGGCCGGTGATTGCGGACAGTTCAACGAACCGGCTTGATGGGGTTTGGCTTGGAGGAGACATACTGACCGGCACGATAGGCCGGATGGGAAGCGCCTTGGAGTTTGATGGCGTTTCCAATGGAGTGCGGGTTCCTGCTTCGGCTTTGCTCGATCTCACCAGCAATACAACGATGTCAGTCTGGGTCTGCCCGGCTGGAGGCAATTCGACGGGGACTCAGGTGGTGGTGGCACGGCAAGGCGGGTTCGGTCTTCAACTGACCGGCCGCAGGCCTGAGGTCAGGATACCGGGATTTTCGCCAGAGGTGGTGTCGGCGCCTGGGACCCTGGCGGCAGGGGAATGGGCACAACTGACCGTCGGGTTCAGTGGCAACAAAGTGACACTTTATGTGGATGGTGAGGAGGCGGTGGCAACAAATCTTGCCGGGGTGGCGGTAGGATTATCGACCCCGCTGGGGATCGGCCGCGATGTTAGCGCAACCGATTGCCTATTCACTGGAATGATGGATGATGTTCGGATATATGACCGCTTGCTGGGGCCGGATGAGGTGCGGGAACTTTATGCGCTGGGCGCTGATCCGGATGGGGATACCAGTGGCACGCTGGATGAATTGGCCAGCGGTACGGACCCGGCCCGGTGCCTGATGGCCGAAGGAATAGCCGGCGATCTGGATGGGGATGGCCAGATAACGCGGCGTGACGGTACCCGGCTTCTGTCCGTGGTTGCCGAACTCGGGTGTGATGTGACCCGTTTTGAGTATGATGAAGAAGGGAACCTGGCCCGGAAAACCGATGCACTCGGTCATGCCACAATAGTTACCTACAACAGGAATAACCGGCCTGTCTCCACCACGGATGCCAACGGACAGGTCACGCGCCAGGAGTTGAATGCGGCGGGTGCGGTGACGGCCGTAACTGATCCGCTGGGCGCTGTTACACGATTTGCGTTCAATGCCTTCGGGAATGTGACCGAAGTGACGGACCCGGGCGGCAATCAGACCCGGATCGAATATAACGCCGCCGGGCAGGTGGTTCGCACCACGAATTCACGGGGCGTAACGACGGCTACGCTCCATGACGATCTGGGCCGGGTTCAGGAAGTGATTGCTGCGGAGGGACTGCCGGAGGAGCAGCATACCTGGTCGTTTTATGATGTGGCGGATCATCTGGTGAGTAATCGCAACCAACTCGGTGTGGCAAATCTGTATGGCTATGATGCCCGGGGTTTGCTCGTGAAACAGGTGTCGGCACTGGGGACCGCCGAAGAGTCTATTGAAGAAACCACTTATGATGTCCGGGGATTGGCGGTCAACTGGAAAGACCCGCGCGGATATGTGAGGAGAAAGGAGTATGATGCCCTGGGCCGGTCTGTCGCCTCCATCGATGCGCTGGGGAACGTGACTCGCATCAGGTATGACAATCTCGGCAATGCGGCCGCGACCATACAGCCCAATGGCCGGACCATCCGGCAGGAGTTTGACAAGTGGGGGCGTGGGGTCCGGCAAATCGACGGGAATGATCAGATGCTTTCGGAATACGATGTCCTCAACCGGCTGACGGCCAAGACCGATGGGCGGGGGGTGCGGACGGAGTTTGCTTATGATCCCGTCGGGAATGTGATCCGGACTGTTGAGGCGAAGGGGACGGCGGCGGAAGCGGTGACTTCCACGGCCTATGATGGCGCAAATCGTCCCATCCGCGTGACGAATGCCAATGGAGGCAGTGTCGCTTATGGTTATGACGCCTGCGGAAACAAGGCGGCGATGTCAAACGAACTTGGGCAGGTGACCCGCTGGGTTTACCAGCACGGAAATCGGCTGGCCTGCACGCTGAAGCCGGATGGCGTGGTGGTGTCGAACTGTTACGATTCGCTCGACCGTCTGACCGCCGAATGGGTCGGCAATGAGCTTGCTAAAGCTTATGAATACGATGGTTTGTCGCGAATGACCAATGCCGTGGACTTCAACGATCCCGGCACCAGTACGGATGATAACCGGGTGGGGTATGCCTACGATTCGCTGAACCGGGTGGTGCGCGAATGGCAGAACGGCCGGTTGATTCAGCGGCATTTTGATGCGGCAGGAAATCCGGATCAGTTAAATGCGCCTTCTGGGATGACGATCAAGAGGGCCTTTGACGGGAATAATCGGTTGCTGGCGCTCAAGAATGGATCGGAAACGGCCACCTACGCCGGCTATTCCTACACCCCGAATGGGCGGGTCCAGTCGGTGACCTATGCCAGCGGCGTGGTGGAAACCCATGGCTACGATGGGCGGGAACGGCTCAGCAGCCTCCGGCAGCAGGGTGTGAATTGCGATTATCATGCCGTGCTGACCCGGGATCCGAACGGGAATGTGACCGTTTCTTCCGAGAACGGGGGCGAAGGGGCGGCTTACAGTTACGATGCGGCGAACCGGGTGACAGCCAAAAAAGCACTGAACGATATTTTTCTGGAGTCGCTCGATTATGATCCACTGGGGAACTGGTTGAGCAGTTCCAATCCGGTTCAGGGACGGGTCAGCCGTTCGGTCAATGCCGGTAATCAGTATACCCGCTTGGGTGCCGAAGCGCTGCATTATGATCCTAATGGAAGCCTGACGGTCCGCGAAAATGCCGGGTATGTATACGATTACCGGGGGCGGTTGGTGGAAGTGCGATCCAATGGTGTGGCGCTGGCCAGATATACTTATGACGCCCTGAATCGCCGGGTCAGCAAGGAGACCGGTGGCACGCATTCCGCCTATTACTATGATGGGGAGGCATTGATTGATGAGGCGGTAAACGGAGCCTGGGCGCGGAGTTATATCTTTGCGGATACAATGGATACCCCGGTTGTTTTCCTGCGCAGCGGCGTGGCGTATTATTACCTGAGGGACTGGCGCGCCAATGTGGCGGCCATTACAGATGCAACCGGGCATCCGGTGGAACAATTCAAATATTCCCTTTTCGGGCAGATGCAGGTTTTGGACGGAAACGGGAATCCACTGTCGCAAAGTGGGTTGGGAAATATCTGGACCTTTGCCGCACGGCAATGGGATCCGGAATCCGGCCTGCTGCATTACCGGAACCGGGCTTACTCCCCTGAATTGGGGCGGTTTCTGCAACAGGATCCGGCCGGTTATACCGATGGAATGAATCTTTATGCCTATGCCGGGAATAACCCGCTTCTGTTTTCCGATCCCTATGGACTTTATCGGTGGGACCACGGCGCGCTCGATAGCCGCGTGGGGGAATGGATCGTCTCGCAATATGGCCAGCTCCGTGAAATTGAACGCCAACGGCGCGAATATGAGGAAGCCCTGCGCCGGGCCGAGGAGGAACGCCGTCGCCAGCAGGAGGAAGCCAATGAGCGGGCGGCCCGGGCCTTCAGCCAATACCAGCGGGAACACCAGAATGAAATCAAGGATATGGTCTGGCGTTATCAGCATCTGGGCGTGAATGAAAAAGAGGCCACCCAGTTGTTGATGAGCGGGATCAAGGAAATCCCCCGGTTGGGCGCAACGGTGGGGCCAAATGATATTCGGCGCGATTGGTGGCTGGATTATTACCTGCGGGGCGGACAGATCAATGACGTTATGCGCGGGGAAATGAACCGCATGGGCACCTCGAATGTGGATCAGTTTTTTGCAAAAACATCTCAATACGAAACCCAATTGCGCAATAAGCGAAAAGGCACTCAGATGCAATACACCATGGCAGCGGTGGCGATTGTGGCTACGGTTGTGACGTGTGGGGCGGGGGGGGCGCTGGGCGCGGCGATGCTGGGGACCGTGGGCGTTACGGCAACGGCTTCGACATTTGGCGCTTTTGTCGCCGGGGCAGTGGTGATTCAAGGGGTCTCTTCGGCGGCGACCACAATGATATCGGGGGGAAATATAGGTGATTTTGCCCAGTCATGGGCGATCAACTCGGCGGCCAGTGTGGCGGGTTATGGGGCGGGATTCGGCATGTCGAAGGCAGGATTTGAGGTGCCCATGCAGTTGGCCACCCAGTCGGGAACCAGCACCTTTGTGTCATCCGGCGCGAAAGCGGCTATTGATGGTGGTGGTTTTAAGAATGTGTTTCGCGATACGGCCATCAGTTTTGCGGCCGCCGGGATGATGGGGGCATTTACTGCGGCTTCGGGGACAAGTCAGTCGCCTGGCAGTTTCGGAGAATATGTGAAGGCGGGGCGGGCTTCCGGTTTCGGGTACCTGTCTTCGCCGATCTCCCGCGGGTTGCAGGGGTCGCTCCGGGCCGCAATGTATGGCGGGAATATGGTGGAGGCTTTTGAAGACGGTGCGGTGTCAAAAGATGCTGTCCTTGATTTTTCGATGGCCGCTGTGATGGTTCCGGTGGCCAGTTGGATTTCAGCAACACTGGTCGCGGCATTGCCGGGGAACCCGCAGCCTGTCATCAAGCCAGCGGAAACTGCCCAGCCTCCACCTGAAATCGTGAAAGCCAAGGAAAGTGATTTTGTAAAAGAGAGTTTCGGGTTGCGGCTGACCCGGGGGAGTGCCGCCACGGTGGCGAACCATGTGCAGGAAATGGTGGTGGCGCCGGCCCGCTCCCTGTTGGCTATTTATAAAACGGCAACAGCGGAGGCTTGGAAGGAACGATCGGGTGTGATCAATCCCTTCTCGCGGAGCTTTGTCGGATATCAGGTTATTGACGGGGTGGCGGATGCGGCATTGGTGGCGGGGGGAATCCCCATTAGCTTCTTGTCGGGAGATTTTCTGGAAAGCAAGTGGACGGATCGGAAAACGGGTTGGGCGGGGATTCGCGCGGTGAATTTCAATGGCATGGCCAATACGGAGGTCGATGCCGAGAACATGAAGAGGACGGTGAGTAGTATCAAGGGTGAGGGAGCGGTCACGCAAGTCGCCAATAGCACTCACGGCTGGATGATCGGGGATGCGATCCAGTCGCTGGGAAATGAATTTGGCCTGATTGATATCACTGCCATACGGGGGGCGGACGCGCTGAGATCGGTGGCGGCGACGGGGGTGGCCTCCATTGATGTGACGGCGCATAGTCAGGGCTCAATGACATTCCGCCGGGCGATGGATTTGGTGGATGATCCCGGGGTCAGGAGTCGCATCCGGTATCAGGGCTTTGGCTCGCAAACCTATATCAGTCAAAACTATCTGGGGCTCAAGCGTGCGGAAAATTATTGGAATCGTTCGACAGGGGCGGGGTCGGCCTCCGGTATTGATCTCATCCCGGGCGCAAACTTCTTTCCTTCACCCTCCAAGGTCTTTGGCGATTCCTCATTCCTGCTGGGCGATGACGCTTGGAAGATTGTGCAATCACCCAACAATGTTATGGAGCCCAATGGGAATCACCATGGGATGCAATATTATGCAGGGTATATACGGAGATAAACTAAGGAAGCAAACGAGGAGGATACGTGAGGCATATGAAGAACGTGAAAGGGGCATTGATCTGCATCGTGGCATTATGGTGTGGCACCGGCATAGCAGCCTGGTCGAATCTAGGCGGTGGCGACCATGGTGGCACCAACTGGGTGATTGCCGGCGGAACGTATATCGCGAGCAATCATTATAATATCGGCACAGTTACGATTGCCACCGGGGCGACAGTATATGTACAGCCATATTCCAGTAGCCAGTATGGTTGGGTTCAAATCGGAGCCTCCAACATCACCATATCCGGCACATTGGATGCGTCCGGCGCAGGGTATTTGGGAGGCAATGGTGGCGCGGGGGGGAATGGGGGCACCGCAGATCCATCAAATGGAGGGCCAGGTTCAGCAGGAAGTGTCGGCAGTGGCTTGTATGGTGGTGTTGCCGGTGGTAGCGGTCAAGGCGGTGGGGTAGGAGGAGGGTACAACGGAGGGGTCGGTGGTGATGGAGGAATGGGCGGGTATGCTTTCGTGGGGTCGCAAGGAGACACATCGACTGCCGAGTCTGTATGGATGGGTTCTGGCGGTGGTGGTGGTGGTGGCGGGGGGGGTGGTTGGCATTGCGCTACTCAG